>Ga0247813_10000172_pt1 | contig 74933 bp, 71 predicted proteins | sample UWRJL169409C1_FD_180719 | JGI IMG/M metagenome (GOLD analysis project Ga0247813, IMG submission 180719) | Plant litter microbial communities from Arlington Agricultural Research Station in Wisconsin, United States - UWRJ-L169-409C-1 | ecosystem: Environmental > Terrestrial > Plant litter >... | reverse complement strand
TCCACACCTGGCGGCTCCTGAAGTGGGGCCGCATCCTCGCGCGGCACGGTGCGCTGACCGGGATCGAGCGCGACCCCAATACGCCGACCCCGGTCCGCCGGCTCGCGCGCATCGCCCGGATCGGCGCCCGTGTGCCGAAGGTGCCGCGCTACGCCGATGCGTTCCAGGCGATCGGTCCGGCCGCGATCAAGCTCGGCCAGACGCTTGCAACCCGCCCCGATCTAGTCGGCGAGGCCGCCGCGCACGACCTGTTACGCTTGCAGGACCAGCTGTCGCCGGTGCCGTTCGCGACGATCGAGGCGGCGATGCTGGCGAGCTTCGGCCGTCCGCTCGGCGAACTGTACGAACGGATCGAGGAGACGCCGGTCGGTGCCGCCTCGATCGCGCAGGTCCACCGCGCGGTCACCACCGACGGTCGCCAGGTCGCGGTCAAGGTGCTGCGTCCTGGCGTCGAGGAAGAGTTCGCACGTGCGATCGACACCTATAGCTGGGCCGCCGCACAGCTGGAGGCGCTCAGCCCGGAGGCGATGCGGCTGCGTCCGCGGCTGACGATCGAGACGTTCAAGCGCTGGACGCTGCGCGAGCTGAATTTCCGGCGCGAGGCGGCCTCCGCGTCCGAACTCGCCGAGGGCATGACCGCCGAACCCGATTTCGTCGTCCCCGCGATCGACTGGGCGCGATCGACCGCGAAGGTCATGACGATCGAATGGATCGACGGCATCAAGCTGTCGGACCGCGCCGGCTTGGTCGCGGCCGGTTACGACCTGCCCGCACTCGCGCAGACATTGGTCCGTGCGTTCCTGCGCCAGGCGATCGCCGACGGCTTCTTCCATGCCGACATGCACCAGGGAAACCTGTTCGCGCTGCCCGGCAACCGCATCGCTGCGATCGACTTCGGCATCATGGGCCGGATTGACCGGCGCGCGCGCGTCTGGCTGGCGGAGATCCTCTACGGGCTGATCACCGGCAACTACAAACGCGTTGCGGAAATCCATTTCGAGGCTGGCTATGTGCCCAGCCACCACAATGTCGCCGAGTTCGCAACGGCATTGCGGGCAGTGGGCGAGCCGATGCGCGGGCTGCCGGTCAAGGACATGTCGATTGGCATGATGCTCGACAGCCTGTTCTCGATCACGCGCGATTTCGACATGGTGACGCAGCCGCATCTGCTGCTGCTGCAGAAGACGATGGTGATGGTCGAGGGGGTGGCGACCAGCCTCGATCCCGACATCAACCTGTGGAACACCGCCGAGCCGTTCGTGCGCGACTGGATCCGCGGCGAACTGGGGCCAGAGGCAGCGCTGGCCGACCGGCTGATCGCGGATTTCCGCACGCTGGCGGGGCTGCCCGACCTGATACGCCGGATCGAGGCGCATTATCCCGCCCCGGGCGGCGAGCCCCCTGCCCCGCCGATGCGCGCGATCGAGATCGTCCGGATCGGCGGCGGCTGGCGCTACGTCACCGTCGCGCTGGTGACCGCCATCCTGTGCGTGGCAGCGACCTGGTTTGCGCTTCGGTGAGGTCTGCCCGGGATAGACGACCGCGGATGAGACGATGCGCCGGCCGCTGACGCCGCTGTGGCTGGCGGAGCGATCGCGCGTCGCCGGCCTGTCGCAGCGGGCGGCACGGATCGGGCTGGTCCTGCTCGGCCTGTTCCTGCTGGCGACGCTCAGCGTGCTGACGATACCGGCGAGCCAGGCGGATACCGGATTCTACGCGAGCGTCGTCGACGGCGTGCGCCACGGCGGCAATTATTATGCGGTGACCGCGGATGCGCTGCGCGGCGGCGACTATCCGCTGCGGCCGGTGTTCACGTTCGAGCTGCCGACGCTGGCGGTGGTGACGGGGCATCTGCCGCCGTTCGTCGTCAGGCTGCTGCTCTATGCGCTGGTGGTGGCCGCCGCGACGGCCTGGCATGCGCGGTTGAAGGCGGCGCTGGCCACCACCGGTGCGCGCTGGTTCGCGGCGGCGATGCTGTTCTTCGCGCTGGTGCCGATGCTGCGCCCGTCGCTGATCGTCGTGCCCGAGGCATGGGCGGCGCTGTTCGTCGCGCTGTCGTTGGCGGTGCGGAAGCCGGGGCACTGGCTCGACGCGGTCGCGCTGGGGCTTGCCGCCGCGCTGATCTGCCAAACCGCAATCGTGTATCTGGTGATCATGGCGGTGTTCGCGCTGGTCGAGCGCACGCGGCGCGAGTCGCTCGGCTGGGTCGTGGCGATCGGCGTGTTCCTGGTCGCGTTCGCCGCGCATGTGCATGCGGTGGGTGAGGTCGTCAGGCCGCTCGATCCGGCCGGTGACCCGTTCGGGCTGCTCGGCTTCGGACTGTTCGTGGACGGGATGGTGGGGGCGACGATCCTCGCGTTCCTGCCACTCTGGCTTGCCGGGCCGTTGGTCGGCATCGCGCTGTTCGGTTGGGCCGTGTGGCGGAACGCGACCGGGTTGCGGGCGATCGCGCTGGCCGTGGCCGCCGCGATCGGCATCGCGCTGTTCGGGCGGGACAACACGGCGCACTGGGCGCTGCTGCTTGCGCCGCTGTTGCTGCCCGGCCTCGCCTTCGCCGCCGACGGCGTCCGCGACCTGCTCGGCGCGGCGCTGGATGGGCGACGGATTACCGTGACGCGGATCGTGCGCTAGAAGGGCGCCATGAAGCGCATCCTCCTGATCGTCGGCGGCGGTATCGCCGCGTACAAGGCCGCCGAGCTGATCCGCCTGCTCAAGAAGCGCGGTTACGCGGTGCGCTGCGTGCTGACCGAGGCGGGGCATCATTTCGTCACACCGATGACCCTCGCCGCGCTGAGCGAGGACAAGGTCTACACGACGCTGTGGGACCTGAAGGACGAGGCCGAGATGGGTCATATCCAGCTGAGCCGCGAGGCCGACCTGATCGTCGTCGCCCCCGCCACCGCCGATCTGCTCGCGCGAATGGCGGCGGGGCTCGCCAATGATCTTGCGACGACGCTGCTGCTCGCCACCGACAAGCCGGTCCTGGCCGCGCCGGCGATGAACGTGCGGATGTGGGGGCATGTCGCGACCGTGCGCAACGTCGCGCAACTCCGCGCCGACGGCGTAACCGTCATGGAGCCGGACGAAGGTCCGATGGCGTGTGGCGAGTTCGGTCCCGGCCGGCTGCCCGAACCCGAGGCGATCGCCGACGCGATCGATGCCGCGCTAGCGTCCGACCGGCGCCTCGTCGGCCGCCACATCCTCGTCACCGCCGGCCCGACACACGAACCGATCGACCCGGTCCGCTACATCGCCAATCGATCGTCCGGGCTTCAGGGTTTCGCGATCGCCGGTGCGCTCGCCCGACTCGGCGCCCGTGTGACTTTGGTCACCGGTCCGGTGTCGCTGCCCACTCCGGCGGGCGTCGACCGGATCAACGTCGAGACGGCGCGGCAGATGGCCGATGCAGTCGCCGGCGCGCTGCCCGCCGACGCCGCCGTGATGGTCGCCGCGGTCGCCGACTGGCATGTCGTGCCGGCCGCACAGAAGATGAAGAAGGGCAACGGCACGCCCGCGCTGATGCTCGCCGAGAACCCCGACATCCTCGCTACCGTCGCGCAGGGCGCCGACCGCCCGCGCCTGGTGATCGGCTTCGCGGCCGAGACCGAGCGCGTCGTCGAATACGCCACCGCCAAGCGCATCCGCAAGCAAGCCGACTGGATCGTTGCGAACGACGTGTCGGGCGACGTGATGGGCGGCACGGCCAACACGATCCACCTGGTCACCGCGACCGGCGTGGAGAGCTGGGAACGGCTTCCCAAGGCGGTCGTCGCGGGCAGGCTGGCGGAGCGTATCGCGGATGCGCTATTAGGGTCGGCATGATCCGCATCGAACTGAAACGGCTGCCGCACGGCGATGGCCTGCCGCTGCCGGCTTATGCCAGCGAGGGGGCCGCCGGGCTGGACGTGGTCGCCGCCGAGGCGCTGACACTCGCTCCGGGCGCGCGCGCCGCGGTTGCCACCGGCTTCGCCATCGCGATCCCCGTAGGGCACGAGGTGCAGGTCCGCCCGCGCTCCGGCCTCGCCTTCAAGCACGGCGTCACCTGTCTCAACACGCCCGGCACGATCGACAGCGACTATCGCGGCGAGGTGAAGGTGATCCTGGCCAACCTGGGCCAGGAGCCGTTCGAGATCGCACGCGGCGACCGTATCGCGCAACTCGTCCCCGCACCGGTCCTCCGCGCCACGCTCGAGGAGGTGACGGCGCTCGACGACACGGTCCGAGGCGTCGGCGGTTTCGGGTCGACCGGGCGATGATCGCGCTTCTCCTTCTCGCGCAGGTCGCAGCCCCGCTGACCCCGCCCCCGCTGGTCGCCCCGTCGCAAGCCGCGATCGTCGCACCGATGCCGCCGCAGGACTGGAGCGACCTGCCGATCCTCCGCGTCCGTCGTCCCGCGAGCGACATGCCCGACCTGTCGGCCTTCGTCCGTACCGAGGTCGAAGCCGGTCGCTGTGCCGCCGCAGCACGTGACGGGGATGGCTGGTCGCTGAAACTCGATCTCGCGGTGCTGGCGACCGCGGACGGGCAGGTCCGCCGGATCACCCCGCGCGCGATCGACTGTCCGACGGTGGAGCAATATGCCGCCGGTCTCGTGCTCGGCACGGCGCGCGACAATGTCGATGTCCGCGGCGCGCTGTCCGACACCTGGTACCGTACGACGATGACGTTCGCGTGGAGCGGATGACGCTCTCCGACGACGAACTCGCGCGCTATGCGCGGCACATCGTGTTGAAGGAATTCGGCGGTTCGGGCCAGGCACGGCTGAAGGCGGCGTCGGTCGCGATCGTCGGTGCCGGCGGCATCGGCTCGCCCGCGATCCAGTATCTCGCTGCTGCCGGGATCGGCCGGCTGGTACTGATCGACGACGATGCGGTGGAGCCGTCGAACCTGCAGCGCCAGACGATCTTCACCACCGCCGACACCGGCATCGCCAAGGTCGACGCGGCGGCGGCAGCGGCGACGCGGATCAACCCGCACGTGACAGTAGAGCCGCACCGCGTCCGCCTGGACCGCGACAATGCCGCCGCGTTGCTAAGCGGAGTCGACGTCGTCCTGGACGGCTGCGACAATTTCGCCACCCGCTTCCTCGTCGCCGACGTGGCACAGGCCCTGCGCATCCCGCTGGTTTCCGCCGCCGTCGGCCAGTTCGAGGGGCAACTCGGCGTCTATCGCGGTTGGGAAGCCGACAAGCCGTGTTACCGCTGCTTCGTCGGCGAGGACCCGGAGCGCGCGGAGACGAGCTGCGCCGAAGACGGCGTGCTCGGCCCCGTCACCGGCGTGCTCGGCAGCCTCGCCGCGCTCGAGGTGTTGCGCGCGGTCGCACCGTTCGGCGACGATCCGGCGGGCAAGCTGCTGATCGTCGACCTGCTGGCGCTACGCTTCCGCACGATCAGATTGCCGAAGGATCCGGGCTGCCGAGCGTGCAGCCAGACCGCGCCTGGTTAAGCCCCGCTTAAGCTGCGCCGTCGCTCGGTGGAAACCGTCGCGCGGTTGCGGTAAGGGCGCTGACCCGTTGGCGATAGAAGGTCTTGCGGTGGGCGTGCCCGCCAATCCGGAATATGCATCAATGATTATCCAGAACGACCTGCACCGCGATCATGTCGTCGGGAACGCGGAGCACCTGATCCCGATCGGCAACATGGAGGAACGGCGCCTACGCTCCTACGCCGTGCTGGCCGGATACGACGTCATCGCGATCGGCCTGGGGTTCCTGGTCGCCAACCTGATCGTCATCGGAGAATGGTCGGCCACCCACGGCACGACGATGTTGAGCGTGCTGCTGCCGATCTACCTTTGGACCGCCGGGATCAACGGTGCGTATAGCGGCGAGGTTCTCCGCGATCCGCGCGTCGGCGCGCTCAAGGCCATTCGCGCGCTGGCGTTTGCCGCCGCGGCGATGCTGATCATCGCCTATTCGTTCAAGGTCGGCGCGGCATTCTCTCGCCTGGTGTTCTGGACAGGCAGTTTGAGTGCCGTGGGGTTGCTGGTGATCGGCCGTGTGATCGTCGGCCGCCTTCTGCTCCGGTCAATGGGCGGGACGCCGTTCAGCACGGTCGTCGTGGTCGATGCGGTCGAGTGGAAGGGCGAAACCGGCGACATCGTCATCGACGCGAAGCAGATCGGCTTCGATCCGCAGACCGACGATCCGTTGCATTTCCACCAGCTCGCCAAGCTCGTCGCGCACGCGGACCGCGTGATCATCGCCTGCCGGGACGACCGCGTCGTCGCTTGGGCACATGTCCTGAAATCGATGGCGGTCGACGGCGAGATCCTGGCGCCGGAAGTCGACCGGATCGGCATGATCGGCGTAAGCCTGTTCAAGAACCGACGGACGCTAGTGGTTTCCGCAGGCCCGTTGCACCTGCGCGATCGGATGATCAAGCGCGTGTTCGATATCGTGACGTCGGCGATCGCACTGCTCCTGTTGTCGCCCATCCTGGCGGGTATCGCGATCGCCATCCGGCTCGAATCGCCGGGCGCGGTGCTGTTCCGACAGCAGCGGATCGGCCGCGACAACACGCTGTTCATGATGTTGAAGTTCCGCAGCATGTACGTCGACCAGAGCGATCCGTCGGCGAGTGTGCTGACCGCGCGGATCGACAGCCGCGTGACGAAAGTCGGCCGGTTCATCCGCCGCAACAGCCTCGACGAGCTGCCCCAGCTGTTCAACGTCCTGCGCGGCGACATGAGCATGGTCGGGCCGCGCCCGCATGCCTTGTCGGCGCGCGCGGCGGAACAGCTCTATTGGGATATCGATGCGCGCTATCGCCACCGCCATGCGGTCAAGCCGGGCGTGACCGGATTGGCGCAGATTCGCGGGTTCCGGGGCGCGACGGTGCTCGCCTCCGACCTCACCAATCGACTGTCGGCCGATCTCGAATATCTGCGCGACTGGTCGATGGGCAAGGACCTGTGGATCCTGTTCCGGACCATCTTCGTGATCCGGCACGACAATGCATTCTGAGCCTGACGCGAACGCGGCCGCCCGGCGCGCATGGACGATCGATCCCGCACGCGTCGCCGTCGTCATTCCGACCCTTAACGCCGGCGCGCATCTCGATCAGCTGATCCCCGCGCTGGCCGTGCAGGGCCTCGATCCCGCACAATTCCTGGTCGTCGATTCGGAATCGACCGACAACAGCCCGGATGCATTCAGGGCGTTCGGCGCGACCGTGGTCGGGATCGACCGCAGCAGTTTCAACCACGGCGGCACGCGGCAGCGCGCGGTCGAGATGCTGCCCGGCGCCGAGTTCGTCGTCATGCTGACTCAGGACGCGATCCCGCAGGCGCCCGATACGATCGCGCGTCTCATCGATGCGTTCAACGACCCGGCGGTCGGCATGGCCTATGGCCGACAGCTGCCGAGGCCGGTCGCACGCGGTATCGAGCGGCATGCCCGCCTGACGAACTATCCGCCGCAGTCCGAAACCCGCGGCCTGGAGGATCGCACGCGGACCGGCGTCAAGACGGTGTTCTGCTCCGATTCCTTCGCCGCCTACCGCGTCGCCGCGCTCACCGCGGTCGGGGGCTTTCCCGAAGACGCGTTCTTCGCCGAGGACCAGCTGGTGGCCGGCCGCATGCTGATCGAGGGTTGGCGGATCGCCTATCGCGGCGATGCTGAGACGATCCACAGCCATGGCTATACCGTCGCCGAGGAGTTCCGCCGCTATTTCGACGTCGGCGTCTTCCACGGCCGCAACCGCTGGCTGATCGAGACCTTCGGTGCCGCCGAGGGCGAAGGCATGCGCTTCATCCGGTCCGAACTAACGTATCTCGCGCGGCACGATCCCACCCAGCTGCCGTCCGCGATCGTCCGGACGTTCGCCAAATATGCCGGGTACAAGATGGGTAGTCGCGAGGCCAAGCTCTCGAACGCGTGGAAGCAGCGCCTGTCGATGCAACCCTTCTACTGGCGCAAGCCCGAGCATGGCGGCGGCGAAGCCCCTTAAGCCTATTTGACGCTTGCCCTCTTATGCGGATCGACGTCCGAAAACACCGCTTGGCCGTGGTCGGATTTCTTGTATGCCATTGCGACTGATGCGGATCCGGCCGCACTGGTGGAGCGGAGGCGGGGCAACGACCCGGATGGCAGGTCGCTGATCACGCGGCGATGCGTTCTGGAGGCGATGTCCGAATGCCGCCGCTTATCCGATCCGGTTCGCACATGCCTCGTCAGGCATGACTCCTTCGTAGTTCGGACCCGATACCAGTGCAGCAAAAGCGTTCCTTCCTCAGAATCCAGATACTGAGGTTCTTAGCGGCGGCCTTCGTCGTGGCCTATCACGCCCAGATAACGATCTTGTCGTACTACGGCGGCGCAAGACCCTATCCGCTGCTGGAACTGGGCGTCTACGGCGTCGACCTGTTCTTCGTCATATCCGGCTTCATCATCGTCTTCATCGGCACCACCAAGGAAAAGACCGCAGGCGTCTTCTTTCGACGGCGCATCGAACGTGTCGTGCCGATGTACTTCCTGATGACGCTGGGCATGTTCGCGCTGACCCACGTCCCCGGGCTGGCGCGCAACGAGGCCGCCAGCCCGTTCGATCTCATCCAGTCGCTGACCTTCACGACCTGGACCGACGGGCCGGAAGTCTATCCCGTCTTGAACGTCGGCTGGACCCTCGAATACGAGATGCTGTTCTACCTCATTGCGACGGTAGCGATGGCAGTGACGAAACGCGTCTGGATCGGCACCGCCTTTGTCATGCTGGCGCTCGTCGTCACCGGTCGGGGAACGGCGTTCTTCCTGCAGAACCCGATCATCATCGAATTCGTCTTCGGCATGACGATCGGCGCGTTTCTCTATGACCGACCTGCCTTCCCCTGGATGTTGGCCGGAACCGCGCTGGTGATGATCACGCTGCCGATCAGCGGCGCGGCCTGGCGGGTATGGGCGTTTGGGCTGCCCTCGGCCGGCGTGGTGGCGCTTGCCATCTACCTGGACCTCAGACGGCGGTACGAGGGAAGCTGGCTACCCGCGCTCGGCAACGCATCCTATTCGATCTACCTCGTGCACGTCGTCGCGATATCCTTCGTGTGCAAGGTCGCTTCCGTGGTCGTACCGCGCCTGTCCACCGCGGTGGCCGTGCCCGTGATATCCGCCTTCGCGATCGTCGTCGGCTACCTGACCTACCGATTGATCGAGCGGAACCTGACGCTGTTCTTCACGCGCAAACGGCGCGCGGCGGTTCACGTCCCCGCACCTGTCGTAGCCCTCGAATCCGAAGACGCGGCCTAACCCACAATCCGCCTCAGCGGATCTGCACGCGTCCGATCGTCGCGCCCTGCGCATCCATATGGGCGCGGGCCGTGAGGGCGATCCGTTGCGCCGCACAGCCCACCGTCGGCACCTCGAAGGCGACCGCCGACAATTCGTCGTCCGTGCCACGTGGAAGCCGTCGCGGGAGTTCCTGCTTCGATGGCAGGCAGGTCACCGTCCACGCCGCAGAACCCGCGTTGGAGCCGCTCCCGAGGCGCGCGGAAAGCGCATGCTGCCCCGCCGGCAGCATCACCAGCTGGCTGATGACGGCCGTGCCTGCGGCCACGTCGGAAGGAATGGTCAGCGCCGATCCACCGGCGTCACCGCCGAACGTCACCGCGCCGACCAGATCGGGGTTCACCACCCATTCGAACTGGCTGAGCGGCGTATCCACCGCACGCGCCGCGGCCAATGCGAAATTGCCGTCATACGGGGCCACGGCCAGACGGTTCGCCGGGATCGCGAAGGCCTTCGCCCACACCGTCCTGGCGCGCCGATACTCCCCGAGCTCGATCAGTCGGTCGACATAACTCAGCCATTCGATCGGACCGATCGTCTGGCCCTTGGCCTGCATATCGCGGAACAGCGTCTCCATCGACGCAATCGAGGTTGCCGGCAGCTTCTGCCGCACGTTCGCGAAGAACGCGCCGCGCCACATCGGCTGCCGCCCGAGGCTGTCGACCAGCGCCCGCCGCAGATGCGGTTCGGTCATCGCCGCTAGGAAGATGCCTTGCGTCAGGTCGCCGGACCGGTTGCGCCGGGCGAGGCCATCCGAGCGATCGATCAGCGTCGTGTAATCGTCACGCAGCGCGGCATCGCGCACCAGCCAGAGCTGCGTCGGCGTATCGCGCCAGCCAAGTGCGCCAGCCTGCCGCATGATCGCCGCACCGTCGTCCCGCCGGCCGAGCGCTTCGGTCGCAAGACCCAGCACGCGGAGTGCGCGATCGTTCAGCGGGTCGGCCAGCACGACCGAGCGGGCGAGGTCGGCGGCCCTTGCACGGTCGCCGCCCGCCAACAGGCTTTGTGCCAGTATCGACCCCGCCTGCGGGTGTTGGGCGGTGCCCGTTACCGCCAGCAGGCGTGCATCAGACGAGCGTTCGGCGAGTGCCGCGAAGCTCGTCGCGGCGATCTGCCAGCAAAGCCACGCGCCGAGGAGGATGGCGATGGCCGCTCTGACGAAAAGCGCCTTGGACTTGCGCGGCTGTTCCCCGACGTCGGACATCACTCAGCTCGTCGTATCCGTCTGACCATAGCTGTACGAATAGCCGTAGTCCGCCGAATGCCCGGTCGACTTCGCGTCGAACTTGGTCAGCAGCACGCCGACGACCTGCGCACGCGCAGCCTTCAGGCGGGTCAGCGCGACGCGGGCCTGGCGACCGCGGGCGTGGTTGGCCTGCACGACGAACAGCGTCGCCTCGACATGCGACGCAAGCGTCGGCGCGTCGGCCAGGCCGAGCACCGGCGGCGCATCGACCAGGATGATGTCGTAGTCGCCCTTGATCTGATCGATCAGAGTCGCGAGGCCTGCGCCGGCGATCAGTTCGGCAGGATTGACCGGCGAGGGTCCGGCCGAAATGAAGTCGAGATTCGGCGTCGGCGTATGCTGCAGGACGTCGGCGAGCGTCGCCTGACGCGCCAGCAGATTGGCCAGGCCCGTCTTGTTCGGAAGGTCCAGGTTCTTGTGCTGGGCCGGCTTGCGCATGTCCGCGTCGATCAGCACCACGCGGCGGCCGATCTGCGCGAACCCGCGTGCCAGCGCGTAGGACGTGGTCGACTTGCCTTCCGACGGACCGGTACTGGTCACCATCAGGCTGTGCGGCGCCCCGGTCGGGGTCGCCAGCTCCAGCGCGGCGCGCAGCGCGTAATACGCCTCCGACGTCTCCGAGCGGACCTTCTGCAACTCGACGTTCGGCTCCTGCCCTGCCGGCAGCATCGGCACGAGACCGATCATGCTCGCGCCGAGCTCGGTCTCGATGTCCTCCGACGAGCGGATCGCATCGTCGAAATGCTCGCGGAGCGTCACATAACCGACCCCCAGCAGCATGCCGGCGAACAGCGCCAGCGCAAGGTTCAGCAGCAGTCGCGGCGAGACCGGGACGACCGGCGGGTCGGCGCGATCGATGATCGAGACGTTGTTCGACGACACCCCGGCGGTCGCGCTCACGCCCTTATACCGCTGCAGCAGCGCATCGTACAAAGCGCGGTTGGTATCGACCTCGCGCCGCAGGATATTCGCCTGCACGCCGCGGCCCTGCTCGGTCAGGGTCGTCCCCTTCAGCTTCTCCAGGTCGCGCAACAGCGCCTTTTCCTGGTTGGCGGCGATCGTGTATTGCTGGCGGACACCGTCGCGGATGCCGCTCGCAAGCCGGTTGATCTGGGTCGTCAGCGTCGCGATCTGCGCGGCCGCTTCGGTCTGGCCCGGATAACCGGCCAGATACCGCTTCGCATTCTGCGCATAGTCGGCCTGCGCCTTGGTCCGCTCCTGGACGAGCGTCTGGATCGCCGGATTGTTGAGCACCTCGGGCTGGCTCAGTGCGGGCGTCGAGGATGCCTCGATCCAGCGCTGTTCGGCGGCGATGCGCGTGCCGACCGCCTGCGAATAGGCCTGGTTCAGCTGTACCAGATTGGCCGTCGTCAACGATCGCGGACCGGACGTCGTGCCATCGGCCCCGCCCGAACTCGGATCGACCAGGCCGGCCGACCGCGCATAGGCGATCTGCGCGCGCTCGGACTCTTCCAGACGCTGGCGGGTCTGGCGCAGCTGGTCCTCTAGGAAGCGACGGGCATAAGCCGACGTGTTGAACTTCCGCTGGATGTTGCCGACGATGTAGCTGTCGGCAAAACCGTTGGCGACCTTTGCGGACAACAGACGATCGGGGCTCGAGAACGAGATCGTCACGATGCGCGAATCGACCGGCAGCTCGACGTCGAGGTTCTTCTGCAGCGCATCGACGACCTGTTCGCGGTGCGTCTGCGCGAGATTGTAGGCGCCGCGCGGTTCGTCGGCGGGCTTGATATGCATCTTCTCAAGGAAGCCGTTGCCGCGGTAAAGCCCGGCGGATTCGGCGACCTGGCGCGCCAGCGTGCGGCTCTTGATCACGTCGATCTGCGTTTGCAGGAATCGATCGCCGTCGAGCATCGACTCACTCGGCTCGACGTCGGTGCCGGCCAGGATCTGCGCCGCCTGCTGGTCGATCTGGATGCGGGCCTCGCCGCGGAAGATCGGCGTGCTCAGGAACGTCACCAGCAGACCCAGCAGCATCGCCACCACGATCGTGATGAGCAGCTTGATCCGGTTGCGATAGACCGCCGACCAGACGGCGCGCAGGTCGATCGGACCCGAAGTTTCCGCCGGCACGTCTTCGCCGTGCGACAAGCCCCCGCCGGCGACGTTGGAGTGCTGAAGGGGGAGCGAGGCTCTAGTCATGAGAAATCCGGGCGAACGAGGATATTACAGGGCGGGAAGCGCGCGTCAGCGAACCAGCGGGATGAACAGCGCCGCGGCGGGCGCGAGGCTCAGCAGGTCGTAGCTGATCGACTTGATCGACGACGTGCCGACAACAACGTAATCGCCGCTCTGCAGCACCGGATCGGCGGCCAGCCCGCTGCGCATGTCACCGAGATTGAACAGCGCACCCTGGCGCTGGCCGTTGACGGTCCGGAATACGGCCACCTTGTCGAACGTCGCGATCTTGGTCGCGCCGCGTGCCAGCGCGATCGCCTGCAGCAACGTGGTGTCGCCCTGCAGGCCGTAGCTGCCCGGAATACCCACCGCGCCATCGACCGTGACGCTCTGCGCCAGCGATTCCGCGACGATCACGGATACGCGCGGATCGACCAGATATTTTGCCCCGAGAAGCGACTGGATCTCGTTCGCGAGCTGCGTCGTCGTCTGCCCTGCGGCACGGACCCGGCCGATCAGCGGCAGGACCAGCGTGCCGCCGGTCTCGACGGGCGCTTCCTTCACCGACATGTCGGGTTCGCGGAACACGGTGATGTTCAGCTTGTCCTGCGGGTTGATCCGGTATTCGGGTCGCGCGTCCAGCGGAACGCTTGCGGGGATCGTCCGATACGCGGCTTCGCCCTTGGGCAGCGCCTTCCAGTCTTCGGAGGAGACGCAAGCGGTGAGCGCCAGGCTTGACACGACGAGAAAATAACCAGCCTTCATAATGGCCTCTATTCAGGAATTATCTGGCGCCAGAATGCTTCTGCGGCCAACGTCTGGCGCTTACCCGTGCTTTCGCGGATTGGCTAGGGCAACGGGGTTGCCGAACTGCGCCCGCGTTCAGGGCAAGCGCGCTTCGACGCGATCGCCGAACGGCGCGGGTGAGGCGAGGATCGCGGCGAGAACCGCGAACACGCAGGCCAGCAACAGCGTACGCAGCGGGTAGTCGACCGCCGATGCCGCCAGCAGGATGACGATCCCGACCGCCGACGCGAAAACCGGTCCGAACCCGGGACGGCTCGTGCCGCCGCGCAGCCGCGACCAGGCCGTGGCGGCGAACCATGCGAAGAAGGCGAGCACCAGGAGCAGGCCGGGTACGCCGGCTTCGAGCGCAATCTCCATGAAGTCGGCATGCGCGTGGTTGGTATAGGTCTGGTGCACCGCGTTGAGAGATTCGTTCATCCTGAACACCGGGACGAAGGTGCCGAGCCCCGATCCCCAAGGCATGAACTGGCGGATCGCCGATACGACGTCCGGCCAGAAGACGTAACGCCCCTCCTGGCTCGCGCCGAACCGGTCGAGCGTTTCCCGCACGATCGAAGACTGGGTGACGAACACCGCCGCAACCACGACGGCAACGGCTGCGCCTATCGCGATCCGCGGGTGGCGGCGGACGACGGACCAAGCGCCGAGCAGTGGCACGCACGCCAGCAAGGCGAACGGAAGCAGGGCGATGCCCGCGCGCGACAGGCAGCCGAGCACTGCGAGCGCCAGCACGGCTATGACGATCGCGGTCGCCGCCTGTTGGGTACTGCGCTGGCGGAAGCGCAACATGCTGCGGCCGAGCATCGCCGCGAGCGGGATCGCCAGGACGAGCAACGCGGCGTTGTGGTTCTTGTTGGCGAAGATGCCCTTGCCCTTGGTCGCGTGCGGCGCGTCGTACAGCGTCAGGTCCATCGCCCCCTGCGCCTGCACCATCACCAGCAGCGCGCTGATCAGCGCGGCTGCGACGATCAGCAGGACGAGCTTGATCTGGTCGTCGCGATCGAGATGCAGCGTCGCGACGAACATCGCGATCGGCGGGATCAGGTAATAGCCGACTTCGCGCGTGCCCGCCGGATCGAGGCTGAGCGGCAGCCACGCGTCGCGCGCGCCGATGACGTCCAGCACGTTCGCGGCCATCGCGCGGCCGGGCAAGGCGCGCCACACGGACGGCGGCAGGGGGACGAGCTGGACGAGGACGAGCAGCATCGTCGCCGCAAGCAGGACGAGCGCGACCGTGACGGCGCGACCGCGCGGTACGCGCCAGCCGCGGGCGAAAAACCAGCCCAGCGTGACGACGCCGGCAAATTCGACGATCATGCGCTGCACCGGTGAATTGGCGCTGCCGCCGCCTAGCAGCAGCGCTAGAACCAGCAGCGCAGCAGCGACGATGAAATCGCCGCGGCGAATACTCTGTGCTAGGGTCACTTTTCCTCGTGCGCGATCGTCGGTAATGCGCCCGTTTCGCATACGGGTTCCGGGATGGCAACGCGACACCCGCCCCGCCCCGCCGCTCTGAGTACTCGTCATGTCCAACTCGCCCGGTCCGCAATCGCCCGTTTCGGCAGGGCTCAGGCGGCTTTGGTTCGTCGGCGCGGTGTCGGCCCCACTCAACGGGCAGTCGAACTATAATCGCGCGATGCGGGATCATCTGATCACGATCGGCGCCCCGCTGCACATTCTCGATACCGGCGGAACTGGCGCAACGAAGCTGCGCGCGACATTGTCGGCCGGATGGGCGCTGCTGATCAGGGTCAGGCGCGACGACCGCGCCTATCTTTCGGTACCCGGCCAAGGCGGGGTCTGGCTGTTCGCGGCGCTCGTGCTCATCCTGCGACTGCGCGGCATTGAACATTATATACACCATCACAGCTTCCGCCCCATCAACCGCGCACCGTCGCGCGCAACGCAGGTCCTGGTGGCGATCGGCGGGAAGCTACAATGCCATGTACTATTGTCGAACGACATGCGGCGGCGGTTCGCCGATCTGTATCTCGGCCGCGCTGGCGACGACCGCGCGATCACCTTGTCGAACGCGTTCCTGTTCGGTCCACGGCTGAGCGCCGCCCCCCGCCCCGATCGTCCCGTGACGCTGGGGCATCTGAGCGTGCTGACGCGGGAAAAGGGGGTCGCGTACCTGCTCGCACTGTTTGCCGATCTCGTGGATCGCGGCCATGATTGGCAGCTGATAATCGCGGGCCCCTGCGCCGACCCGACATTGGCGGCGGAACTGACGGCCGCAGTAGCGGCGTTCCCGAGACGTATCGACTATCGCGGATCGGTCGCTGGCGGTGACAAGGAACGCTTCTTCGCGGACATCGACCTGTTCGTGCTGCCGACGACGTTGATCGACGAAGCCGAACCGCTGGTGATGCTCGAAGCGTTCGGCCGCGGGGTCGAGGTTATGGCGAGTGCCACCGGATGCATACGCGATCGCATCCGGACACCCGATCACCTTCTCGCGCTCGACAAGAGCGTCGATGCCGGATCCATCGAGTGCCGTATGGACGTGGCCGCACACGACTGGACCGCCAGCCGGGCTGCGTGTGTCGAGCATGCGCGCGCGATCAAGGCGCTGGCGGACGTCGAGGCCGCGGCGTTCTTCCCGAGGCTGCTGCGCCCCTGGCCGCGGTTGCCATCGGCGGATCGCCTGTGACATAGCCGCAGGGCCAATCCTGTCTTGGCCCTCACCCCGGAACCGCGCGATGAACGTCTACCTGATCCTTTTCGCGCTGTACGTGCTCGCGCCGAAGATCGACCTGTATGCGATCGGCCCCGCCGCGATCCGCCCCGAGGACGTGATCAGCGCGCTGGCGTTCTTCATCTACATCGTGTCCGCACGCCGCAAACTGTCGATACCGACCCATGCGCGCGTCTATCTGGCGTTCATCGCCTTCGGACTGATCACCGCGGTCATCAACATCGCGCAGAACGGCCTGGTCGGCATCGTCTATGGCCTGCGCCTGGCGCAATACATGACGTGGTTCTTCATCATGTACGAGGCAGCGCCGCGGCTCAGCTATCGGGCGCTGCGCACCACCATCCTGATCGTCTGCTGCATCTTCATCGTCTGGGGCGCGTCGGAATATTTCGGCGTGATCGGCCGCATCGGCAAGTTCACCGGCGCATCCCAGCGCCTGACGATTAACACATCGGGCCCGTTCGAAACCTCGGCGATGCTGGCGATGCTGGCCTATGCGGCACCAGCGATCTGGTTGACGCCGTTCATGATCGTCCTGATCTTCATGACGCAGGCGCGCATCACGCTGCTCGGTATCCTCGTCAGCTTCGCGGCGGCACGGCCGGGCCGGACGATGGCGATCGGGTTCGCCGGCGCGGTGGTCGCGACGCTAGCCGCACAGCCGCTCTACGACGCCTTCAGCAAATCGCGCCTCGCCGAGTCCGAAACGCCGCTCGCGATGGGCACACTGCTCAAATACACCTGGAAGCGCGTGCCGACCGTGCCGCGGCCGAGCTTCTACCGCGAGCGCTTCCTGAACGGCGTGCTGATCTTCCGCTACATGCCCAACACGCGCGGCGACCTGAGCTTCAAATATCGGGCGGTGCGCTGGCCGATCATCATCAAGTCGACCGCCGCGCGGTGGCTGCAATTGTTCGTCGGCTGGGGACCGGGCGCGTGGAGCAACGCGGTCGACGGCTATTACGTCCGCGTGTTCGGCGAGACCGGGCTGCTGGGCGTGGCGCTGTTCCTCGGCTGGATCGTCGTCGCGCTGCGTGACCTGAAGCAGCGCAGCGTCGGCAAGTTCTCGCTGGTCATGCTGGCGGTCGCCGCGGTGTTCATCGACATCTTCTCGTCGTCGAAGGTGATGCCGATCCTGTGGGCGTTCCTGGCGCTCGAACAGTCCGGCCATCCGTTCGTGTTCCGCCAGGCGAGGCCGATCTTTCGCCGTCGGCCGCGTCGCCTGACAGGTCCGGCGGCGGTGCCTGCAGCCGTGCCGGTACAGGCTCAGCGCGCCGGCTAATCTACGCTTGACGATGCGGTGGGCGTAATCGAGCGACTGACCTTGGCAGGCGCGCCCATCGCCACCGAATAGGCTGGGATCGAGCGGGTCACGATCGAGCCTGCGCCGATCACCGATCCCTCGCCGATCGTGACGCCGTCGAGGATCGATACGTTGTTGCCAAGCCAGCAGCGGTCGCCGATCGTCACTCCGCGACGTGACACGGTGCCCGAGACGAAGCTGCCGTCTGGGCCGGCCTCATGCGATTCCGCGGTGATGGTCAGGCCTGCCCCGATCTGGACGCCCTCGCCGATTGCGACCGGCCCGCCCAGCCCGATGACCGCGTTGGGACCGATATAGGTGCCGCGCCCGATCGTCAGGCCGGCGGCGCGTTCGTTCAGTCCGCTGCGGCTCTGGATCCAGACGCGCTCGCGCAGCGTGACGCGGTCGCCGAGCACGAGGCCATCCCTGGCGGCGCAATCGACATAGCCATAGGCGCCGATCGCCACGCCACGACCGACGTTCAGCCGGCCCGACTGGACGAAGGCGATGCCCTGCCCGAGCAGCAGACCGGTCGGCACGCGCAGGCGAAGAACGCTCCACATCAGCCCGCGGACGAACGGAATGCCGCCCTTCGCGACCAAATAACCGATGTCACCCGACTCGATCGGATAGGTGCGGCCGGTCAGCTTCGCGATCAACCCTGCGATCATGCCGCCGCACTCCATTCCGGGGAGAGGACCCTGTGATAGGCCGCCAGGGTCTTCTGGTAATAAAGTTCGGGCGAGAAGTCGTGCGCGGCGCGTGCGCGGCCGGCTTCCCCCATGCGTCGCGCGAGCTCAGGCGATGCGGACAATATGGCGATCCTATCGGCAATCATGCCGAGGTCACCGGGTGCGACATGGAAACCGTCGACGCCATCGCGGACCGTTTCGGCGACGCCCCCGATCGCCGATGCGATCACCGGCAAGCCGTGCGCCAGCGCCTCGATCGAGGTCAGGCCGAAGGGTTCGGGACCGAGCGAGGGGACCACGGCACAGAACGCGCCGGCCCTTACGGCGGCCAGCGCATCGCCCTGCATCGCGCCTAACCATTCGATGTTGTCGAGATCAGCCGCATAGGCGCGGACCGCTTCGCCGTCGGGTCCGTCGCCGACGAACACGAAGCGGATGGCGGGCAGTCGCCGGGCGACGTCGACCATCGGGAAGATGCCCTTGTAGCGTTCGAGCCGGCCGACGAAGAGGACGTGATCGCGTGGCATCTCAACGGCGGGCGGGGGTAGCGCGACCGGGTGGTGGATCGTCTCCATACGGTCCGCGGGCATCCCCATCTCGACCAGGCGATCGCGCTGATAGTCGCTGATCGTCAGATAGCGGGCGATGTCACGCTTGGCGCCGAGCAGGTCGGACATCCGCATCTCCGCCATGTTCCATACCGACCGGGTCAGCGAGCCGCCGGCGCAACGGTGCCGCACCACCTGCGCATAGCGGCGGTCGTGGCAATCGGTGCAGACATGGCCGTCGCGGTACAGCAGCGAGATCGGGCAGACCGCGCGATATTCGTGCATCGTCTGGACGATCGGGATGTTGCGTCGGCGGATCTCGGGCAGGATCGAGGGCGTCAGGCGTTTGAAATAGCTGTGCAGGTGGACGAGATCGATCGCCTGTTCGTCGAGGACGCGACCGATCGCGCGCCGGGCCGCGGGCGAATACAGCGTCCGCAACAGGTCGCCCGCACCGGTGTCGCTGGTTGGCGGCGCCGGTGGGAAATAACGGGAATAGTCGCTCGGCAAATTCGCCGGGTCGGCGGCGGCGAAGGGGATTACCTGATGGCCATGCGTGGTCAGGATCGCTTCCAGGCGGAACATCGCGACGTCCATCCCCCCGCGGACGTAATAGTTCTGACTGACGTTGAGGATGCGCAGCGGGCGGTCGGGAAACGGGGCGGGCGTCATATCGCGCCGATCAGGAGGCGGTACCAGCGAACCGCGCGCAGGCGGCGGAACGAGATCCGCGTGCTGATCGCACGTGCGACGTCCTCGCGCTGGAAATCCTGTCCCCAGTAGCGGTTGGTATGGCGCAGAGCGATACCCATGGTCGAGGCCTGAATACGCCGCCACCACTGCGGCACCACGCCATTTTCCAGCAGGGCGTCCTGCAGCCGCGCCTGGCAGCGCAGGAAGCCCAACTGTGTTTCCGGTCGCGACGAGACGTTGTCGTCGACGCGCGAGATGGCGAGCGGCGCGCGCAGCTGGACGAAATGGTGGTAGCGGGCGAGTCGCGTCATGAAGAAATAGTCGGCCGACGGATAATCGGCTGCGCGATAGCCGCCGAGCGCGCGAATGATTTCGGTGCGTACTACGAGGCCGAGGCCGCTGCCGGCGATACTACCGAAGAACATCTGCGCCGGTCGCAGGCGGCGGGTGTCGGCGAGCCGGAAGCGGAACAGGTTGCGGATCTTCTCGGCCCGCGGCACCGGCGCCGCGGCATCCCCTGCCCCCCGGCGCTGGTCGAGAAACCGCAGCGAACACGCCGCCGCATTGATCGTCGGATCGGCGGCCAGCGTCTGCCGGATGGTCGCGACGAATGCCGGGTCTAGCAGGTCGTCGTCGTTCAGGACGGTGATCCAAGTTCCGTGGGCGAGCGCCAGGCACGTGTTCCAGTTGCCGAACAGTCCGAGGTTCGCAGCGTTACGATAATAGCGAAAGGAGATGTCGCGCAACGCCGGCAGTGCCGTGAGGAGCGGTCCGAAGCCGTCCGATGAGGGGTCATCATCGACGATCAGGAGCTCGACACCGTCGAGGTCGGTCTGCGCGAGGACGCTGGCGATCGTTTCCCGGATCAGTTCGGGACGGCGATAGGTCGGAATCGCGATCGTGAGGTTGGGCCGACCAAGTACTCGAGCGCTCTCGAACAGTAGGCTGCTCGCCATGGTTTCGAACGGCGCGTCGGGTTCCGGACGCCATACGAAGATCGGGTCGGGATGGGCCGGCGCTGCGCCAGCCGACGATGTCTGGATCATTGCCGGGCGATATCGCGCCAGGCCATCAGCGGCCAGCGCCAGTTGTTATAGGATAGCTGGACGAGGCCCTGCCACAGGATGATCGCCACGACGCCCATGCCGATCCAACCCAGCAACAGGCCGCCCGCGGCGACGGCGATCCCCGAGATCAACGCCGGACGCAGGAAGGGCACGTTGTTGGCGGTCGTGATGAAGAAGGCGGCGTTGGAATGCAGCCCTTCGAGCAGCAGCACAACGGCCAGCAGAAGCAGGACCGGCGGCGGCAGGAGCGCGATATGGCTGCCGATATGCGCCAGCAGCACCGGCATCGCGAACAGGACGAAGGCTGCGCCCGCCAGATAGATGATCCCGAACAGCGCCATCGCCGTACCGAACGCGCGCCGCAGAGCGACGCCGTCATGCGCGACGCGCGCGGCGATCAGCCGCGGCATCGCCACCTGCATCGGCAACTGCGCCGCCGCGGTCAGCGCCAGCAGCAACTGGAGCGACAGCGCGAAGGCGCCACCGGCGGCGATGCCGACGAAGCTGGAAATGACGAACAGGTTGAACCGGGTCATCAGGAAACCGCCGATCGAGACGGCACCCATCCGCCCCGCATTGGGCCAGATCGTCTTCAGGACTTGGCGCATGCCGTGCCGATCCGCGGCGCGACTGTCGTGGCCGCCGAGCGTCCCGCGGAGGAAGCGTATCGCCGCCAGCCGGGCCAGCAGCTGCGAGACGACCAGCGTTGCGGACAGCGCGATCAGCCCGCCACCGCCGATCAGCACGCCGATGCCGAGGATCGAGAAGGTCGCGCGACTGGCGATGATGTAGAGGTAGTTCTGTTCGACCCGGCCCGAGCCCATCAGGACCGGGCTGATCCACAGGAACGAGAGCGTCAGCCCGATGCCAAGACACAGGATCGTCCAGGCGATCTGGATCGAGCGGACCGGCAGGTCACCGGCGCGCGCGAGCGAGGTGACATAGGGCACGCCGGCGACGACGAGGACGAGGACCACGCCGATCGCCAGCAGGCGGTAGAAACGCTGCGCGGCGGCGACCGTCTCGGCGGCGAGGCGCAGGTTCGGTGCTTCTCCTGCGGGGACCGCCCCGCCCAGCCCGGTGCGTTCGAGTTGCTTCGCGCCCGACAGGGCCAGCGCGATCGCGCGCGTGAAACTGGGCTGGAAACCGAAGTCGCAAACCATCGCCAGCGACTGGACGGCGACGAACAGGTACCAGATGCCGATCGTCGGCGCCGACAGCCGGGTGACCATGAACGGGATCAACAGCAGCGCCGCGCCGTACTGGACGATCTGTGCGATGAGGCCCGTCGCCAGCGCGCGATGGCGGGTAGCCTGTCCGATCAACCAGTGCATTCGATCGCCTAGCATCGGGGAGGATGCCGTCGCAAGGCGCGTCCCACTCGATGCGTGCCGCCCTGCTATTCGGTGGTAAACTTGCCGACCTGGATATCGGCAGTGCGGCGATACTGGTTGACGAACAGCCGCGCGGGATCGTGGCCGCGCGAGACGCTGTTGCCCTGGACGGTGACATGGGCGAGCTGTTCCTCGGGGGTAGACCCGAGCACGGTCGGCCGGCCGAGCACGATCGGCGTCTTCGCATCGGCGGGAACGAAGCGGTTGCCGGTCGCCGTCACCTGGCTGACATTGTAGCTGAATTCGATGCCGGCGGTGGTGAAGCTGCTGATGGTGTTGTCGCGAATGACTACACCGCCGGTGTCGCCGCCCATCGCGACGCCGATCGGCGTGCCGCTGATCCGGTTGCGTTCGATCGTCAGGTTGCGGGGCTCGCCGTGGATGCGGTTCACGCGCACGCCGGCGGTGCGGCAGCTGTCGATGACATTGCGGGCGGCGACGCAGTCCGCGACGGTCTCGAGGAACACGCCGATGCTGCAACCCCGGATTTTATTGTCGGTGATCGTCGCGCGGTGCGAGGTGGCGATGGTGGAGTGGTTGGTGGTATCGTCTCCGTAGACGTCTATCGCGTTGTCGTAGCAGTCGGTGATGGTGTTGCCGATAATCTCGATTCCATCGAACTGCGACGACTGGATGCCGATGAAACTGGTGCGTTGGACCAGATTGTTGGCGATCCGCAAGTTGCGCGAGACGTTGCCGATCGTGCCCTGCAGCATAATGCCCTGCCCGACCGCGTCGTGAACGTTGAGGTTCTCGACGACGATGTCGACACAGCGGCCCTTCCAGCCGAGCAGCACCGCGGCGCCGCCGAAGCCGTCGCTGAACTGGCCCTGCCCCTTGCGGTTGCCGTCGATGGTGAACGAGCGCAGCGCCGCCTTGCTGATCTCGCCCTGGCTGGCGATCATCCGCGCATAGCTGCCCGGCCCAAGCTGCGCGTCGGCGAGCTTCAGGATGCAGCGATCGCGGTCGGTGCCCTCGATCGTCACGCCGGAGCGCAGCGTCAGCACGCTGCCGCCATCGCCGTCGTCCGATGGCCGATAGCGCACCAGATAGGTGCCCGGCGTCAGCGTCACCGTGCCGCCGCCGGCCTTCGCCACCGCATCGATCGCGCGCTGGATCGCCGGACCGTCGTCGGTGACGCCGTCCGCCTTGGCACCATAGGCGCGGACATCGCCCGGGCCATCCGACCGCACGGCCTTCGCACAGGCGGCGGATGCGATGGCCAGCAGCGTGCCGCCCATCATCCAACGCCGATCAACGCCTTTACTCACCACAGACACCTCGTTTCGTTTCGCCACCGCGAACCCGTCATTCGGGGACGAGTATACCCGACTTGCCCGGCGATTGCGCAAGCCCATGCAATCCGATACCGCCGCCGCCTGCAGGAGAGCGACGATGGCCGAGGGTTTGGATCAGTACCACAAGCACGTGCGAAGCGATGTCTTCGACACCGTGCCGAGCCCTGCCGGCCGTGTCCTGGACCTCGGTGGCGGCGTCGGTGCGACGGGTGCCGCGCTGAAGCAGGCGCGGGGTGCGACGCATGTGGTGGTGGCGGACCTGGTCGCTGGTGACACGGCGAACGGCGTCGATACCGCGGTCAGCGGCAATCTGGAGGATCCGGAATTCCTGCGCCGGCTTCTCGCCGATCACGGGCCGTTCGATACCATCCTGGCGCTCGACGTGCTCGAGCATCTGCGCGATCCGTGGAGCGTGGTCGGCGAACTGCGCAACGGCCTGGCCGACAACGGCGTGATCGTCGCCAGCATACCGAACATGAACCACCACAGCCTGGTGCTGCCGCTGGTCTTCCGCGGCAAGTACGAACTGCAGGACGCCGGCCTGCTCGACCGGACGCACCTCCGCTGGTTCACCAAGTCCGCGGCGATCGACCTGATGACCAAATCCGGGCTGAAAATCGAGTCGGTCAGCGGCTATCTCGGGCGGAAGAAGGGTTTGCTCAATGCGCTGACCTTCGGCGTCCTGGAGCGGTTCATGGTCATGCAGTATCTGATCCGCGTGCGGCGCGTCTCCTAAGGGCGTTTCCCGATCACGCGGCGGTTGCGTCTTGACCGTCGAGGCGCGACAACACGGCCCCACACCTCGGGGGGCCGATGATTATGAAGCTCAAGCAGTTGCCGCGATGCCTGATCGGTCGTCACCTGCGCGATCACCGGCATGTCCGCACGCAGGGCGATGCGGCGTTCAGCCGGTGCGTCGGATGCGGCGTCAAGATGGTCAAGACGCAGGGGCAGTGGCGTACCGCCGGCGGTGGCCATCGCTGGCAATACGCGGTGTTGGGCGTGTTGTGCCTGGTATTCCTGTTCGGCATCCAGCGGCTGTATGCGGCCGCGCATCCCAGCCACGATCTCGTCGTCTTCCTGGGCGACAGCATCACCGAAGGCGTCGCCGCGAGCGATCCGCTGACCACTTCGCGTCCCGGCCTGTACCAGGTTCATGCGGGCAACGCCGTGATCGTCGCCAACGAAGGCGTCAACGGCATCACGCTCGGGTCGATCGCCGGGCTGGTGGACCTCAAGAACTACTACAAGTCGGGGCGGCGCAACGTCGTCGTGCTGCACGGCGGGTCCAACGACTTCGCTCAGGACGCTAAAGCCGTACCGCTGTTCAAGATCCTGCAGGACTATGCCCGGAAACTGAAGGACGATGGCTGGATCGTTGGCGTCGGCACCGTGATGGTCCGCAATGGCCTGCTCCCGGGGCAGGAGCGCGAGCGGCAGGCGTTCAACCGGATGATCGTGCAAGGCCCGCTGAAGAGTCAGGGTATCGCGGTGCTCGACTTCGACGCGGCACAGCGCGCCGGCCAAGTTCCACTGGCCGATGGGGTTCATCCGACCGATGTTGGTTATGCCGGCATGAGCAAGCTGGACGCGGCATTCGTCGACAAGGCGCTCGCCAAGCCCTGATGCATCGGCCGGTTGCTGCCGACGTGTAGCGATGCCGGTTGCCCCGGCATCGCATGCGCCACACCTTAGTTCTTCAGCAGATCTTGCGCGAACGCGCGCACGACCGGACCGATATCGTCTCGGGCCAGGGCGATGGCGAGGTTCGCCTGGATATACCCTGCCTTGTCGCCACAGTCATAGCGCTGGCCGTCGAAGGTGAAGCCGTGGAACGGCTGGTTGCCGATCAGCTGCGCCATCGCGTCGGTCAGCTGGATCTCGCCGCCGGCCCCCTTTTCCTGGGTCTCCAGGATCCGCATCACCTCGGGCTGCAGGATGTAGCGGCCGGGGATCATCAGGTTGGACGGTGCGGTGCCGCGCTTCGGCTTCTCGACCAACGCGGTAACCTCGGTCAGGCGGCCGTCGATCGCACCTGGGGAGATGATGCCGTATTTGTCGGTCTCGGCATCGCTCACTTCGAGCGCGCCGATGACGTTGCCGCCAACCTGGTTATACGCCTCGACCATCTGCTTCATGAAGCCGGGCTTGCCGACCATCAGCTCGTCGGGCAGCAATACCGCGAACGGCTCGTCGCCGACGATCTCGCGTGCGCACCACACCGCATGGCCGAGGCCGAGCGGCTCCTGCTGGCGGATATAGACCGGCGAACCCGGCTTCATGCGGATGCCCTCGATCACCTCGAGCGACTTACCGCGCGCGCGCATCGTGTCCTCGAGCTCGTACGAGATGTCGAAATGATCCTCGAGCGCGCCCTTGTTGCGACCGGTCACGAAGATGATCTGCTCGATCCCCGCTTCCAGCGCTTCCTCGACCGCATATTGGATCAGCGGTTTGTCGACGACCGTCAGCATTTCCTTCGGCATAGCCTTGGTGGCCGGCAGAAACCGGGTCCCGAGACCTGCGACGGGGAACACGGCCTTGCGCAACGGCTTGATCGGCATCGACTACTCCTGGAATGATGCACCATCCCTATAGACCCAAAACGGCCGGGGCAATTCGATGTTGCAGCGCACAAGGTTAGGGCGTCTTTAAGTGACGCGCGTTACAGGCGGCAAAATGAAGATCCTCGTCATATTCGGCACCCGACCCGAAGCCATCAAACTGTTCCCGGTCGTCCGCGCCCTGGGGCAAATACAGGGACTTGTCGTGCGGACCTGCGTGACCGCGCAACATCGCGGGCTGCTCGACCAGGTATTGGCGATCGCCGACCTCGTGCCCGATATCGACCTCGACATCATGGAGCCGGGGCAGACGCTCGATCGCCTGACCGCGCGGCTGCTGACGGGGCTCGGCGAGGTGATGGATGCCGAGCGGCCCGACATGGTGATCGTCCAAGGCGATACCGCGACCGCGATGGCGGGGGCGCTTGCCGCCTATTACCGCAAGCTGCCGGTGGCGCATGTCGAGGCGGGATTGCGGTCGGGCGACATCTATCATCCCTGGCCCGAGGAGGTGAACCGGCGGATCGTGGCGCCGATCGCCGCGCTGCATTTTGCGCCGACCGAGACGTCGGCGGCGGCATTGCGCGCGGAGACGATTCGCGCCGACACGATCCACGTCACCGGCAATACGGTGATCGACGCGCTGCACTGGACGCGCGAGCGGGTCTCGGCCGACCCGTCGCTGGCGGCGGGGTTGGACGACATCGCCGCGCGGTTCGCGGGCAAGCGGCTGATCCTGGTCACGACGCACCGGCGTGAGAATTTCGGCGGCGGCATGGCCGCGATCGCGCGAGCAATCGGCCGGATCGCCGAGCGCGACGACGTCGCGGTGCTGTTCCCGGTCCACCCCAACCCCAATGTCGTGTCGGTGATGGACGCGATCCTGGGCGACCGCCCCAACGTCGCGCGGATCGAACCGCTCGACTACCCACACTTCGTCCGCGCGCTGGGCATGGCCGACATCGTCCTGACCGATTCGGGTGGGGTACAGGAGGAGGCACCGGCGCTCGGTAAGCCGGTGCTGGTGATGCGCGAGACGACCGAACGCCCCGAGGGCGTCGCCGCAGGTACGGCGCGGCTGATCGGCACCGACGAGGAGCGGATCGTTACGGAAATCTTCACGCTGCTGGACGACAAGGCGGCGTATGCCGCGATGGCCCACGCGCATAATCCCTATGGCGACGGCCACGCCGCGGAGCGAATTGCTAGGATCGTCGCGCATGCTGTCTGAGGCTGAATTGAAGGTCGTCGTCATGGGGCTCGGCTATATCGGCCTGCCCACCGCCGCGATCATCGCGCGGACGGGCGCGCAGGTGCTGGGCGTCGACGTCACGCAGAGCGTCGTCGACACGATCAATTCGGGCAAGGTGCATATCGAGGAGGTCGATCTCGACGGCCTGGTTTCGGGCGTGGTCGCGCGCGGCACGCTGCGCGCGTCGATGCAGATCGCGCCGGCCGACGTGTTCGTGATCGCCGTGCCGACTCCGTTCGATGCCGATCATGCGCCGAACATCGGCTATGTGCTGAACGCCGCGACGACGATCGCGACCGTGCTGAAGGCGGGCGACACGATCATCCTCGAATCGACCTCGCCGGTCGGCACCACCGAACAGGTCCGCGACCTGCTGGCCAAGTTGCGCCCCGATTTAAAGGTGCCCGGCAGGACCGGCGACCAGGCCGACATCGCCATCGCCTATTGTCCGGAGCGCGTGCTGCCGGGTCGTATCCTGGTCGAGCTGATCGACAACGACCGCGTCATCGGCGGGATCACGCCGCGGTGCGCGCGGAAGGCGCTGACCTTCTATCGCCGGTTCGTCCGCGGCGCCTGCGTCACCACGACCGCACGGGCGGCGGAGATGACCAAGCTGACCGAGAACGCGTTCCGCGACGTCAATATCGCATTCGCCAACGAATTGTCGCTGATCGCCGACACGATGGGCGTCGATGTGTGGGAGGTGATCCGCCTCGCCAACCGCCATCCGCGCGTCAACATCCTGTCGCCCGGCCCCGGCGTCGGCGGGCATTGCATCGCGGTGGACCCGTGGTTCCTTGTCCATGCCGCACCCGACCAGACGCCGCTGATCCGCACCGCGCGCGAGGTGAACGACGGCAAGACCGACCATGTCATCGCGCAGGTCGCGACGATGCTTCGGGCGATGCCGGGTACGCCGGTCGCCTGCCTTGGCCTGGCGTTCAAGGCGAACATCGACGATTTCCGCGAGAGCCCGGCGCTGAAGGTGGCCGAGGCGATCGCGCGACAGTTCGGCGAGCGGGTGCGAGTCGTCGAACCTTATGCCGCCGCCCTGCCCGCGGCGTTCGAAGGATCGGGCGCGACGTTGGTCGATGTGGATACCGCGATCGAGACGTGCGGGATCATGGTCGTGCTGGTCGACCACGACGTGTTCCGGTCGATCCCGCTGGAGGAGCGCGCCGGCAAGGCGGTGCTCGATACGCGGGGGATCTGGCCGGACCAGCCGCGGTTCGTGGGCGGCGAGGCGTTGCGGCTGGCGAGCTAGGTTTAGCGCAGCGGCACGTCGCGCGTCGCTAGGACAGGTGGCACGATCGGGCGCGTCGGGGTCGCGGCGATCTCCTTTGCGATCGCCTCCAGCACGTCGGCGCGCGCCTTGGACGAGGCGTGCGTGCGGCTGCGGAACAGGCCGCCGTCGATGGTGCCGCCCTTGTCTCGCCAGAATTTGGGTGCCGCCATCGGATCATAGCCGGCGTTGGCCAGCAGATAGATGCCGAGCCGGTCGGCGTCGTTCTCGGTCTCGCGGGTCAGCCGCCCGTTGCGCCCGAGTTCGGCCAGCAAGCCGCGTTTGACCTTTGCGGCGTCGAGCCGCTCGCGGTGGCGCAGGATGATGTGCGCGAGTTCGTGCGCCACGACGACCGCGATCTCGGTGTCGGCATAGCCCTGGAAGAAGCGCTCTCCGATCTGGACGATCGATCCGTCGGCGCTGGCTTCGAGGCCGCTGCCGAGCAGGACCTCGAACCGCGAGCGACAGCCGGGTACCGGGGTTAGCGTTGCGTCGATCCGTTGGCCGGCGCGCAAGATAGACAGCGCGATCGGTGCATTCGGTGGCCCGGCGGTAAGCTTTGCCTCGGCAGCATCGCGATCGGCGGGGCCGTCTGGTCCGATCGCGGACAGAGCGGGTAGCGCATGGCCAGCGATGGCGACGATCGAATCGCTGGCGCGGAGCCCGGCCTTGGCGGCCGGTGCGCCTGGTACGACATCCTCGATGCCGACGACCGATTCGAACTTGAACACGCTGGCGGCGATCGATCGCGACGGCCCACCGTATTGCGTCAGCGCGTGGATCGGCATGCCAAGCTCCGGCTGCAAGCGGTCGCAAAGAGCGGCATTCGCGGTCGTCAGGCGATGGGCGATCGTCGCCAGCCGCAGGTCCGCGGCGCGCAGCGATTCGAAGAACGCGGGCGGCGGTGCGGTCTCGGCCGGTGGTGGCGCGGCCCCCAGGAGCAGGCAGACGGGCAGCAGGCGAAGGCGGTTGGACATCGCCGCGGCATAGCGGCTGGGCGCCGTCGCGTCAGCCTGCGACCGGGCTCGTTGCGGCGGACCGCGTTTCACAGTATCGCGCCCCCTTCCCCGGACATTGCCAGCGTCATGATTTCAAAGCTTTTCCCATCCCGTCGTCGCGTCGCCGACGTCGCACCCACCATTCCCGACGGCCAGCGCGTCTATGCGGTTGGCGACATCCATGGTTGCGCCGACCTGCTCGGCGAGATCATCGCGTTGATCGAGGCGGACGACGCCGCGCGCGGGCCGGCCGAGACCAGCATCGTCTTTCTCGGCGACCTGGTCGATCGCGGCCCCGATTCGGCGGGGGTGATCGACCGGCTGATCGCACTCGTCGAATCGCGCCCGCGCGTCCGCTTCCTGCTCGGCAACCACGAGGAGGTGTTTCTCGGCGCGCTGGACGGCGAACCCAAGGCGTTGCGGCTGTTCTGCCGGATCGGCGGCCGCGAGACGGTGCTGAGCTACGGCATGGACGCGGGCGAATATGACCGGCTCGATTACGAGGAGCTGGTCAACCGGCTCGGCGAGATCGTGCCAACCGCGCACCGTGCGTTCTTCGATCGGTTCGAGGACATGATCGTGATCGGCGATTATGCGTTCGTCCACGCCGGCGTCCGCCCCGACATGCCGCTCGACAAGCAGCGGACCGGCGACTTGCGCTGGATCCGCGACCCGTTCCTCGACCACCGCAGCCGGCTGGAGAAGATGGTGGTGCACGGCCACACGATCACCGAGACGATCGAGACGCGCCCGCACCGCATCGGCATCGACACCGGCGCGTACACGACCGGCCGGCTGACCGCGCTGGGCCTGGAGGGCGACCGCAGCTGGCATCTGCAAGCCGGTGGCGCGGACGAGCTGCGCTGACCGACGAGCGCGCCAAAAACGGGTGGCGACGCCCATCCCGATGCGATCATGGCCTTTTCGCCGAACGACTTTCGCCGTATGAGCGCGCCGGTGGTGCATGTTGCACCGCCGCAACAGCATGGAACGCTTTCATGCTGTCGGAGTTAGTTCGATTGCCTTGCGACCGGTTTTCTGCCAGTGGCCGAGGTGACGAGCACAAAGGGAGTTTCAAAATGCGTCTTGGGAAGTATCTCCTGACCGCAGCAGCAGCCACGATGGCAGTTGCTCCGGCCATGGCAGCACCGGTTGCCACGAAGTCGGTCCGCGCAGGCGCGGTTGCCGATTCGAAGGACAAGGTTGCAGGCAGCGGCATCATCGTCGCCGTTCTCGCAGCAGCAGCTGTTGTCGCCGGCATCGTTGTCGTTGCAGACAGCGACGACGACGCGGACAGCAACTGAGCCTAGGCTTAGAAGCTAAGAGAATAGCGGTCTTCGGGCCGCTATTTTTTTGTCTGTCGTCCGTGGATCGATCCGGGCGGTGAGATGACCGGCACGGCGAATCGCGGTTCGAAGGACTGGCTATCCGCTTGGTGAACCCCGCGCGCGTGGGAGCTGCGGCAGCGGTGGGTCTAGAATTACTGCGACCTCGGCGCCGATACCCCGTTTCACTGTCGCAACGGCGCCTTTGTGGTTGACAGAAGCGCCCCCCTTGCCTAGCTGCCCGGCTTCTCCCGACGCGCTTCTGCACGTGGGGTACATGTATTTGGAAAGTGATGAGGGCCATGTTCGCAGTCGTGCGCACGGGCGGCAAGCAGTATCGCGTCGCCGCCGGAGATAAGATCGTCGTCGAGAAAATCGAGGGCGATGCAGGTGCGTCGGTGACGCTGGGTGATGTGCTGCTGGCGGGCGAAGGCTCGGAGCTGCGCTCGGTCGAGGGTTTCACCGTCGCCGCAGAGATCATCGCGCAGGCGAAGGCGGACAAGGTCATCGTCTTCAAGAAGCGTCGTCGTCACAACTATCGCCGCAAGAACGGCCATCGCCAGCAGCACACGATCCTGAAGATCGTCAGCGTTGGTGGCCAGACTGCAAAGAGCAACGAGGGCGACACCGCCCCGGCCGCTCAGGCATAAGGAGTAGCTTCAGATGGCACATAAGAAAGCAGGCGGCTCTTCGCGCAACGGTCGCGATTCGGCCGGTCGTCGCCTCGGCGTCAAGAAGTTCGGTGGCCAGGCGTGCGTCGCCGGAAACATTCTCGTGCGTCAGCGCGGCACCAAGTTCTACCCGGGCACCAACGTCGGCATCGGTACCGACCATACGCTGTTCGCGCTGGTCGATGGCCGCGTCGTATTCAGCCAGGGCAAACTCGGCCGCAAATTCTGCTCGGTCGAGCTGCCGGCGAACGACGCCGACGCCTCGGATATGGGCGCGATTGCAGCCGAATAACATCGGGTAACCAGCCGGGTTGCCCACCAGGGTGACCCGGGCTTCGCGAAAGCGAACCCGAACAAGGGAGACGGGTCACCCCGGCTCCCTTTTTTATTGCTCCCTCCCCTTGGTCTGTCGCCGTCCCGTCATCCCGACGTGGCATGGGCGCAGCCAATGACGCGAGAGGAAGCGAGCAATGTTCGCGCGCACGAAGAGACTGACGCTGCGGCCCGGTTGGCCCGAGGATGCGCCCGCGCTGGCGCAGGCGATCGCGCACGAAGCGGTGGTGCCGAAGCTGTCGCGTGTGCCCTGGCCCTATACGGTGGACGACGCGGCAGCCTTTCTTGCCTTGCCGCGCGGCAGCCACGAACCGCGATTCGTAATCGAAGCGATGGACGGCGACGTGCCGCGTTTGATCGGCTGCATCGGGATCGGCTTCGATTTCGAGCAGTTCCCGCATATCGGCTATTGGCTGACACCGGAGGCCTGGGGACGCGGCTATGCAACCGAAGCGGGTGAGGCCGTGATCGCGATGGCGCGTCACGCGCTGGGCCTACGCAAGTTGAGTGCCGCCCATTTCGTCGACAACCCTGCATCGGGGCGCGTGCTCGCCAAGCTCGGCTTTCGCCCGACGGGCCGAATTGAACCGCGTCCGTCACGGGCACGCGGGGGCTGCACGCCGGCCGCCGTGTTCGAACTTGATCTCGCTCCCGATGTCCACCGAGCCGAGGCGATGCCGATCGCGGCGTAATACTCCTGCCATGCGTATCGCATCCCGGCGAAGGCTGGCCCTCAGTTTGGAAAGCCTGAGTAACGAAGCGCAGTCTTCCGTTACGGCTACCTCCCAACTGGGCCCCGGCCTTCGCCGGGGTGGCGGTGCGCACTTGAAACCGGAGTTGCCATCGCCCTGCAAACCGCCGAAACGCGGGCATGTCCTCCCCTCCCCGCCGCCTTTCCCCCGAAGCCGCGCGCGATGCCGCGCTCGAGGCGGCGCGCGCGTTGCTGATCGAGGATGGTCCGTCCGCGGTCACGCTGAAGGCGGTGGCGGCACGGATCGGGCGGACGCATGCCAATCTGCTCCACCATTTCGGATCGGCCGCGGGCCTGCAGAAGGCGCTGATCGCGCGGATGGCGGGTGGCATCGTGCGGACGATCGGCGATGCAGTGCTGCGCGTACGGGCGGGCGAGCAGGACCCGCGCGAGGTCGTCGAGATGACGTTCGATGCGTTCGGCAAGGGCGGTGCGGGCGCGCTCGCCAGCTGGATGATCCTGTCGGGCAATACCGACGCGCTCGACCCGATCCTGACCGCGATCCACGACCTGGTCGAGGAACTGGCCGAGAACGACCCGCCCGGCAATCGCCCGATCAAGGAACAGACGCTGACGCTGGTGCTGATGGCGCTGGGCGACGCGCTGATGGGCGAATCGATGGCGCGCGCGCTGGCACTGCCGCGCGACAAGGCGCGCGAACTGGCGCTGGAAGCGCTGATCGCGCCCGACATCGCACCGGCCTAGCCGCAAGGCTGGCGATTTTCCGCCATTTCGCTATGGGACGGCGATGCATTTTCTAGACCAAGCCAAGATCTACGTACGTTCGGGCGAGGGCGGCCCCGGTGCCGTCAGTTTCCGACGCGAGAAGTTCATTGAATATGGTGGCCCCGACGGCGGCAACGGCGGCAAGGGCGGCGACATCATCTTCGAAGCCGTCGCCGGTCTCAATACGCTGATCGATTTCCGCTACACCCAGCATTTCCGCGCACAGCGCGGGCATGGCGGGTCGGGATCGAACCGCACCGGCGGCGGCGGCGACGACCTGATCATCCGCGTCCCGGTCGGCACGCAGGTGCTGGCCGAGGACAAGGAAGAGGTGCTGCTCGACTTCACCAAGGCGGGGCAGCGCGAGGTGTTCTTCCGCGGCGGCGACGGTGGTCGCGGCAATGCGAGCTACAAGACCTCGACCAACCGCACCCCGCGCCAGCACGGCACCGGTTGGCCGTTCGAGGAGGCATGGGTCTGGCTGCGGCTGAAGCTGCTCGCCGATGCCGGGCTGGTCGGACTGCCGAATGCCGGCAAGTCGACCTTCATCAACCAGGTCACGAACGCGCAGGCGAAAGTCGGCGAATACGCGTTCACCACGACGCGTCCGCAGCTGGGCGTGGTGCGCCACAAGCAGCGCGAGTTCGTGATCGCCGACATTCCCGGGCTGATCGCGGGCGCGGCGGACGGTGCCGGCATCGGCGATCGCTTCCTGGGCCATATCGAACGCTGCCGCGTGCTGCTGCACCTGGTCGATGCGAACGACGACGATGTCGCCGAATCGTACCGGATCGTCCGCGACGAGCTAGAGAATTACGGTGCGGGCCTGACCGAGAAGAAGGTCATCGTCGCGCTCAACAAGATCGACATGCTCGATGCCGAGCTGATCGCGGCGCTGTCGGCGGAACTGGCCGAGGCGAGCGGCGCCGAGGTGATGGCGCTGTCCGGCGCGAGCGGGGCTGGCGTCGAGCCGGTGCTCGACAAGCTGATCGAGGCGATCGGCCCGGCGGCGGACGCGTCGCCGGATACGGACGCCGGCGAAGAGGAAATCCAGTGGTCGCCGGTGTGATCGTCTCGCGGTGATCTTTCCGCCCGCCACCTGCGCTCGCCTGATCGTCAAGGTCGGCTCGGCGTTGCTCGTCGATCCGGATGGGTCGGTGCGGCGCGACTGGGTGGCGGGGCTTGTCGCCGACATCGCCCAGCGCATGCGTGACGGGCAGCAGGTTGCGGTCGTGTCTTCGGGTTCGATCGCGCTCGGCGCGCGACGGCTGGGACTGGCGAAGGGTGGCCGCGCGAGCCTGGAGGATGCGCAAGCCGCCGCCGCGACCGGGCAGATCGCGCTGTCGCAGACCTGGGCCGAGCTGCTCGGCGCCGAGGATCTAAACGCGGCGCAGATCTTGGTCACGCTCGACGATCTCGAAGATCGGCGGCGCTATCTGAACGCTGCGGCGACGCTCAACCGGCTGCTCGGGCTTCGGGTCGTGCCGGTGATCAACGAGAACGACAGCGTCGCGACCGAGGAAATCCGCTTTGGCGACAACGACCGGCTTGCCGCGCGCGTGGCACAGGCGGCCGGTGCACAAGGGGTGCTGCTGTTGTCGGACGTCGACGGACTCTACGATGCCAACCCGACGACCAACCCTGCCGCTCAGCATATCCCGCACGTCGCGCGGATCGACGACCGCATTGCCGCGATGGCCGATGGCGGGTCCGGCTCCGGCATGGGATCGGGCGGGATGGCATCGAAGATCGCGGCGGCGCGGATTGCAACCGGCGCCGGCATACCGCTCGCGATCGCATCGGGCCGGATCGCGCATCCGCTGTCGACGCCTGCCCGCCACACGCTATTCGCCGCCGAACGCACCGCGACCGCGCGGAAAGCTTGGCTGGGGGGCGGCCTTACCGCGAAGGGCGCGATCCATGTCGATGCCGGGGCCGCGACCGCGCTCGCCAAGGGTGGCAGCCTGCTGGCGGCCGGTGCGACGCGGATCGACGGCGGTTTCGCGCGTGGCGACCTGGTGACGATCGAAGGACCATCCGGTCGAATCGCGCGTGGGCTGGCGGAGTATGATGCGGCCGATGTCGGTCGCCTGCTCGGCCGCCGCAGCGAGGATCATGCCGAGTTGCTCGGCTATGCGCCGCGCAGCGCGCTCGTCCACCGCAACCACCTGGCGCTGCTGTGATCCTCGCCATCACCGGCGGCACCGGCTTCGTCGGCAGCCACCTGATCGATCATGCGCTCGAAAGCGGCCACACCGTCCGCGCGCTGACGCGAAAGCCGCAGGTGCCGCGGACTGGCGTGACCTGGATCGAAGGCGCGCTGGACCGGCCAATCAGTCTCGGCAAGCTCGTCGACGGGGCGGATGCGGTGATCCATGTCGCTGGCGTCGTCAGCAGTACGCGTCGCGGCTTTGCGGAAGGCAATATCGCTGGGACCGAGGGCATGGTTGCCGCGACCAAGGCGGCAGGCATCCGCCGCTTCGTTGCGGTCTCGTCGCTCGCCGCGCGCGAACCCGAATTGTCGGACTATGGCTGGTCGAAGGCGCAGGCGGACGAGCGCACGCGGATCTCCGCGCTAGACTGGACGATCGTCAGACCGCCCGCAATCTTTGGCCCGCGCGATCACGAGATGCTCGACCTGTTCCGGATGGCGAAGCGGCGGTTCGTGCCGATGCCGCCGGCCGGTGGGCGCATGTCGGCGCTGTACGTCGAGGACCTGACCGGGCTGTTGCTGGCGCTGGTCGAGGATCGGACGACGATCAGCCGCATTCTCGAGCCCGACGACGGCACGCCCGATGGGTGGGATTACCACGACTTTATCGGCGCGGTCGGCGATGCGATGGGCGTGCGCGTCACGCCGCTGTCGCTGCCCCCCGCCGTGGTGAGCCTCGCGTCGTTCTTTGACCGGACCCTCCGCGGCAAGAAGGCCAAGCTGACCGCCGATCGCGTGCGCTATCTGTGCCACCCAGACTGGGTCAGCCACGCCAAGGTCCCGGCGTCAGTGTGGCGGCCTTCGGTGCCGACTCCGCAGGCGCTGGCAATCACCACCGCATGGTATCGCGCGGCGGGGCTGCTATAGGCGCCGAAAAGCCGCCGCATTTGCCTGTCAGGACATGCGTCAGACCGGAAGGACCATCATGAGCGACCGCCAGAGCATCTACGACACCGTCGCCGCGCAGATCGAACCGTTCAACAAGAAGGGTGTCGCGCTGAGCGATGCGACAACCTTCCAGGGCGATCTCGAATGGGACAGCCTGACCGTGATGGACTTCGTCGCCGCGATCGAGGACGAATTCGACATCATCATCACGATGAACATGCAGGCCGAGATCGAGACCGTCGGCCAACTGGTCGATGCGGTGGAAAAGCTGAAGGCGTAATCATGACCGAAGCCGCCACCACCGCCCACGCGCTTCCCGTCGACGCGCCCGAGGTCGCCCCCGAACGCGACCTGATGAACAAATTCGACGCGCTGATCGCCGAGCGCGATGCATTGCTCAGCACCGGCGTGCGCGATCCGTTCGCGATCGTCATGGACGAGGTGAAATCGCCGACGATGGCGGTGATCCGCGGCAAGGACACGATCCTGCTCGGCACCTACAATTACATGGGCATGACGTTCGACGCCGACGTGATCCAGGCCGGCAAGGACGCGCTCGACAGGTTCGGCTCGGGCACCAACGGCAGCCGCATGCTCAACGGCACGTTTCACGACCATGTCGACGTCGAACAGGCGTTGCGCGAGTTCTACGACGTGACCGGCGCGATCGTGTTTTCGACCGGGTACATGGCCAATCTCGGGATCATCTCGACGCTCGCCGGCAAGGGCGAATACGTCATCCTCGATGCCGACAGCCACGCCTCGATCTACGACGGCTGCAAGCAGGGCAACGCCGAGATCGTCCGGTTCAGGCACAACGACGTCAACGATCTCGACAAGCGGCTCGGGCGTTTGCCACCCGAAGCCGGCAAGCTCGTGGTGCTCGAGGGCGTCTATTCGATGCTCGGCGACATCGCGCCGCTGAAGGAAATGGTCGCGGTCGCCAAGAAGCATGGCTGCATGGTGCTGGTCGACGAGGCGCATTCGATGGGGTTCTTCGGCCCCAACGGCCGCGGCGTGTACGAGGACCAGGGGCTCGGCGACGAGGTCGATTTCGTCGTCGGCACGTTTTCGAAATCGGTCGGCACGGTCGGCGGGTTCGTCGTGTCGAACCACCCGAAGTTCGAGATGGTGCGGTTCGCGTGCCGCCCGTACATCTTCACCGCGTCGCTGCCGCCGTCGGTGGTCGCTACCGCCGCGACCTCGATCCGCAAGCTGATGACCGCGCACGACAAGCGCGCGCAGCTCTGGAAGAATGCGCGCCGGCTGCACGGCGGGCTGAAGGCGATGGGGTTCAAGCTCGGTACGGAGACGTCCGACTCGGCGATCATCGCGGTGATCCTGACGGACCAGGAACAGGCGATCGCGATCTGGCAGTCGCTTCTGGAGGGCGGGCTGTACGTCAACATGGCGCGGCCGCCCGCGACCCCGGCTGGGACGTTTTTGCTGCGCTGCTCGCTGTGCGCCGAACATACCGATGCGCAGGTCGAGACGATCCTCGGCATGTTCGAGGCGGCGGGGCGCGCGGTCGGCGTCCTGCGCTGACCTTGCACGGGGGGCGCGATCCGGTAGGATAGCGGCGTGACACGCGACCAGGCCGAAGCTGCTGGCCCCTGGGGCAGAGCGACCTGGCGGATCATCATGCTGGTCGTGATGGGTCTGCTCGGCGCGGCGGTGCTCGTCGCCCTGATCGTGACGCTCGGCAGCGCCAACCGCCAGCGCGACCAGGCGCTGACGTTGCAGGCGCACAGCTACGACGTGATGATCCTGGCGAGGACCTTGTCGGGGACGATGGCGCGATCCGAGGCATCGCTCGGCCGCTACGTGATCAGCGGCGACAAGCAGCTGGGTCGGCTGTATTTCGACGAATGGCTGCTGGCCGGCACGCAGATCGACCGGCTGGCCAAGCTGACGTACGACAATGCCGACCAGAAGCCGCAGATCGACCGGCTGCGCGCCGCCTATGAAGAGCGTGGACGCGAATTGTCGCTGACCGCGCTCAGCACGAATTACGGCAAGAACGAGCAGGCCTATGCGCGGTATTTCCACGCCGGCACCGCGCCGACGCTGGCGCAGATAACGTCGACGCTCGACCGGCTGATCGCACGCGAGCGTACCGTTCTCGATTCCCGGACCGCAGCGGCGATGAAGTCGGTCGATCGGTCCAGCCACATCGCAGGCGTCCTCGCGGTGTTCGGCGCGCTGATCGTGCTTGGCGCGATCATTCTCGGCTGGTTGACGGTTCGGGCGATCAGCGACCGTGCGACCGCCGAGGCCGATGCGGACCAGGAACGCGAGCGCGCAGACGAGCTGACCGCGGCGGTCGAACGCGCGACCGGCGAACTGCGCGTGCAGGAGGCGAAACTGCGCCAGGTCCAGAAGATGGAGGCGGTGGGTCAGCTGACCGGCGGGATCGCGCATGATTTCAACAATATGCTCGCGGTCGTTCTGGGCGGGCTCGAGCTGGCGCGGCGCTGCGTGGCGGTCGATTCGAGCACGGCGCTTCGCCATATCGACAGCGCCAGCGAGGGCGCCAACCGCGCGGCGGCGCTGACCCGGCGACTGCTGGCGTTCAGCCGCGAGGATTCGCTGAAGTCCGAACCGATCTCCGTCGCGGCGCTGGTCGCCGGCATGTCCGACCTGCTCGACCGCACGCTGGGCGATGCGATCGAGGTTGTTTCGCACGATGCGTCGGGCGCGGGTTGCGTGCGTTGCGATGCCGTACAGCTTGAGAACGCGGTGTTGAACCTTGCCGTGAACGCCCGCGATGCGATGGACGGACGCGGCGTGTTGACGGTCGCGACGGGCGCAGTGACGCTTGGCGAGGGCGAGATCGGCGACTGTGCGGCCGGCGACTATGTGACGATCGCCGTCGGCGATACCGGATCGGGCATGACGCCAGAGATCGCCGAGCGGGTGTTCGAACCGTTCTTCACGACCAAGGAGGCCGGCAGGGGGACCGGGCTAGGCCTCAGCCAGATCTTCGCGCTGGTCCGCCAGCTGCACGGCGAGATCGGCATCGACACCGCCCCAGGCGCGGGCACCACGGTGACGCTGTACCTGCCGCGCGATCATGGCGTCGCTGCCGCGCCGCGCGTCGTCGAACTGGCAAGCACGGTTGTCGCGGCGCCGGTCGCGCTGACCGTGCTGGTGGTCGAGGACGATCCGCGCGTGCTGGCGGCGACGACCGGCGCGCTGGAGGAGCTCGGCCATGTCGCGATCCCATGCGACGACCCACTGTCGGCGCCGGCGATCCTGGAGGGGCGCGAGGATATCGACCTGATCATCTCCGACGTGCTGATGCCGCGCCAGACCGGCCCCGAGATGATCGCGGCGTTGGCCCCGCTCTACCCGCACATCGCCGTGCTGTTCGTCACCGGCTTTGCCGGTGAGGCGAATGCCAGCGAGTTCGGCGGACGCGAGGTGTTGCGGAAACCCTTCACGCTGAACGGCCTGGAAAATGCCGTTGCCGCAGCGATGGCCGCCGAGCGACCGGCCCCGGCCCAGCAGATCGCCGCCGAATAAGCGATAGCGCGTGACGGCCTGTCCGGGCGCGCCTATACCCCGTCGATCAAGGCCTTCGGGCCCCAACGCCCCTGCCCCGAGCCCCTGCCCGAGCTATCGCCAAGCATGAAATCCATCGATCGTTACATGGCCCGGCTGATTGCGGTGCCGCTATTCGCGACATTGCTGATCGCGGTCATGCTGTTCGTGCTCGACCGCATGCTCGGGCTGTTCAACTTCGTCGCGACGCAGGGCGGACCGATCAGCGTGGTGTGGCGGATGCTCGCCAACCTGCTGCCCGAATATCTGGGTCTCGGGATCCCGATCGGGTTGCTGCTCGGCATCCTGCTCGCCTTCCGCCGCCTCGCGACCTCGTCCGAGCTCGACGTGCTGCGCGGGGTCGGCATGAGCTACACGCGGCTGCTGCGCGTGCCGTACATGTACACGATCGCGCTCGCGTGTCTGAACCTGGCGATCGTCGGCTATGTCCAGCCGATCGCGCGCTATTATTACGAGGGGCTGCGCTTCGAGCTGCGCACCGGCGCGCTCGGCGCCTCGATCAAGGTCGGCGAGTTCACGCATCTGGGCGACCGGATGACGATGCGGATCGAGCAGAGCAAGGACAAGGGCCGCGAGCTTTCGGGGATTTTCGTCCACGCGCAGTCGCAGAAGGGCGACTGGATCGGCGTAACCGCGGCCAGGGGCAAGTTCCTGGCCACCGACGATCCGAACGTCATCATCTTCCGCCTCGCCAACGGCACGCTGATCCACAACCGGCCGGAGTTCAAGACGCCGCGCGTGCTGACCTTCAGCGCGCATGATTTGCCGATCAACCTGCCCAAGTTCGAAAGCTTCCGCAGCCGCGGGGGTCGCAATCTCGAGTACACGCTGCCCGAACTCGCCCGTCAGGGACATCACGCCGCGAGCCTGGAGCAGCGCGACAGCAGCCGATCCGAATTCCATTTCCGCCTGGCCGAAGTCGCGACTATGTTCTTGTTGCCGCTGCTTGCGCTCGCGCTCGGCGTGCCGCCCAAGCGATCCTCGTCCGCGTTCGGCGTGTTCCTGGCGATCGTGATGATCGTCACCTACCACAAGGTGAACCAGTACGCCGCCGACATCGGCGAGTTGGGCCGGATCGACCCGATCATCGCGCTGTGGGTGCCGTTCACGATCTTTGCCGGGCTGATCCTCTGGATGTACTATACCATTGCCTATATTCCCGGCGGGCAGCCGATCGGTGCGCTCGAACGCGTGTTCTCGAAGACCGCCAAGGCGATCACCAGCCGCCTGCCCGGGCGCCGTCGAACTCTGGGCCGCGGAGCCCCGGCATGATCAGCTTCTTTCCGTCGCGCACCGTCGCGATCTACATGTCGCGACTGTTCCTGGTCCGCACTTTCGCGGTGCTGGCCGCCCTGGTGCTGGTGCTGCAGGCGCTCGACCTGCTGAGCGAATCCGGCCGCATCCTGGCGTTTCCCGGCAATGGCGACGCGCAGGTCTGGCATTATGTCGGTCTGCGCGTGCCGCAGATCGTCGCGCGGTTCCTGCCGTTCTCGGTGCTGCTCGGCACCATCCTGACGCTGATCACGATGAACCAGAACAGCGAGATCGTCGCGCTGAAGGGCTCTGGGCTGTCCGCGCACCAGGTGCTCGCGCCGCTGCTGGTCGCCAGCCTCGGCATCGCCGTCATCAGCTTCGTCTTTGCCGACCGCGTGGTCTCACGCGCAACCGCGACGCTCGATCAGTGGCAGAAGGTGGATTACGGTCGATTGCCGATCGATCGGGGCGACCGCGCGAACGTGTGGGTCAGGGACGGTGACGACCTGATCGAGGTCGCCCAGATCCGCGGCCGCGGCGATGCCGCACGGCTCGCTGGGATCACGTTGTACGATCGTAAAGGCGGCGAGCTGGTTTCCGTGATCCGCGCGGATCACGGCCGCCGCGTGCCCGGCGGCTGGTCGATCTGGCCTGCCAACCGCTTCGACGTGGCGCGCGGCGAGACGACCGCGGTCGGGACGATCACGATCGCGAAGAACGTCCGTCCGGATCAGTTCACGCTGTCGAGCGTCAACGCAGACGGCCTGTCGTTCGGTGCGCTGAAGGCGGCGATCGCGGACCTGTCCGACGCCGGACGGCCGACCAAGGCGCTCGAGGGCTCGTTGTGGCACAAGCTGTCGGGGCCGCTATCTGCGGTGCTGATGCCGTTGCTGGGCGCGGTCGCCGCGTTCGGCATCGCGCGATCGGGCAAGCTGTTCATCCGCGCGGTGATCGGCATGGCGTTGGGCTTCGCCTATTTCGTCGCCGACAATTTCGCGCTTGCGATGGGCAATCTCGGCGCCTACCCGCCGTTCCTTGCCGCCTGGGCGCCGTTCCTGCTGTTCTTTCTGATCGGCGAAGCGGTGCTGATCCGCAGCGAGGAATAGCGACCGCTTTGTGGGTTACGAGCCGTAGCGCCCGTAACCCTGGGTCCTGAGTGTCAGCGCGCGCCCATAGTGCTGCGGGCGATCTTGTGGACCAGCCCCGGCAGCCCAGGATAGCTCGCCTTGTGATAGGGCGACATCCCGTCGAGCTTGGCCGAAAGCCGCCGATGCGCCTCGCCCAGCGCGTGATAAGGCACGCCCGGCAACAGGTGATGCAGCGCGTGATAGCGCAAGCCAACCGGCGCCCACAGCGCAGGCAGCAACGACGGCGGCGGCACGTTGACGCTGTCGAGATACTGCGCGGTGACGCTCATGACCTCGCCCTCGTTCTCCCACAAATGCGCGACCAGCGTGCGGACCTGGTTGAGCACGGCGACCGCCGACCCGATCGCCATCGCGATCGCAAAACCGTGCAGCGGGATGACGCCGGTGGCGACCATCACCAGCAACGCGACCGCCCAGATCGACGTCGCGGTCTCGACCTTTAGCCACTGCGCACGGAACGCGCCCTCGGGCTGGCGACGGCGGAACGAAGGATTGATCGACAGCGCGGAATAGCGCTCGACGACGATCTTGCGGAAGCCGGGGATCAGCGCCGACAAGGGTGCGAGCACGCCGTAGCGGATGATCACGCCGACCGGCGCCAGCGCCGAGACGAGGATGAACAGCGGCAGCGTGTACGGCTTCATCAGCGCAAGCGGGAGGTATTCGGGATCCTCCGACGTGCCGTAGCGCGTCTTGGCGTGATGCAGATTGTGCACGCCTTCGTACATGAACGACGGCACCATCATCGGCACGCCGACCAGCGCGTTCCATCCGGTACGGAAGCCTGGCAGCGCGGCATGCTTGATATGCGTCAGCTCGTGAATGAAGCTGAGTGCGCGGTACAGCGCCAGCACCGAGACGATGCCGGCGGCGATCATCACGCCGGTCGACCCGGTCATGACGGCGACGGCGAGCGCGCCGTAGCCGATCGTGACCGAGGCAAGCAGGTCGCTCCAGTAGATCGCCTGGCTCGGCGCGATCAGGTCGCGCGTCGCTTCCGCCGCGGTGCGCAGCATGGCCTTGTCGTCCGCCACGCGGTGCGTTGCGGCGGAGATCGGCGCCGCCGTGGCGGGACCGCGCGAGAGAGCGATAGAGCTGTTCATAAGGCTATCCATTACCGCTAGATAATGGCGACACGGTGTCTTTCCAATCGGAGGCGGCGTTGGAAACGCTGCGTTGCCCTGCTGCATCAGATCTGGACCAGTCTGCTTGACAGGCGCGGTCGCGCAAGAGAACTGATGCGCCGAACAACAAGGCGTCCCCCGTGGCCAACATCACTATCCGTCCGATCGAATCGAAGCGCGACCGGAAAGCCTTTATCGACCTCCCCTTTCGCCTCTACGCCGACGATCCGAACTGGGTGCCGCCGCTGAAGAACGAAGCGCTGGGGCTGATAACGCCCGAGAAGAACGGCTGGTTCAGCCATGCCAAGGCGCAGCTGTTCCTGGCCGAGCGCGACGGGCGCGCGGTCGGGCGCATTTCCGCGCATATCGATACGCTGGCGCTGACGATGCCGGCCGAACAGGGGTTCGGCCCGGGTGTCGGCCAATGGGGGCTGTTCGATGCCGAGGATGCCGCGACCGGCGCGCAACTGATCGCGACCGCCGAAGACTGGCTGCGCGGCCAGGGCATGACCCGCGCGCTGGGCCCGATCAGCATGTCGATCTGGGAGGAACCCGGCCTGCTGATCGAGGGCTATGATCATGCGCCGACGATCATGATGGGGCATGCCAAGCCCGCCTATCGCGACTGGATCGAGGGGGCAGGCTACACGCCGGTCAAGCAGTTGCTGACCTATGAGGTCGACGTCACGCGGCAGTTCCCGCCGATCGTCCAGCGGATCATCAAGTCGGGCGAGAACAATCCGCGGATCGTCATCCGCAACGTCGACAAGACCAAGTTCGACCAGGAGGCGGCGATCATCCTCGGCATCCTCAACGATGCGTGGTCGGACAATTGGGGCTTCGTGCCGCTGACCGAACCCGAGATCGCCGACGTAGGCGTCAAGCTGAAGCCGATCGTGTTCAACGACCTGATCCGGATTGCCGAAGTCGACGGCAAGCCGGTTGCGTTCATGATCACGCTGCCCGACCTCAACGAAGCGATCGCGCCTCTGAACGGCAACCTGCTGCCGTTCGGCTGGATCAAGCTGTTGTGGTGGTTGCGCAAGCCGAAGGTGCGCACGGTGCGCGTGCCGCTGATGGGCGTGGTCAAGAGCCTGCAGTCGTCGCGGATGGCGAGCCAACTCGCCTTCATGATGATCGAGTATATCCGCCGCGCGGCGCATAGCGATTATGGCGCGACGCGGGCGGAGATCGGCTGGATCCTCGACGACAACCAGGGCATGCGGTCGATCGCCGAGACGATCGAGAGCCGCATGAACAAGGTGTACCAGGTGTACGGGAAGACGCTCTAGCTCGGGGCCGCGCCGTCAGCGTGGTGGCGCGCGTTTCTTGCCGAACGGTATCCTCAGCGTCGTCACCACGCCCGGCCCGCTAGCGCCCGGCAGCGTGTTCTGCACCGCGTGGACATTGCCCGTTCCACCGCCCGGCAGGCGGAACGACAGTGGTTCCTGTGCGGCGCGAGAGGGCCGTTCGGGCAGTTTACTCAGTCGATGCGTGTCGGGCGCTCGCCCGCATACCACGATCTCGCCGCCCTCGGCCTGTGTCGGACACGGGGTCCGAACCACCGGCTTGCGCAGTTCGACGGGGGTCGGCGGCCCGGAGACTGTCTGAATCAGCAGAAGGAGCGCGGCCACCACCGGACCATAGTGCGCAGCCCCGCGGCCACGTCAATCAGAACAGGATCGCGCCGCCGGTCACCAGCCGGAAATCGGGGGCGTCGTGGTTGAGCCCGGCCGTACCCAGCATGTCAAGCTGCAGGCCGTTTCGCGGTTGCCACGCGAGCGAGCCTGCGGCGACGACTTCGGTATGCGCCTCGACCGGATCGTCGTCGCGCGCGACCGACAGTTCCGCAACCGCGGTCCATTTCTTGTCGAGCGCGTAGCCGAGCCCGACGATGCCGCTATAGGCAAAATGGCGGCCGTCACGGTCCTCGTCCGGCGCGGCCTCTGCCTGGCCGGTGAACGCCAGATTCCATTTTTCGGTGAGGTCGTAGGTGACGGGCACCATAACACCGGCGCCCCAGTCGCCATCACCGATCGGTGCGCGACCGACCGGCAGCGTGACGAACGGCTCGACGCCGTAGGATAGCCCGCTGCCGTCCGGGCTTTTCAAATTCTGGCGCAGTGCCAGGCGGATGTCGCCGGCGCCGCTCAGCGTGTCGACCGCGCCCGTCGCCTTGTCGCGCGTGCGGACATGGCCATAGCCGGCCCATTCGATCTGTGCCTCGGTGGTCGCACCCAGCCCCACGCGTACCAGCAGGTCGCCCGAGATCACCGTGTCCTCGCGCGAATCGGTGGTATCGTCGCGCTGCCAGTCGACGCCGGACAATTCCACCTGCACCTTGCCCGGTTCGGTCGTGCACGCCGACGCGCCAAGGCTCGGCCGGTTGGGGCAGAAGCGAGGTTCGTCCGCCTGTGCGAACGCAGGCGTCGCCGCCAGCATAGCCAAACCGAGCACACCCAACCGACCGATCATCGTCATCGCAGCCTTACCCAGGTCGGCGCGTGATCGCTGGCCTTTTCGCGGCCACGATACGCCTTGTCGACACCGGCGTCGATCATGCGATCGGCGGCTTGCGGGCTGAGCAGCAGATGGTCGATGCGGAACCCGGCATCGCGCTGCCATGCACCGGCCTGATAATCCCAGAACGTCCACACCCCGCCCTTGGGATATTGCGTCCTGAGCGAATCGGTCCAGCCCTGTGCCAACAAGGCGCGGTAATGTTCGCGCGACTCCGGCTGCATCAACGCGTCGTTCTGCATCGCGCGGACCGAGAAGGTGTCGTCGTCGTTGGCGATCACGTTGAAGTCGCCAGCGAGCACGGCCGGAACTTCCTCCGCCAGCAACACGCGCGCGCGTGCCGCCAGTCGATCCATCCAGCGCAGCTTGTAGTCGAATTTGGGTCCCGGCTGCGGGTTGCCGTTGGGCAGGTACAGCGCGCCGACGATCAGGCCGTTCACCTCGGCCTCGAGGTAGCGGCTGTGCTCGTCCTCGGGCTCCCCTTCCAACCCGCGCTGGCGTTCGACCGGCGTGCTGCCCTTGGCTAGGATCGCGACGCCGTTCCAGCTCTTCTGGCCATGCCAGATCGCGCCGTAGCCGATGCCCTCGATCTCCTCGATCGGGAATGCTTCGGCCTTCAGCTCCTGCAGGCAGACGATGTCGGGCTGTTCTTCAGTTAGGTATTCGATCAGTCGCGGCAGCCGCGCCTTGATGCCGTTGACGTTGTAGGTGACGATTTTCATGCGCCACGCTTAGCGCGGCGGATCAGATCGCGAAACTGGAACCGCAGCCACAGCCCGATGCGGCATTCGGGTTCTCGACCTTGAACGCAGCCCCGCTGAGCGACTCGACATAATCGACCGCACAACCGCGGACCAAATCGATGCTGACGCTGTCGACGACCAGGCGGACGCCATCGGTCTCGGCGATCACGTCGTCACTCTCGGCGGCGTCGGCGAATCCGAACTTGTACTGGAACCCGGAACAGCCGCCGCCATCGACGGACAGCCGCAGGATCGCGGGCTTGCCCTGTTTGGCGGCGATTGCCGCGACGCGCGCCGCGGCGGACGGGGTCAGAGCGATGTCGGGTGCCAGCGTTGCCATGGATGCGAGATAGGCGGTCGCGTCCCCCGCGGCAACCGCACGGTCGCCGCGTCGTCGGATCAATAGTCCTGCGGTGCGGGTCCGCTGGTCGATACCGGGATGGCACGAACCGAATTGTCCTGCGCAGCGAGCAGATAGTCGGCGGTGGTCAGGAATGGGATCGGGTTGACGGCATGACCGTCGATGCGGACCTCGTAATGGAGATGCGGGCCGGTCGAACGCCCGGTCGAGCCCATCAGCGCGATCAGCTGGCCACGCGTCACGCGGGCATTGTCGGGAACCAAGATCTTCGACAGATGGCCGTAGCGGGTCGCGATGCCCTTGCCGTGGTTCAGTTCGACCATGTTGCCGTAACCGCCCTGACGGCCGGCATGCGAGACGATCCCGTCGGCGGTCGCATAGATCGGCGTGCCGACCGGGCCGGGAATGTCGACGCCGGCATGCATCGCCGCGGTGCCGCGGAACGGATCGGAGCGGATGCCGAAATTGCTGGTGAAGGAGAGCGTGTGAACCGGGTGGACCGACGGGATCGCGATCACGCCCTGCTGCGGCGCGTCGAACTTCTTCCAGGTCTGGAACAGCGTGCGGAATTGCGCGTCGGCGCGCAGATCGGACGTCGCTTCCGCGCTGGCCGCGGCGATCATCGGACCGCCCGCTGCAGGAGCGGGCTGCGCCGCCGGTTCGGCAGGTGCCGCGTTAGCCTGGCCGGAGAAGCCCAGCGTGGCCAGACCGAGCATCGCAGCGAAAGCCCCGCGGCCGGCAACACGCTGAAGGCGAGTGGCGAGAGCGGCGGCTGAAACGGAAAAATCGATCATTGATCCCCCACATCGAACAGGGTCGCATCCCGTGGAGGAATGCGACGGTAAGACACTGTTCTCACTAGCAGCCCCTCCGCTCATCAGATGTCCCGTTTAGGGCCGATGCGGCGTCGGCGGGCAAGCGCCGCGCGTCAAGTCGCCGTATCCGTGCGCCGAACTGTTGAAATATTCGACCGATACCGGAACGATCCGTGAAACCGCGTAACGCAGGTCCGAGACGAAGCGCTCGCCTAGAGCGCGCCGACCGCGCTCAAGACAGCCTCGACATGGCCGGGCACGCGTACCTTCCGCCACGCTTTCACCAGCTTGCCGTCGGCACCGAACAGGAACGTCGCACGCTCGATTCCCATGTACTTGCGACCGTACATGGTCTTCTCGACCCACACGCCGAACGCCTCGCAAACCGACCCATCCGCATCGCTCGCCAGCGTGACCGAGAGGGCGTGCTTCGCGGTGAATTTCGCGTGCGCTTCGAGGCTGTCCTTCGACACGCCGACGACGACCGCGCCGGCTTCGGCGAAGGCGGGCGCCAGCGCGGTGAAATCCTGTGCCTCGCGGGTGCAGCCGGCGGTGTCGTCCTTCGGGTAGAAATAGACGACGAGCGGAAGGCCCAGGCTCGCGAGCGGCATTGTTCCATCGGCGGTCGTGACGGTCACGTCGGGAATTTCGTCACCTTCGATCATGCGTCACCTCCTGCCATGTCCGCTCGACCTCCTGCCGGGTCGTCGCCAGCGTGGCAACCACCGCCGGCCAGTCCGCCAGACCGAGCGCGCGCGCGACGAGTGCCTGGGTGGCGACGCCCGGTACCTGCGAATCGGGAGCGACCAGCCGCAGCGTCACGAGCAGTCGGGTGAGCACATCGTGCGCGGACCGCATGGTTGGCGGCAACAGGTCCTGCGCGAGCAGTTCGTCGATCGCGCGCGCCAGATCGGGCTGCAATCCCGCATGCCGGACGAGTTGCACGACGTGGACCGCGAATTCGAGGTCGACGAGACCGCCCGGCAACAGCTTCGCGTCGAGATCGCCGCGCGGCTGCTTGTGCGTCGCCATCTCCGTGCGCATCGCCACCGCATCCGCGACGATGTCGCGCGCCGGCCGCGCGCCGGCCAGCACGTCGGCGATCACGGCCGAGACCGCGCCACGTGCCGCGTCCGATCCGAACACCGGCCGGGCGCGGGTCAGCGCCATGTGCTCCCAGGTCCAGGCGTCCTCGCGCTGGTAGCGGGCGAAACTGTCGAGCGTAACGACCAGCGGCCCCTGCCCGCCCGACGGCCGCAGCCGCGTGTCGATCTGGTAGAGCGGCCCGGCCGGCGTCGCGACCGACAGCGCCGCGGTCAGCCGCTGCGCCAGCCGGTTGTAGTAAAGCGTCGCGCCGAGCGGCTTCGCGCCATCGGACTCGGCGGTGAAATCCCCGGTGAACAGATAGATCAGGTCGAGATCCGAGGCGTGCGTCAGCATCGCGCCGCCCATCCGTCCGAGCGCCAGGATGACGAGTTCGCTGTCCGGCACGCGACCATGCGCGCGCGCGAACTCCGCGATCGTCGCGTCAGCCAGCACGCCGATCGCCGCCTCCGCGACCCGCGCATAGCCCGCCGCGACATCGAGCGGGTCGGCCGTCCCCGCGACGATTTGCGTGCCGAGCGCGAAACGTCGCTCGCCGACGACGCGGCGGACATGGTCGAGTTGCGCCTGGTAATCCGCCCCCACCTCGCCGCCGCGCATCGTTGCCATCAGCGACGCGACGTCACCGACCGGCTCGAACGCGCTCGCGTCGATCAGGCCGTCGAGCAGATCCGGCCGCCGACCGAGATCGTCGGCGAGCGTCGGCGCATGGCTGAGGATCGTCGCGAGCAGCGTCGCCAGGCCCGGCCGCGCCTCGAGCAGGCGAAAGATATTGATCGCGCTCGGCAGTCGTTCGAGCAGCGCATCGAGGCGCAGCAACGCTGCCTGTGGTACCGGGGCTGCGGCGAGCGCGGGTATCAGGGTCGGCAACACCGCTTCCAGCGCGTCGCGGGCCGCGGGACTGCGCAAGGCAGGATATGCACCGCCGCGCCACGCCTCGACCCGTTGTCGCGCCGCCGTCGCATCGGCGAACCCTGCGCGTTGCAGATCGGCTTCGAGCGTCACCGCGTCGCGCGAAAAGGCCGGGCGGACATCGTCGTCGAGCGCATCGTAGATCCGGCCGATCCCGGCGACGTGCGGCGCGAGCAGAGCGAGCAGTTCCTCCGATCCTTCCACGCCGTGCAGCCTTGCCACCCGTTCAAGTGCGTCTCCGGTCGGCAGCGCATGGGTCTGGCGGTCGTCGATCATTTGTACGCGGTGCTCGATCGTCCGCAGCAGCGTATAGCCGTCGATCAGCGTTGTCGCCTCGCCCGGATCGATCCAGCCCGCCGCCGCTAGGCGGGCCAGCGCATCCCGCGTTGCCGGTGCCCGCAGCGCCGGGTCGCGACCACCGTGGATGAGTTGGTGGATCTGCGCGAAAAACTCGGCCTCGCGGATACCGCCGCGCCCGCGCTTGAGGTCGTAGCCGGGGCCGAATTGCTGGCCCTGCGCGTGATGGTCACGGATGCGGCGGGAGATGCCGCGTATCTCGCCGATCGCACCGAAATCGAGCGCGCGCCGCCAGACGAACGGGCGCACCGCGTCAAGGAAACGCTGGCCCAGCGCGATATCACCCGCGGCCGAACGTGCGCGGATAAACGCTGCGCGTTCCCAGGGCAGCGCTTGTGCCTCGTAATAGCCGATCGCGGCATCAATCGGCAGGACGATCGGCGTGATCTCAGGCGAGGGTCGCAACCGCAGGTCGACGCGCAGGACATAGCCGTCGCCGTCGCGCGCTTGCAGCAGTTCGACTACGCGCTTGCCGATCCTGACGGCCGCTTCTTCGGGTTCTTCGCGCGGGCGCCGTGGCAGCGTCGCCGGATCGAACAGCAAAATCGGATCGATATCGGACGAGTAGTTGAGCTCGCGACTGCCCTGCTTGCCGAGCGCGATGCCGACAAAGCCGGCAAATTCCGCGCCCGGCGTCCGCTCATCGATCGCCGCACGGATCGCGGTGTCGAGCGCGCGGTCGGCAAAGCCGGTCAACGCCGCGGTCACCGCGGTCAGGTCGAGCACGCCCGCCAGATCGCCGATCGCGACGTTCAGCGCGAGGGCGCGCCGTTCGAGACGCAAGCGCTTCGCCACCGGCATGCCGGGGTCGGCGCTCGAGGCGGACAGGTCGATCACGCCGTCGGACAGCGCAGCTTCGAGGGCGGGTTCGCGGTCCAGCACCATCGCCAGAAATGGCGAAAAAGCGCGTGCGCGGGCCGATGCCGCGGCAATGGCTGGCGCCCGCAGGATAGTATCGACGGTCAACGAACTTCGACCATGTCAAGAAGATTCTTTGCTGCAAAGCAACGAATCGAAGTCCTGGTCGTTATCAGCACCATGACCTACTCATTCCTGACCATCGGCCGCGAAGTGGAAGGCCAGCACATCGTCCGCCGTCCGCGCGTAACAGATGTGATCGGTCATTCGCTTCGCGGCGCCTTCGACGACGGCCTTGGCCTGCCGGACGATATGGCGCGGCTGCTTCGCGAACTGGATGCAGCGCCCTACCGCGTGAACTGAGGCACTATAGGATGACACAATCCGCGAGCGAGATTATCGCCCACGGCTTAGTTCTTCGACATTGCCCATGATCGTATCGAGAGCAGTCTTGCTGGTATCCGTTTCGTGATCACGGCGTGACGGCAACGAGCCGTCGGACAGGATCGTTTCAAGCGCAACACGCCCACGTGCGACTCGACTCTTGATCGTGCCGACCGCGACGTTGCAGATTTCGGCCGCTTCCTCATAGGCGAAGCCGCCCGCACCGACGAGGATCAACGCTTCGCGCTGTGGCTGAGGCAGATGCATCAGCGCACGCTGCATGTCACCAAGCTCGACGTGACGGTCCTGGCTCGCCGGAGCCGCAAGAATACGATCGGCGACGAGATCGTCCCACTCGCCCTTGAAGCGCGCCCGGCGCATCTGCGACAGATACAGGTTGCGCAGGATGATGAAGGTCCAGGCACGCATGTTCGTCCCGGCCTGGAAGCGCAGACGCGCAGCCCATGCCTTCAGCAGGGTTTCCTGGACGAGATCGTCGGCAAGATCACGGCTGCCCGACAGCGAGCGGCCGAACGCGCGCAGATGCGGGATGACCTGCGCCAGCTGCACCTTGAACTCGGCATCCGAGAGCGAGACATGTTCGACCGGTGCCACCGTCTCGGCGGCATCGTCCTCTGCGCCGTCGTCGCGCGGAGCTGGCTGGGTCATGGAAATCCGATTCATCCCGTTGGTCGTCGCGCGTACGCGAACGATGTACGCCCGCGCGGCGGACATAGCCAGCCGCGCGGGTCTTTAATGAGCGTCAGCGTAGGACCAGGAACCCGAAGATGACGATGATCAATACCAGCGAAATCGCCAATATGTACCGTGTCATATGAGGCGTAGCCCCAGCGCGGGCGTCCTGCGCATCGACATGAATTCGTTCGTTCGGATCAGCCATATCGCAACAACCCCCGAAAAACGTTTTGGGTCCGTAACCGTATGATCAGGCGCCTGGAAGGGTAGCCTGATTGAAGAACAGCGCCTGGCTGATCGCCGCCTTGACCGTCGACCGCTGGAACGGCTTCGTGATCAGGAAGGTCGGCTCGGGCCGTTCGCCGGTCAGCAGGCGTTCGGGAAACGCGGTGATGAAGATCACCGGCACTTCGAACTCGGCCAGGATGTCCTTGACCGCGTCGATACCCGAGCTGTCGTCGGCGAGCTGAATGTCGGCGAGCACTAGGCCCGGGCGATCCTCCATGGCCAGGCCGACCGCTTCGTCGCGCGTCACGGCGACACCGGTCACGTCGTGACCCAGGTCGCGAACGATCGTCTCGATGTCCATCGCGATGATCGGCTCGTCCTCGATGATCAGCACGCGCGCACGCGTCTGATTCTCGATTTCCGACAGCGCCTCGGTAACCAGTGCATCGACTTCGTCGGTATCGACGTCGATCAGATACGCAGCGTCCTCAGGCGTGAAGCCTTCCATCGCGGTCAGCAGCAGCGCCTGACGCGATAGCGGCGTCATCCGCGCCAGCCGCGCGCGCGCCGTCGCCTCATGACCGCTCGCGTCGCCCTCTTCGGCGACCTCGTCATAATTGGCCGACGACCAGATCGCCTGGAACATACGGTACAGGCCGAGCCGCGGATCGACGTCGCGCGGAAATTCCTCGGGTGCGGCGACGATCGCCTCCAGCGTGGCGCGAACATATTTGTCGCCGTGGGTCTGGCTGCCGGTCAGGGCCCGGCCGTAGCGCCGCAGAAAAGGTAAATGCGGTGCGAGTTGCTGTCCAAGCGACATGGGTAATTCAGACTCCCTGATGCGTACGGCCACCATGTGTCGGCTGGCTCGCGTCATTGCAATGGCCACGAACAAAATGGCGCCCGAAGGATGAGCGCCGCGTTTTTTTCGTGTCGGACATGGAACCATCGACACGCTGTTTGGTTTCACGGACAATCTTTTTGCGAATATGTGGCTGGACGCGGAGTGGCGTGGCAGGCATCTCGCCCAACATGTTGAGTGCGTCGTGCAGGGGGAAGTCTTGAGTTTTGGCCACGACACACAGAAGACTGCATCGATGAAACCTGTGAAGAAGGGCAGCGAAGAGGATCGCCAGATGGGATCCGCGTTGCGTTCAGTCTATCAGAAGACCGTCGACGAAGCCGTCCCCGACGAGATGCTGGCCCTGCTCGGCAAGCTGGACTGACGGCGGGCCGAATGGCCTCGTCGCTAAATCCCGACATTGCGCCGACGGATGATACCGCTCCCGTTGTGACGCAGGGGCGATTGTCGGCCGCGCTCGGCCGCATGCCGACGGGTGCGAAACTTTTCCTGATATTGAGCGCGGCATTGTTGCCGTTGGCGCTGATCGCCGTGTTCGCGACGTTGCAGACCACCCGGCTCGTCGATGCCGAGGCGCGTGCGCGGCTGCGCGTGACGGCCAACGAAAGCGCCCGCGCGATCGCGATCGAACTGATCGGCGACATGACCGCGTTGCGGGTCGCCCTGAACGCGCTGGGCAGCGATCCGGCCGACGCGCCGTCCTGCGCCCGGGCACAAGGCGTATTCGCGCAGCAATCGTCTGCCGGTACGCGCTTCGTCATCGCCGACCGCCGCGGGCGGGTGCTGTGCGGGGAGCCGCTTCCCGATCCGGTCGAACTTCGCACCGGTGATCAGCCGATCGGCGCGGCGATCCTGCCCAACCGCGGGCTGGTGCTGGCGATATCGGGACCGGGCGGCGACACGTCGGCACGCGCGTATTTCCCGCAGTCGTTCCTCGACAAGATCGGTCGCCCGTCCAGCCGCGCGCTGACCTTCAGCAGTGCGCTGGTGCTCGACGACGACATGCTGCTGCTGGAGACCATTCCCGACGAGCAGCCGCTCGACCGGCTCGAGACGATGCATACCGATCTGGGCGTCGCCGGCCTCGTGTTGCGTACCAGCGTCCGCAGCGCGCCGATCACCTCTTCACTGGTGGTCGCGATGCTGTTGCCGCTGCTCATGTGGCTGGCAGCCGCGAGCATCGCCTGGTTCGTCGTCGACCATTTGATGATCCGTCCGTTGCGAGCGCTGCGCGTGAGCATCGCCGCGCTCAAGCCGGGTGAGGAGATCGATGCGGGCAGCGTCCGCACCTTGCCCGCGCAGGAGATCCGCGAACTGGGCGAGACGTTCCAGGCGATCAGCCGCACCGTCGCCCTGCACGAAGCGGGCCTCGCCGAGGGGCTCGTCCGCCAGACCAAGCTGACGCGCGAGGTCCACCACCGCGTGAAGAACAACCTGCAGGTCATATCCAGCCTGATCAACTTCCACGCCCGCAGCGCCAAGAGTGCGGACGCGACCGATGCCTATTCGTCGATCCAGCGGCGGGTCGATGCGCTGGCGGTGGTCCATCGCAACCATTTCGCCGAACTCGAGGAAAACCGCGGGCTCAACCTCAGAACAATGATCGGCGAGCTCGCAGCCAATATTCGCGCGACGGCGCCAGACCGCTCGCACGGCCTCGGCATCTCGCTCGATATCGATCCGTATCTCGTCAACCAGGACGTCGCGGTCGCGGTCGCGTTCCTCGTGACCGAAACCATCGAACTCGCGATCGCGTGCGACCCCGCCGCGCAGATCCGTGTAGTCGTGAAACCGTCCGACGACCCCAAGCGCGCACTGCTGCGCGTCGTGTCGCGCGCGCTGATCGAGAGCGACGCGCTGCGCGAGGCCGCGACCCGTTATGGGCGCGTTATGGAGGGCCTGTCGCGCCAGTTGCGCTCGCCGCTGCATCACGACCCGCTGGCTGGCGCGTATGAAATCGCCTTTGCGATCACCGGTCGCGACTGATCCTAGACCCAACGCACTTCTTACAAAAAAAGTTCGATTTGGTCGGAACTGACTCTAGCGATCGCCGTTCTACTCTTCGGATGGCGACTTTATGCCCCCCCGCTCTCGCCATCCAAGTCATAGGCCCGGAAGCATCCACCCTCCCCCCCCCCGGTGATGCTTCCGGGTCTTTCACGTTTCCAGACATCGACACGCTGACAGTTCCGGAGACGGAACGAAAGCGTCGTTTGATCATTGGGAAACCGGCATTCAAGCCTGATCCAGGAGATAGTATCATGCGTAAGTTGGTAGGATTGGCGTTCGTCGCCGGCGCATTGATGGTGTCGGCATGCAACACGATCGAAGGCGCCGGCAAGGACGTCAGCTCGGCTGGCAAGACTGTCGCCAAGACGGCAGACGACGCCAAGTAAGCCGCTTAATCCGCGGATACGAAACGGGCCCCGGTGCAAATGCGCCGGGGCCCGTTTTTGTTTGCGGCGTACTGCGACAGTCGATGATCAGCTCTCGACGATCTCGGTGCCTGCGGACTTGGCCCGGCTGCGCTCGGTGAACCAGATGCCGATCAAGGCCGCTTCGTAGAGGATCGTGAGCGGGATCGCGAGCAACAGCTGCGAGCCGATGTCGGGCGGGGTCAACACCGCAGCGATCGCGAACGCCGCGACGATCGCGTAGCGACGCGCCCCGACCAGCTGCTTGCGGGTGACGATGCCGGCGCGCTCCAGCAGCATCAACAGGACCGGCAGCAGGAACGCCAGACCGAAGCCGAACAGGAACTGCATGATGAACGACAGGTAGTTGCCGATCGCCGGCAGGGCCTCGCGATGCACACCGCCGACCATTCCGTCGAACCCGAGCAGGAAATGCAGCGCCATGGGCACGGCAATGTAATAGGCCATCGACGCGCCCATCAGGAACAGCACCGGCGTCGCGAGGATGAACGGCAGCAGCGCGCGCTTCTCCTTCTTGTACAGCCCCGGCGCGACGAACTGCCACAGCTGGTTCGCGATGACCGGGAACGACAGCATCATCGCCGCGAAGAACGCGACCTTGATCTGCACGAAGAAGGCCTCGAAAATCTCGGTGTAGACGACCTTGTTCTGCCCCGCGATCAGCAACGGGTGGACGAGAAACCCGAAGATATTCTCGGCGAAATACATCGCGATCCCGAACGTCACCGCCAGCGCGGCGATGCAGTAAAGCAGGCGCCGGCGCAGTTCGATGAGGTGATCGAGCAAGGGTGCGCGGCTGTCGTCGATCTCGCTCATGACTTCGCCACGCCCTTGTCGTCCCCCTCGGGGCCATCGTTACGCGGTGCGGGCGGATCGAACAGGTCGCGCGCGGGTGCCGTCGGCACAGGCCGATCGAGCGGTGGCGCGACCGGCTCTGCCGCCACCACGACGGGCTTCTCGACCATCACCGGCGCAGAATCGCCGTCGGTGTCGGAATGCCCATCGGGAACCGGATGCGTTTCTACGGACTGATCAGCGACGGAATGGTCTTCGGCGTCGGGCTGCGGGTGCTCGCGCATGATCCGCTCGTTCTCGCTGGCCCAGCGCTTTTCCATTTCCTCAAGCTCCGCTTCGCGGACCATCGAATCGAAGCCGGACCGGAACTGGCGCGCGACGCCCCGCGCCTTGCCGACCCAAGAGCCGACGATGCGCATCGCCTTCGGCAGATCTTTCGGCCCGATCACGACGAGCGCGACGAAGCCCACGAGCAGCAGCTCAGAGGGCGCGATATCGAACATTCAGCCGCGCCTGTTTCTGGACGTCAATCGGGAACCCTAGCGGTCTTCGCGAACGCGATTGCCGTCGCGGTCGAATGCGGGGTCGGCGGTCTTCTGCGCTTCGATGCGCGCGGCAGGCTTGGTCGAATCCTCGTCCGGCTCGGCCATGCCCTTCTTGAAGTTCTTCACGCCCTTGGCGACGTCGCCCATCAGGCTTGAGAACCGACCGCCACCGAGCAGAAGGATTGCGACGACCGCGAGTACGAGCAGGTGGATCGGGCTGAAACCGCCCATGGCAATTCTCCTGAAAACTGTCTCTATCTAGTCCTCTTCGGCGGGGTTTGCCACCTCCAGTTGCTCGAATGCGAGATCGACGGGATCGAGCAGCCCGGCGGCCCTGAGATCGTCGATTCCGGGCAGGTCGCGCCGGCTGGTCAGCCCGAAATGGACCAGGAATGCCGGGGCGGTGGCATAGGTGAGCGGCCGCCCCGGCATCTCGCGCCGACCCGCCGGCCGCACCCATCCCGCCTCCATCAGGACGTCGATCGTGCCCTTCGATATCTGCACGCCGCGGATCGCCTCGATTTCCGCGCGGGTGACGGGCTCGTGATAGGCGATGATCGCGAGTGTCTCGATCCCCGCGCGGCTCAGCTTGCGCGCCTCCTCGCGGTCGCGGCGGAGCATGTGCGCCATGTCGGTCGCGGTCTGGAACTGCCAGCGCTCGCCACGCCGGACGATGCCGATCCCCCGCCCCGCATAGTCCTCGACGAGTTGGTCGAGCGCCGCACGCACGTCGCCCTCCCCGACATGCGCGCGGATCGCCTCGATCGTCAGCGGACTCTCGGCGGCGAACAGCACGGCCTCGACCGCCCGCGTGAAATCGTCCGGCGCGTTCATGTCGTCGCTGTCACAGGGCACGCAGATAGAGCGGCGCGAACGGTTCCGCCTGGCGCAGTTCGACGCGCCCCTGTCGGGCGAGTTCCAGCGCAGCGACGAAGCTTGACGCGAGCGCCGACCGCCGCAACGCTTCGCCTGCGTCGGGCAGGAAGCTCTCGATCACGCTCCAGTCGATCCGTTCGCCGAGCAGCAGCGACACGCGGTCCAGCGCCGCCTCCAGCGTCATCACCGCGCGATCGGCAACGACGTGCATCACCGGCCGGGTCCGCGCGCTGATCCGGCCGTATGCGGCGATCAGGTCGTAGATCTCGGCGCTCCACAGCGCGGTCCGCACCGTTCTCAACCCCTCAGGTGCGCCGCGGACGAAGACGTCGCGGCCGGTGCGATCGCGCGCCATCAGCCGTGCGCCCGCCTCGCGCATCGCGCTCAACCGCTCGAGACGCAGTTGCAGGCGCAGCGCCAGTTCCTCCGGATCGGGCTCGACTTGCGGATCGCGGGGCAGCAGCAACGCCGATTTGAGATAGGCGAGCCACGCCGCCATCACGAGATAATCGGCCGCGAGTTCGAGTTTCAGCGACCGCGCGCGATCGACATAGGCGAGATACTGCTCGACCAGCGCGAGGATCGAGATCGCCCGCAGATCGACCTTCTGCCCGCGTGCGAGCGCCAGTAACAGATCGAGCGGGCCCTCCCACCCGTCTAGATCCAGCGTCAGCGTCTCGGGATCGGTGGCCATCGAACCACCTTAGCCGTCAGCCGGCGGCCATCAAGGCGTCGCGCCGTGCGATCAGTTCGGCGAAATCGCCCTGTGCGGGGCCGACGCTCGCCATCGCGCGGTCGAGTCGCGCGCGCGACGGCGGTGCGATCGTGTCGAGGCGTGCGGCGATATCGACCATCTCGTCCATCCGTGCCCAGCAATCGAGCACCAGGTCGCATCCCGCGGCAATCGCGCCGGCAGCCTTGTCGCCGGCGCTGCCCGACAATGCCTTCATGTCGATATCGTCGGTCATCAACAGCCCGTCGAAGCCGATCCGGCCGCGGATGATGTCGGCGATCACGGTCGGCGACAGCGTCGCGGGGCGTGCGGCGTCCCAGGCGTCGAACACGATATGCGACGTCATGCCAATCGGTGCGGTGTTGAGCGTGCGGAACGGCTCCAGGTCGATGTCGAGGTCTGCATCGCTGGCGGTGACGGTCGGCAGCAGGTGATGCGAATCGACCTGCGCGCGGCCATGCCCTGGCATGTGCTTCACGACGCCGACGACGCCGCCGGCAGCGAGCCCCTCAAGCGTTGCGCGGCCCATCGCCGCGACTCGCATCGGCTCGGATCCATAGGCGCGGGTGGCGATCGCCTCGGTCGTGTCGGGCTGCGCGACGTCGAGCAACGGCAGGCAGTCGACGGTAATCCCGACCTCGGCGAGCATGAGGCCGAGCGCCTGCGCGTTCGCGCGGACCGCCTGGATCGCGGTCATCGGCGCGCGCTCGTACAGCGCGTCGAACGCCGGGCCGGCGGGAAAGGCCGGCCATTCCGGGGGCCCCATCCGCGCGACGCGCCCGCCTTCCTGGTCGATCAGGATCGCCAGGTCCGCGCGGCCGGCGAGATCGCGCAGCGAATCGGTCAACGCGCGCAGCTGCGCGCGGTCGACGATGTTGCGCTTGAACAGGATGTAGCCGGCGGGCTCGACGTCGGCGAAGAAAGCGCGTTCGTCGGGGGTGAGGACGGGGCCGGACAGGCCGAAGATGACGGGCTTCATAGGCGCGTCGTTAGCGTGTTCGCCAACGAGAGACCATCACCCTCACCCTCCCGCGGCTTTGCCGCTCCTTCCCTCTCCCGTTGGGAGAGGGAAAAGACGCCGAAGGCGGCGAAGGGTGAGGGCGACCGGCTCAGCTTGCGACGAAGCAGGTCTCGCCGGCGACGCGCAAACGGCCGCAGATGTCGGCTGCCTGGTTCGCGCTGCCTGCGTTCACGCGGAGCCGGTATAGCGTGCGGCCACCGGTCGCGACCGGCTGCACCGACTTGCCGAGCGGCGCGATGTACGCGAACCGCTTCGAGAACTTGTCCCAGGCGCTGTTCGCGACGGCTTCGCTCGGGAACGCACCCAGCTGCACCAGCGAGCCGCCCGCTGCCGTCCCCGAACCACCCGAGCGCGACGGCGCGAGCGGTGCGGTGGCGACCAGGCGGCCACCCGAGGCCGGGACCTGTGCGACGGCGTTGCGCGTCGTGGCATCCTTGGCGGCGACCGCCTTCGCATGCTTGCCGGCGACCGGTGCCTCGGGCACGCCGCGCAAATCGATCGCGCCGTTGCCTGCGCCCTTGCCGGCGCTGGTCGCGATCGCGCTGTCGCCTTCGCCATTGACTTTCAAGCCGCCGGGATCGTCGGGCTTGACCTTATAGTCGCCCTCCTGCGCCGCGATCAGCTGGCCGTCGCCTGCGGGCGTACGGTGCTGCAGCGAATAGATGCCGAAGATGATCGCGGCGAGCACGCCCAGGCCGAGTACGACCAGCGCGACGACGCGACCGATGCCGACGCTTTCCTGTTCATCCGGCTCGACCGTTTCCAGCCAGGGAAGCCGGTCTTCCTCGCGCAGATCCATGTCGTCGGCCATCACTTCATCTCCGTAACCGCCTCGACGCCCATGATGGCGAGACCGTTCCGGATAATCTGCCCTATCGCGTCCGCCAAGAAAAGACGTGCTGCGGTCGCGCCCGGATCCTCGACGACCAGGAAACGCCGGTCCGGGCGGTCATTACCGACATTCCACAGCGCGTGGAAAGCGGCCGCCAAGTCATAGAGATAAAACGCAATACGGTGCGGTTCGCGCGCCGTCGCGGCGGTCTCGACGATGCGCGGGAACTGCGCCGCAAGCTGTACCAGCGTCAGCTCGTCCGTATCAAGGCGGGACAGATCGGCGTCGATCGCCTCGATTCCAGCCTCCGCGGCGCGCCGATGCAGCGACGCGATCCGCGCATGCGCATACTGGACGTAGAAGACCGGGTTGTCCTTCGACGCCTCGACCACCTTGGCGAAATCGAAATCCATCTGCGCGTCGGAGCGGCGCGTCAGCATCGTGAAGCGCACGACGTCCTTGCCGACCTCGCGCACGACATCGGCCAGCGTGACGAAATTGCCCGACCGCTTCGACATCTTGACCGGCTCGCCGGCCCGCAGCAGCCGCACCATCTGCACCAGCTTCACGTCGAACCGGGTCTTGCCGCCCGTCAGCGCCGAAACCCCGGCAACGATCCGCTTGACGGTACCGCCGTGATCCGCGCCCCAGATGTCGATAAGCTGGTCGGCGGTCTGGCTCTTCTGGAAATGATAGGCGAGATCGGCGCCGAAATAGGTCCATGACCCGTTCGACTTCTTGATCGGGCGATCCTGGTCGTCGCCGAACTGGGTCGAGCGGAACAGCGGCAGCTCGACCGGCTCCCAATCGTCCGCCATCTCGCCCTTGGGCGCTTCGAGCACGCCGTCATAGACCAGGTCGCGCGACCGCAGTTCCGCCTCGGCCGCCTCGGGCTTGCCGAGCGCCTGCAGTTCCGCCTCCGACGAGAAGACTTCGTGGCGGATGCCGAGCAGCGCCAGATCCGCGCGGATCATCACCATCATCGCCGCGACCGCGCGGGTGCGGAATTCGATCAGCCACTCGCTTTCCGGCGCGCCGACGAACCGGTCACCATACTCTGCGGCCAGCTCCTGCCCGACGGGCACTAGATAATCGCCAGGATACAACCCCTCGGGGATCGTCACCGTCTCACCCAGCGCCTCGCGGTAGCGGAGATGAACCGAGCGCGCGAGCACGTCGACCTGCCCGCCGGCGTCGTTGACGTAATATTCGCGGATCACACGGTGCCCGGCGAATTCGAGCAGGCTGGCCAGCGCATCGCCGACCACCGCGCCGCGGCAATGGCCCATGTGCATCGGTCCGGTCGGGTTCGCCGAGACATATTCGATGTTGACGGTCAGCCCCTCGCCCTGCCGTGACCGGCCGTAATCCGCGCCGGCCGCGTGCACTGCCGCAAGCTCGGCGCGCCAAGCATCGTCGGTCAGCTTCAGGTTGATGAACCCCGGGCCGGCGACGCTCGCGCTTGCGACCTCGTCGAGCTTCGACAGTTCGACAACCAGCGCTTCGGCGAGCGCACGTGGATTGGTCTTGGCGGGCTTGGCCAGCACCATCGCCGCGTTGGTTGCGAGATCGCCGTGGCTCGCGTCGCGCGGTGGCTCGACCGTGACGTTCTTGCGATCGAGCCCCTCGGGCAGCGTGCCCGCCGCCGTCAGCGTGTCGAGTGCAGCGTCGAGATGCGCGGCGAAACGGATGTAGAGCGTCATCGGAAAATCCAGGCTTGGCACGAAAGCGCGTCGCTTAGCCGATCACACCGATTTTGAGAAGCGAACGCGCATGCACCGCGTGCAATCGCGTTCGGAGGCTTTGCAATTGCGTCTCATGCTGCATCGCAATAATTTTCTACGCAGAGACCGGTAGCAGCTGATCCGGCTTGACTGACAGACAAGTGGAGAAACGATCATGCGCAAGACCATCCTGATCCTGACCGCCGCCGCCGCAGCCCTGACCTCGTCGATCGGCATGGCCGCCGGAGCGCAGCAGAGCTTCGTTCACGAGGGCAGCACCTATGTGTACACGTCGAGCCAGCAGGCAGGCCGCCAGGTCATCGACGGTCGTCGCTTCCCCTCGGGCCAGCCCTTCCACCTGATCGTCCGCGGCGACCGCGTGTCGGGTACGTCGGGCGGCGTGCCGGTGTCGTTCAAGACCCGCGACGCCAACGGTGCCGCCGCCGGGATCGCCGCCACCGCGCGCTGATACGCCCCGCGGATGCAGTAAATGACGGCGGTCGGGGGATGTCCCGGCCGCCGTTTTGTTTTGCTGCAACTGCGAAATAAATGCCGGCGGGTTACCGCTGTACGGTTAGAACCCCTCGGGCAGATCGATCGGCCCGACGATCTCGCGATAGCGCGAAACCGCGTAGCGATCCGTCATCCCGGCGATGAAGTCCGCGATATGCCGGCTGCGATCCGGCTCGCCCGCCGGCAACCGCTCGCGCCATTCCGCCGGGATCAGCGCCGGATCGCCGCGATACGCCGCGAACAGCCCCGCGACGATTCCGTGCGCCGCATCAGCCGCCGCCAACTGGCGCGGATGATGATAGAGATTGGCGTACATGAAACGCTTCAGGTCGCGCTCCTGCTCGCGCATCGCATCCGAAAATCCGACCAGGCAGGTCCCGGCCGCCCGGACATCCTCGACACTCGTCACGCCACTCGCGGCGATCCGCGTCCGCGTCTCGGCGATCAGGTCGTTCGCCATGGTGCCGATCTGTGCACGCACGAGCTCGCCCATCAGGCGGCTTGCCGGCACATCGGGGTAGCGCGCACGCGCCTCGTTCCAGCCGTGCGCGACCAGCGGTACGGCGAGCAACTGGTCGAGCGTCAGTAATCCGGCGCGCAGACCGTCGTCGATGTCGTGATTGTCATAGGCGATGTCGTCGGCGATCGCGGCGACCTGCGCCTCCAGGCTCGAAAAGCTCGTCAGCGCCAGCGGGAACTCGGCATCCGCCGCAGCCAGCGCCCAGCCCGGATGCCGGACCGGGCCGTTATGCTTGGCGAGCCCCTCCAGCGTTTCCCAGGTCAGGTTCAGCCCGTTCCACAGCGGGTATGGCCGCTCGATCGTCGTCAGCGTGCGCAGTGTATGGCCGTTGTGATCGAAGCCACCCTGCCCCGTCAGTGCAGCTTTCAGCGCATCCTCGCCGGCATGGCCGAATGGCGGGTGGCCGATGTCGTGCGCCAGGCACAACGCCTCGGTCAGGTCCTCGTTCAATGCGAGCGTCCGCGCGATCGTCCGGCCGATCTGCGCGACTTCGAGGCTGTGCGTCAGCCGGACGCGGAAATGGTCGCCGTCGGGCGCCATGAACACCTGCGTCTTGTGACGCAACCGGCGGAAGCTGATCGAATGGATGATGCGATCGCGATCACGCTGAAACGCGTCGCGCGGACCGCGTACGGACCCGCTTTGTTCTTCGTGGAGACGACCTTTGCTGCGCGCCGGGTCCGAAGCCCAGGGCGCGCGGTAGCTCACTTCGGCTGCCCGAGCGCGATCGCGCTCATTTCGAAGGAAGCCGCGTGACCGGCTGGCCCGCGTCGCTGGTGAAGGTGAACGCCGAGACACCGCCCTTGGCGAGCTGATTGACGAAGGTCCGCGCCTCGGCATCGGTCTTGAACGGCCCGGTCAGCACGCGGTTGGTGGCGCGCAACGGCGTCGTCCAACCGCCTCGTGCGCCGAACACCGTCGGCGCCTTGGCCTTCACCGCTTTCCATGCCTTGGGGAGATCACCCTCGGTCGCGCCGCCGGCGACCTGAACCCAGATGCGCGGCGGATTGGCGCGTGCAATGCGCTTTTCCTCGGCAGCTTCCTTGTCGGCGATCGCCTTCTTCTCGGCGGCGGCCCTTTTCTCGGCGAGCGCCTTCTTGTCCGCAACCGCCTTCTTCTCGGCAGCCTTCTTGTCGGCGACGGCCTTTTCCGCGGCGAGCTTCTTCGCGAGCAGCGCCTTGGCCGACGCGTCGCGCTGTGCCTTCGCGTTGGCTTCGGCGAGCACGCGGGCCGCATCGTCGGACATCGCTGCAACCGCGGGTGTGGCGCCAGGCGTCGGACGTGCGGCGGCCGGACCGACATCGAGTTCGGACGCCGGTATCGACAGGCCGGCCACGATCCGCGCTAGGATCGAATCGTCCCCCGTACGGCCGGACAGGGCCGGCGCGGTCTCGGGAATCGCTGCCACATTCGAAGCGGGCACCGCGGTTGATACGATTGCGGTCGGCGTGGGTGTCGGGACAACGACAGGCGTAGTCGGCGCTGCCGCAGCGAGCGACGTGACCACAGGGGTCGCCGGAACGACGTTCGTCGGAACCGCGGTGCCGGAGAAGCCAGGCGTCGGCGCAACGCGCACCGCGGCGGGCGAAGCTGCGACGGCCGTAGGCGACGTCAGCGGCGTGGGCTGCACGACGATGCTCGATGCGCGTGTCACCGGTGCAGCGGACGGCGCAGTGATCGCTGCCATCTGGGCCACCGTGGCTGCGGGCAAGACACCCGTTGCTGTAGAAGCGGCGGTCCGTGGGGTCATCATGGGCGCGACCGGCGCAGCCGGCGCCACCGTGACCGGTGGACGCTGCACGACCGTAACCGGGGCGACCCGTGCTTGCACTACCGGAGCGCGCTGCGGAAGCGGCTGAACCATCAGGGGACGCGTCGTTACAACCGGCGATGCGGCTGCCATCTGGACGCGCGCGCCCTTTGCGTTGCGATCACGCTTTCGCGACGATTGCGACTGCTGAGCCGGGACGGCCACGACCGGCTGCGCCGCCGCCATCATCACCGGGGCGGTCGGATCGGGGCCGAGCATCGGCAGCGCCGGCGCCATCCGCGCATCCGCGATCCGCTCGGGCGTCGCGTGGACCTCGCCGAAATGCACCGCGAAGGCGCGGTCGCTCGCCGGCAACGACGGCAGTCGCGCGAAGAACGGCAACAGGCCCTGCGCCATTCCCGCCGGCATCATCGTCGTCGCGATCCGCTCCGCCGCAGGCACGTCGCCGGTCATCGCCAGGATAAATGCGCGCGCGCGCCACGCGCCGCGATCGGTCTTCCGCAACAACGGTGCGAGCTGCTGCAACGCCAGTTCCTGCTTACCCGAAATGCCGAGCGAGAGGGCGTAGCGGCGTACGGTTTCGTCGTCGGAGGCGTCGCGCAGCGCAACGCGATAGTCGCGTTGCGCGCGATCCTGCTGGCCTACCAGATCATAGGCAAGCGCGCGGTCGGCGGCGAACCGGCGCGAATCCAGGCCCAGCGATTCGGCCTGCGCGAAATAGCGCAGCGCCTCGCCGGGCCGTTCCGACCGCACCAGGATCGACGCCATCCCCGCCTTGATCCGGCCGTTGCGCGGATCGATCTTCTCGGCGCGCGCGAACAACGCCGCCGCGCCACTCAGGTCGCCGACGACGATCGACAATTCACCCGCGCGAAGCAGAGCGTCGACGTTCTGCGGGCTGCTCGCCACCTGGCGCATGACGTCACCAAGCTTGTCGGCGTCGGTCGTGCCCGGCAGCGCCTGGACGACTTCCTGCGCCGACGCAGCCCAAGGCGATGCGCCTAGCAGCAGCATGGCGGTCAAGGAAAAGGTGAAGGAGCGTGTCATGGAGAGTGCGGCAGCTAGACCCCAACGCGCGTCACCGGGCAATGTCGTTAAGTGCGTGTCGCGACGAAGCGGGTGAGGACGACGATGAATGTGGCAGGAAATGCCGCACGCAAGGTGGCTGGATCGGGACTCGCGGCCACCCGGTCGGATGGCCGCGTACCCCGCGTTACTGGTTGTTCTGGCGGTGCAGGAAGCGCGGGATGTCGAGCGGATCCTGCGGTGCAGCCTCGCCGTCTTCCTTCGCCGCGCCGCGTGCTGCGTTCGACATGCGCTCGAACAGCGTACCGCCCAGCTTCACGCGCGGCGCAGCGGCGGGAAGGGCTTCCGGAGCAGCCTCGGCGCCCGGCGCCAGCCAGCGACGACGCGCACCACCTTCGTCGGCGGCGGGGGTCGGGACAGCGGCCGTCGGTGCAGCAGGGATAGGCGGTGTATCCGCATAGGTCCGCGGCGGCTGGGGTACGATCGTCTCGGTGCCGAGCACCAGTTCCTCGTCGGCTGCCGCGGTGGGCTCCGGTTCGATCGCGGTCGATGCCGTCAGGTCGAGCGGCTCTTCTTCTGCGGCCGGCGCCGGTGCAGGGGCAGGCGCGGCCGCAGCCGGCGCCGCCGGCTCGCTCGGGCGGAACGAGGTGGTCTCGTCGGTCTTGCGACCACCGCCGAAGCTGAACGACCGCGTCGGCTCGAGCGGGGCGGCCGCAGGTGCCTTCGCGTCGGCGTCGATCCCGGTCGCGACGACCGAGACGCGGATTTTGCCCTCGAGCTCCTGGTTGAACGCCGAGCCCCAGATGATGTTGGCGTCGGGATCGACCAGGTCGCGAATGTGGTTCGCGGCCTCGTCGACTTCGAGCAGGCGCATGTCGTCACCGCCGGTGATCGAGATGATGACGCCCTTGGCGCCCTGCATGCTGACGCCCTCGAGCAGCGGGTTCGATATCGCCTTCTGCGCGGCTTCGAGCGCGCGATTGTCGCCGCTCGCCTCGCCGGTGCCCATCATCGCCTTGCCCATTTCCTGCATCACCGAACGGACGTCGGCGAAGTCGAGGTTGATCAGGCCGGGCATGACCATCAGGTCGGTGATGCTGCGGACGCCCTGCTGCAGCACCTCGTCCGCCATCGTGAACGCTTCCTTGAAGGTCGTGTTCGCGTTGGCGATGAGGAACAGGTTCTGGTTCGGGATGACGATCAGCGTATCGACGTACTTCTGCAGTTCCTCGATGCCGCCCTCGGCCGACTTGGCGCGACGGTTGCCCTCGAACGCGAACGGTTTCGTAACCACACCGACGGTCAGGATGCCCATGTCGCGGGCCGCCTTGGCGATCACCGGCGCCGCGCCGGTACCCGTACCGCCGCCCATGCCGGCGGTGATGAAGCACATGTGCGCGCCTTCGAGCATCTTGGCGAGCTGGTCGATCGTCTCTTCGGCAGCGGCGCGACCGATCTCGGGACGGCTGCCCGCACCAAGCCCTTGCGTGATCTTGGTGCCGAGCTGGATGCGCTGCGGCGCGATCGACTGCTTCAGCGCCTGCGCGTCGGTGTTGGCGACGAGGAAGTCGACGCCCTGGACGTCGGCCCGCATCATGTTGGCGATCGCGTTGCCGCCAGCACCACCGACCCCGATCACCGCAATGCGGGGGGCCAGTTCATCCACTTCGGGACTCAAGAATTCGATGCTCATCGCCTGTCTCCGCACATCCCGGATGATACGCCTCCGGGCCCCTGATTAATCGTTTTGCACTATCGACTTGCGCCGTTCCACACAAAAGCGCGGTCCGACGCAGTCGATCGTTAATAATTCGCGCGCGCCGCCTGAATCAGCTTGCGCATCATGCCCATGCCCTTGGGTCGGTGCACCGTCGTCCGCTGCGGCGCGAGCCCGCGCAGATCGACCGGATCGGTCGCCGCGTAGAAGGCCAGACCCGCTAGCGTGGCGAATGCCGGACCGCCATGCGCCTCGGGCAAAGCGGTCAACCCGCGCGGCCGGCCGATCCGCACGGAGCGTCCCAGCGCCTGTTGCGCGTAATCGGCGATGCCCTTCAGCTCGGCGCCGCCGCCGGTCAGCACGACCTGGCGCCCGACCGGCCCCTCGAACTTTAGCTTGGCGAGCGCGGTGCGCACCTCGCCCATCTGATGCTCGAGCCGCTGGCGGATCACGCCGATCAGCTGCGCCTTGGTGATCTGCGCGCCCTCGCCCGCACCGTCCTCCGCGGAGATCGGCACGACCGGGATCATGTCGTGATTGTCGCGGGGGCTCGCATTGGCCGAGCCATGGAAGCACTTCATCCGCTCGGCGAGCTGCCGCCGCGTGCCGAATGCCGAGGCGATGTCGTCGGTAATGTCCTGCGCGCCGACCGGGATCGAGGTGAGACCGACCAGCATGCCGCCCGCGAACAGCGAAACGTTGGTGATCCCCGCCCCCATCTCGACCAGAGCCACGCCCAGCTCGCGCTCCTCATCAGACAAACAGGCGAGCCCGGTCGCGACCGGCGAGGCGATGATGGATTTCACCTCGAGATGCGCCGATCGGACGCAGAGATCGAGGTTGCGCACTGGCGAGCCGTCCGCCGCGACGACATGGATGTGCACGCCAAGCCGATCAGCATGCAGCCCCAGCGGCTTCTTCACCCCGGTCAGCCCGTCCAGCGTGTAGAGCGCGGGCTGCGCGTGCAGCACCATGCGGCCCTGCGGGTCGATCGAGTTGCGCCCCGCCGCCAGCAGCGCATCGATATCCTGTTGCTCGACACGGTGACCGCCCAGTTCGAACTCGACCTCGGCGACGTCGCTGACCAGCCCGCCAGCCGAAAATCCGACCCAGACATTCTCGATGTTGATGCCGGCGATCCGCTCGGCCTGCTCGACCGCCTCGCGCACTGCCGCTTCAGTCGCGGCCATGTCGGCGATATAGCCGCGCTTGACGCCGCGGCTTTCGCGCTGGCCGGTGCCGAGCACGATCAACTCGCCGCCGTCACCCTTCTGCGCGATCATCGCCGAGACCTTCGACGACCCGATATCGAGTGCCGTGATCAACCCTTCGGGTGCCACCTTCGCCATCTCAACCTTCTCCGCCCGTTGCGCCCTTGCCCAGATCCACCGATTGCGCGGGCCCACGCATCGATGTCGTATCCTTCGCCGGCACGTCGACGCTGTGCGCGAGGCTCGCGCCCGGCTTGCGCGCGACCAGCTTGGTCGGATCGCGCATGTCGAACCGCAGCCAGCCGCGCCCCAGCAGCGGCCGCGATCCGTCCAGTTCCGCAAACTTAACCAGAGCACGCGGCGCGCCGTCTTCCGGGAGCGCAAGCGTCTCGCCGCTCTCGAAGGTCAGGTCCCAGCGCCGGTTGCCGACCCACGTCGCCGCCTTCACACGCGGCCGCAGCGCGGGCGCTGCGGCGAGCAGCGTCTGGTACGACGCCTCCTGCCGGTCCGCGCCGGGACCGATCACCAGCGGCAGATTGGGAATCGCATCCGGCTGTACCGGTTCGAGCAGCACGCCCGTCGCATCGATCAGCGTCAGCTGGCCATTGTCCTGCCACACCGCCGCCGGCGTCCGTTCGTCGATATCCACCAGCAACGTGTTGGGCAGCCGCCGCGAGACGTGCGCATCGGCGATCCAGCCATAGCGCAACAATTTCTGACGGATGCCTTCCAGGTCGACCGACAGCATCGACGTCTGGTTCTGCTTGTCCTCCAGCGCCACCGCGTAGACCGACATGCGGTCCATCCGCTTGAGGCCCGTCACCTCGATCTGGTCCACTTTGAAGCCAGCACGCCCGGCACCCTCGGCCACCGCGCCACCGATCATGCCCGGGATGCCGATCCAAGTTGCCGCGGCGATCGCCACCGCGGCGCCGGCGCCGAGGATCGACCAGGTGGCGATCTTCTTCAGCGTCTCCTCGCTGACCGGCAGCATGCCGACCACGCGGTCCAGCACCGACACCTTCTTGACCGCGACTTTCCGCCGCGGTGCGGGTCTTTTCGGCGGTGGCCCGCGCTTGATGGTGCGGCTCATGAAGCCAGCGCCTCGTCGACGATCGCCTGAACGAGTTCGGCATAGCTCATGCCGATGTGGCGGGCCTGTTCGGGCACGAGGCTGAGCGGGGTCATCCCCGGTTGCGTATTGACCTCGAGCAGGAACAGTCCGTCGACGCCGCGCTCGTCGTCCCAGCGGAAGTCGGACCGCGACGCGCCCTTGCAGCCGAGCAGGCGGTGCGCTTCGAGCGCGAGCGCCTTGCAGGCATCGGCGATCTCGTCCGGGATGTTCGCCGGGCATTCATGGACGGTCATGCCATCGGTGTATTTCGCGTCGTAGTCGTACCAGCCGCTCTTCGGCTTCAGCTCGGTTACGCCGAGTGCCTTGCCGCCGAGCACCGCGGTCGTCAGTTCACGGCCACGGATATAGGGTTCGGCGAGCAGCTCCTCGAAATCGATCCACGGCCCGACGCTGTCGCGCGCGATCGGGTTGCCGTAATTGCCTTCGTCGGTGACGATCGCCACGCCGACCGACGATCCCTCGTTGACCGGCTTCAGCACATAGGGGCGCGCCATCGGATCGGCTTCGAACAGGTCGGCGGACTTGACGATCCGGCCGCCCGGCATCGGGATGCCCGCAGGGACCAGCGCCTGCTTGGTCAGCACCTTGTCGATCGCGATCACCGAGGTCGCGAGCCCCGAATGCGTATAGCGTAGGCCCATCAGGTCGAGCAGGCCCTGGACCGAGCCGTCTTCGCCGGGCGTGCCGTGCAGCGCGTTGAAGACGAGATCGGGGTTCGCCTCCGCCAAGCGTGCGGCGACCCGCCGGTCCATGTCGATCCGGGTGACGCGGTAGCCGAGCGATTCGAGCGCATCGGCACAGCCATTGCCCGACATCAGCGACACGTCGCGCTCGGCGGACCAGCCACCCATCAGGACGACGATGTGGAGGGGCGCGGTCATGCCTCCCCTCCCGCATGCGGGATGGGATCGAGGGGTGGGCTCGCGCTATCGCCAGCCGCATCGCCGGTGGAAGGCGCGAGCCCACCCCCTGCCCCCTCCCGCATGCGGGAGGGGATCGTAATGCCGACGCGCTGGATTTCCCATTCCAACGTCACCCCCGAATGCGCCTTCACCTTGTCGCGTACCTCTTCGCCCAGCGCCTCGATCTCGGCGCTCGATGCGGAGCCGAGGTTCAGCAGGAAATTGCAGTGTTTCTCGCTGACCTGCGCGTCGCCGCGGGTGAGGCCACGACAGCCGGCGGCGTCGATCAGCGCCCACGCCTTGTGGCCGTCCGGGTTCTTGAACGTCGATCCGCCGGTGCGCGATCGCAGCGGCTGCGACGCCTCGCGCTCGGCGGCGATGCGGTCCATCTCGGCGCCGATCGTGGCCGGGTCGCCGGGGGTACCGCGGAACACCGCCTCGACGACGACGGCGCCCGCCGGCACGTCCGAATGGCGATAGGTGAAGCCGAGCTTCTCCGCGGGCCAGGTCTCGATCGATCCGTCGCGCGTGACGACGGTGGCCTCGACCAGGATGTCGCTGACGTCGCGGCCATAGGCGCCTGCGTTCATGCGGACTGCGCCGCCGACGGTGCCGGGAATGCCGCGAAGGAACTCGAGCCCTGCGATCCCGGCATCGCGGGCGGCGCTGGCAACGGTGATCCCCATCGCGCCGGCGCCAGCGCGGACGCGACCATCTTCGACTAAGACCTTGGCCATCGCCTTGGGGAGACGGACGACGACGCCGGGTACGCCGCCGTCGCGGACGATCAGGTTCGAACCGACGCCGACGGGGAGGACGGGGGTCGCCGGATCGAGATTGGCCAACAGGCTCGCCAGGTCGTCGACGTCGGCCGGTCGGACGAGCCACTCGGCCGGCCCACCGGTGCGGAACCAGATGAAGTCCGCAAGGCTGCCGTTGGGCACAACCGTTCCCCTCCCGCTTGCGGGAGGTGTTAGGGGTGGGCTCGCGCTGTCCGCAAGCGTACCGGTTATGGTGAGCGCGAGCCCACCCCCGGCCCCTCCCGCTTGCGGGAGGGGAGAAGATGCGCGCGCGCTCATGCCGGCACCGTGCGCTTGGCGGCGATCGCATCCGCCAGACCCGCCGCCCATTTGGTGATGTCGCCAGCACCCAGGCACACGACCATGTCGTCCGCCTCGATCGTCGCCGCCAGTTCCTCGGCCAGCGCATCCGCATCGGCGACGACGCCAGCGAACCGATGCCCGCGGCGCTTCAACCCCTCGACCAAAGCCGCCGCGTCGACGCCTTCGATCGGCTCTTCGCCCGCCGCATAGACCGGCGTCACCAGCACGCGGTCCGCGTCGTTGAACGCGGTCTGAAAATCCTCCATCAAATTGCCGAGGCGCGAATAGCGGTGCGGCTGCACCACCGCGATCACCCGGCCCTTGGCGCCTTCGCGCGCGGCCGCGAGCACCGCGCGGATCTCGACCGGATGGTGGCCGTAGTCGTCGATGATCGTTACGCCGTCGACTTCGCCGACGTTGGTGAAGCGCCGCTTCACCCCGCCGAACTTAGCGAAGCCCTGCTGGATCGTCGCGTCGTCGATGCCGAGTTCCAGGGCGACGCCGATCGCCGCCAGCGCGTTCTGGACGTTGTGCCGCCCGGGCATCGGCATCTCGATTCCCTCGATCGACCGCACCTGCCCGTCCCGCGAGCGGACGATGCATTCGAAGCGGTTGCCGCCCGGGATCGGCGTGACGTTGACGCCGCGGACGTCGGCCTGCGCTGAGAAGCCATACGTCACGACGCGCCGATCGCGGACCCGCGGCAGGATGCCCTGCACCTCCGGATGATCGAGGCACAGCAACGCCGCGCCATAGAAGGGCACGTTCTCGACGAACTCGACGAACGCGTCCTTCACGGCATCGAACGATCCGTAATGATCGAGATGTTCGGGATCGATGTTGGTGACGACCGCGATCGTGCCATCAAGGCGAAGGAAGCTGCCGTCGCTCTCGTCCGCCTCGACCACCATCCAGTCGGAGGCCCCCAGCCGGGCGTTCGATCCATAGCTGTTGATGATGCCGCCGTTGATGACGGTCGGATCGACCCCGCCCGCGTCGAGCAGCGCCGCGACCATCGACGTCGTCGTGGTCTTACCATGCGTCCCCGCCACCGCGACGGTCGACTTCAGCCGCATCAGCTCCGCGAGCATTTCCGCGCGCCGCACCACCGGGATGCGCGCGTTGAGCGCCGCCTCGACCTCGGGGTTGCTGCGCACGATCGCGGTCGACACCACGACGACCGCGGCATCGCCCAGATTGTCCGCGCTATGCCCGATCGCCACCGGGATGCCCTTGTCGCGCAGGCCCTGCACGACATAGCCCTCGGCGACGTCCGAGCCCTGCACGGTGTAGCCGAGGTTCATCATCACCTCGGCAATGCCGGACATGCCGATCCCGCCGATGCCGACGAAGTGGATCGTGCCGATATCGGTTGCCACGCCCCTCATGCGAACTGAGCCTTCGGCTTGGCGGGCTTGCCCAACGGCAGTCGCGACAATGGCGCGTCCAGGCTTTCGACTAGGTCCGCCAGATCGCTCACCGCGTTCGGTCGCCCGACGCTGCGTGCGCGTCCCGCTGCGTTCTGCAGCGCCGAAGGATCGAGCCCCAGCTTCTGCATCTGCTTGGCGAGTTCGACCGCGGTGAAGTCGCGCTGCGCGATCGTCCGGGCGCCGCCCGCCTGCGTCATCTCGCGCGCGTTCACCGTCTGGTGGTCGTCGGTCGCGGAAGGCAGCGGCACCAGGATCGCCGGCCGGCCAGCCGCGGTCAGCTCGGCAATCGTCGACGCGCCGGCGCGCGCGATCACCAGATGCGCCCAGGCCAGCTGCTCGGGCATGTCGGGCAGATAGGTGGCGAGTTCGGCCGGGATCTGATGCTCGGCATATTGCGCGCGTACCGCGTCGATATCCTCGATCCGCGCCTGATGCGTCACCTGCAGCCGGCGCCGGAACGTGACGGGCAGCATCGCCAGGCCGTCGGGCACCACCTGGCTGAGGATGCTCGCCCCCTGGCTGCCGCCGGTGACCAGCACACGAAAAATGCCGTCCTCTTCCAACAGCGGATAGGGCTTCGTGCGCAACGCCAGCACCGCCTCGCGCACCGGATTGCCGACCAAATGCGTCTTCGCTTCCAGCTTCGGTGCGAGCCGCTCGGTCCTGTCGTACGACGTTGCGATCGCGTTCACCCGGCCCGCGACGAAGCGATTGACCCGCCCCAGCACCGCGTTCTGTTCATGCACCGCGGTCGGAATATCGTCCGCGAACGCCGCCAGTAGCGCAGGCATCGCCGGATAGCCGCCGAACCCGATCACCGCCGCCGGCCGGAACGTCTTGTACAGTTCGCGCGCCATCGCCCGGCCGCGCCACATCTCGCGCAGCGCCTTCGCCCAGCCGAGCGGCCCACCCGCCAGGCGTCCGGCCGGCAGGACATGGGTCTGCACGTCGTCGAACAACCCGGGAAAGCGTACGCCGCGCGAATCGCTGACCAGCGCGACACGGTGGCCACGCTTGGTCAGTTCGGCCGCGAGCGCCGCCGCCGGCACCATGTGTCCCCCGGTGCCACCGGCTGCCAGGACGTAATGCTTACTCATTCACCACTCCAGCGGACGACATAGGGGCTCCGCGTCAGGAACGGATTGCGCCGGGTGAACGCCAGCAGCAACCCCATGCCGATCGACAAGGCGATCATCGAAGAGCCGCCATAGCTGATGAACGGCAGGGTCATGCCCTTCGACGGCGCGAGTCCGGTGTTGACCAACATGCTGATCAGCGCCTGCGCGCCGAACTGCGTGGCGAGCCCCGCCGACGCCAGCAGCTTGAATTCGTCCTGCTCGTCCAGCAGCTTGACGAACACGCGCACGACGATCGCCAGGAAGACGATCGCGATCACGGAGCACGCGATCAGCCCGAATTCCTCGCCGATCACCGAGAAGATATAGTCGGTATGCGCCTCGGGCAGCCCGAACTTCGCCGCACCCGCGCCCGGCCCCGTCCCGGTCCAGCCGCCCGCAGTCAGCGTGTTATGCGCCGCATTCGTCTGG
>Ga0247813_10000171_pt1 | contig 75649 bp, 61 predicted proteins | sample UWRJL169409C1_FD_180719 | JGI IMG/M metagenome (GOLD analysis project Ga0247813, IMG submission 180719) | Plant litter microbial communities from Arlington Agricultural Research Station in Wisconsin, United States - UWRJ-L169-409C-1 | ecosystem: Environmental > Terrestrial > Plant litter >... | reverse complement strand
TCAATCTCGAAAACAATCTGATGTTTAAAGGATAAAGAATAGTCTTTTTGGGTACGCTTTTGGTAACCCGATTTAATAATACTTGTCATAACGATTCTTTTTTGTATCGCTATTTCAGGACTAGACACCTCTTAAATAAAAAAAGGTATTGATTTAAAATCAATACCTTTTTTTATGGCTAAGAAATTAATAATAATTTTATATCAGTCTATCTAACCCATCTACTTTCTTCAAAAAAAGGATTGCATCTATCCAATAGCCACTTTTTTCATCATGCAAGGATTTCTTTAAAGATGAAAGTCCTTAAATCTCATCAATTGTAGTAAATTTGCGGCAAAAATATAATCCGCATAATGAATTTAACATCACTACAAGCCATTTCGCCAATAGATGGCCGATATAGAAAAACTACTGAAGGTTTAGCAGCCTACTTTTCTGAAGAGGCATTAATCAAATATCGTGTTTTTGTAGAAATTGAATATTTTATTTCTTTATGTGAAACAAACCTGCCCGGCCTGGAAAATTTCGATAAAAACCATTATGCTGCGCTTCGTAATATTCATGAGAATTTCTCGGAAAATGATGCACTCGAAATTAAAGAGACTGAAAAAGTAACCAATCACGATGTAAAGGCAGTAGAATATTTTATTAAGAATAAATTCGACAACCTGGCACTTCAGGAGTTTAAGGAATTTATTCATTTTGGATTAACTTCTCAGGATATCAATAATACCGCTATCCCATACTCTATAAAATTGGCGCTGAATGAAAGCTATTATCCGGCTATAGCCACATTAATTACCAAAATAGAAGCACTGGCTGTAGATTGGAAAGATATTCCAATGCTAGCCCATACCCATGGTCAGCCTGCTTCTCCAACTAAGCTTGGAAAAGAGTTTCTTGTTTTTGCTGATCGTTTAAACATTCAACTGGAGAATTTAAAGTCGATTCCAAATAGTGCAAAGTTTGGTGGTGCAACAGGTAACTTCAATGCACATCATATTGCATATCCTGAAGTAAACTGGGTAAATTTTTCCAATCATTTTGTGAATGAAATATTAGGCTTAACAAGGGCACAACATACCACACAGATTGAACATTACGATCAGTTTGCAGCACAGTGCGATGCCTTAAAGCGGATTAACAATATCATCATTGATTTAGACAGAGATATCTGGACTTATATTTCTAAAAACTATTTCAAACAAAAAATTAAAGCAGGAGAAATAGGTTCATCAGCCATGCCTCACAAGGTAAATCCAATCGATTTTGAAAATGCTGAAGGCAATGCTGGCATAGCGAATGCATTATTTGAATTTTTTGCTGCCAAGCTTCCGATTTCACGTTTACAACGTGATTTAACGGATTCTACCGTATTGAGAAATATTGGCGTTCCATTTGGACATACCTTAATTGCCATTAATTCTACTTTAAGGGGATTAAATAAAATTTTACTAAATGAAGCCGCTTTACATGCAGATCTAGATGATAATTGGGCAGTTGTTGCTGAGGCCATTCAAACTGTTTTGCGTAGAGAGAACTTCCCTAATCCATATGAGGCGCTGAAAGAATTAACCAGAACCAACTCAAAAATTAATGCAGCGAGTATTGCTGAATTTATTGAAGGTTTAGCTGTTGAGGAAGAAGTAAAAGCACAATTAAGAACCATTACCCCTTTTAATTATACAGGCATTTATTAGCCGATTAAATTGACGCTAAACAGACAGCCTACGAAGGCTTTATTGATGAGTAATTGTTAATTTTGTTTATTCAAATTGATTAAGACATGACGATTAACGTATATACAGAACAGACCCCTAATCCAGCTACCATGAAATTCATGGTGAATAAATTGCTGATTAATGGTAGCGAGGATTTCGCAACGAAAGAAAGTGCTGATCATTCTCCTTTCGCTAAGGAATTATTTAAGTTCAACTTTGTTACAGGTGTGTTTTTCGCCAGCAACTTTGTAACCATTACTAAAACTGATGATGCGGAATGGGCGGATATTGAAGCGATTTTAAAAGAATTTGTGAAAGGTGCTGTTGAATCTGAATTAAAAATTAAAGAAGCTACTTCTGAAGAAGCGCCATCTTTTGAAGGTACAGAAACAGAAATTAAAATTCAGCAAATCCTTCATGATTATGTTCGCCCCGCTGTTGAGCAGGATGGTGGCGCCATTACATACAAATCATTTGATGAAGGCGTGGTTACAGTAGAGTTAAGAGGTTCTTGCAGTGGTTGCCCATCATCAACCATTACCCTTAAATCAGGGATTCAGAACTTACTACAACGGATGGTTCCTGAAGTTACCGAGGTAGTATCAGAAGCATTATAATGAAGCATTTTTCATAGTTAGCAGATACAAGAATGGCTCGCCTTTAGCGAGCCATTCTTGTAAAAAAATATTTTATTTTATTATTATTGCTGTCAATAGCTAGCTAAAATGTCGTTTTATGGCTTCCAGCATTTCACCAGTAAGCTTTCCATTAGTAGCCAGGATCTCTCTTTTCTCGAAGTAATCATTACCACCAGAGAAATCAAACACCTCTCCACCTGCCTGCTGTACAATGTAACAACCTGCTGCAAAATCCCACTGTTGAAGATTGTATTCAAAAAAAGCATCAAAACGGCCACAAGCGGTATAAACCAAATCAATTGCAGCAGCACCAATCCGGCGAACGCCATGGCTTTTTTGCATCATTTCTTCCAGTAACTTTAAATATTGCGCCTGCTTATCAAACTGATAATATGGAAAACCTGTGGCCAGCAAACTGGAAGGTAAATCTGGATTGGTAGAAACGCGGATTTGTTTTTTATTCATAAACGCTTCACCGCCTTTAAATGAGTAGAACATTTCACTGCGATTAAGTTCATAAACTACTCCGATTACCGGCTTACCTTCTTCATATAAAGCTACACTGATACCGTAGGCAGGAATTCCGTGTATAAAGTTTGTGGTACCATCAAGAGGATCAATAATCCACGTATAGGTTTTACCTACTCTGCTGATAGTTTTTTCTTCTGTAATAAAACCAGCATCCGGGATAAGTTTTTCCAGGTTTTGAACCAGTTTCTGTTCCGCTGTTTTATCTACATAAGAAACCATATCGTTCAAACCTTTGTATTCGATTTTACTGGCATCAAATTGCAAAGATTCTTTACGGATAAAGTTGCCGGTTAACCTCACGATGGAGATCACCTTATTACATATTAATTCGTAATTCATAACTTTTTATCAAAAATTGATTGGAGGTGTTTAGAAGATAGATTTAACTCAATTCGTTTTTATTTCTCAGTGCGTAAACGCTTAAAGCAATTCCGCCAATGACCAGAAAAGTGGAGATCATTTCGGCTTGGGTAAATGACAATCCGAATACATGGTATTTAGAATTAACGCGAATCAGTTCGATACAAAAGCGTTCGATTCCATTCAAAATCATATAAATTCCAAACATCAATCCCGGCGCCTTTATTTTATCCCGGATGCTCCACAGAAATGCAAAAAGAATTAAGCATACTATTACTTCATATATAGGTGTAGGATAAACGCCCTGAGCCAACTCGTTACAAAATTTACCTGTGCAGCCAGCAATAGGAATCCCCTCGCCCACTACATTATTTGGATAAGTATATGACCATAACCAATCTGGTAGCCAAGAGAAAGGTTTTGGATTTGAATTAACAATTCCCCAGTCGCCATCTCCAGATAAATGGCAGCCAATACGTCCAACGGCGTAGGCCAGCATCATTCCCGGACCACCTACATCCAGCATATGCAAAGGCTTTATTCCATTTTTCTTTGCAATAATGAGCACAGCTGCCCCACCGCAAATTAATCCCCCATAAAAAGTTAAACCACTAAATGAGAGTAAACGTTCAATTGGATGTTGTACAAAATCATCCCAATATTCTAAGTTATCAAAAAACTTAGCCCCTAAAAATCCCCAGATTGCTGCCCATACAATGAGGTTACTCATGAGCTGGTAAGGATGTATGGTTACTTTCGTTTCTTTTGGTGTAGCTAATTTATATTTATCTTTTTCCTTATAATCCCAATAAGCAAACAGGGCAGCAAGTAATAGGCCACCAATCACGTTACCTTTGGCAGACATCAGAATAGATTGTGCATCGCTTACAAACAATGAATAGTTTAATAAGGCATATACCAGTTTATAACCGATTAAAAATCCAAATAGCCCATTCATAATAAGCTCGGAAGTAGTAGCAGGCTTTCCAATTACGACCGTTTTCGTTATAGGATGAAGAATGCCTAAAGCTTCCTTCCGCTGCAATTCTTTGGTAAAAGCCCAATACCCCGCAACAAAGGCTAGCGCTACAAAAACACCAAAAGTATTAAATGGCAATGGCAGGTTAACGCCAAATAAATATTCTAAAAAATGGGAGACGGTAGGAAACATACAAATAATTTGTTGCGAAGATAGGAAAGAAAGCTGAAAGGCTAAAGCGGAAAGACTAAAGGCAAAAATAGATTGTTTGGCCGTGCCCCCTTGCAAAAACTATTCTCTTCAAAATCCGTCATTGCGAAGCAGATTATTCATCTGCTGATGCACTCTCCTTTATAGATTTTGCAAAGTAGATTGCTTCGTCCTACCTCCGTAATGACGATTCACTAAGAAACCCGTCTTCCTGAACTTGTTTCAGGGTCTTGTCCAAATAGATACTGAACTAAATCCGATAACTATCGGATCAGCATGACGAATCGGTTAAAAAATATTAGCAGGAAACACACCTTTGCGATGAATCGTCCTCCTGAACTTGATTCAGGATCTGATCTAAATAGGTACTAAACTAAATAAAAACACTAATGATGCGCAAAAGCGGTCTCCAGTTCAGCTACTTCAACTTCACCTTCAGGCGTCATTTCTAGTAATTTAACTGCTTTGAGTTCATTCACCATAATAGGATCATACTTTGCACGTACCTTAACATAGTTTTTAGTAAAACCATGCATATAGCCCATTTTTTGATCTGCTTCAAAAAGCACTTCAGCATCAGTACCAATCTGTGATTGATAAAAAGCACGACGTTTTTTATCAGAAAGAATATGCAACATTTTACTTCTTTCATTCCGCTCACTTCCAGCTACTACACCTTTCATATCAGCCGCAGCAGTTAGTTCACGTTCAGAATAGGTAAATACATGCAAATAAGAAATATCCAACTGATTTAAGAACTGATAGGTATCCAGGAAATCTTCCTTTGTTTCACCAGGGAAGCCTACAATCACATCGACACCGATACAGCAATGTGGCATCACTGATTTAATTTTCGCCACACGTTCTACATAAAGATCAGTACGATAACGACGACGCATTAAACCTAAAATCTTATCAGAACCAGATTGCAAAGGAATATGAAAATGAGGTACAAATCGCTTTGAAGCTGCTACAAATTCGATAATTTCATTACTTAAAAGATTAGGTTCGATAGATGAAATTCGGATTCTTTCAATTCCTTCTACTTCATCCAGAGCCTTAACCAAATCAAAAAACTTATCTTCACGGGCACCATTGCGGATACCAAAATCGCCCAGATTAACACCGGTAAGTACAATTTCTTTCACACCACTTTCAGCAATCATTTTAGCCCGGTTAACCACGTTTTCGATGGTATCGCTACGGCTTGCGCCACGTGCTAAAGGAATAGTGCAGTAGGTGCAAGGATAATCACATCCATCCTGAACCTTTAAAAAAGTACGCGTCCTGTCGCCAATAGAATAAGAGGCAATAAAATTATGGTTTACCTTTTCTATATTTTGCTGATGAACCACCGCTTTTGGCTGCTTGGTTAAATCAGTGATGTATTCTACAATTCTGAATTTTTCAGCAGCACCTAAAACCATATCCACACCTTCTATTTCTGCAATTTCCTGTGGTTTTAACTGGGCATAACATCCAACTATGGTTACAAATGCGTTTGGAGAATATTTTAAAGCTTCTTTAACTACCTTTCGGCATTTTTTATCTGCATGATCAGTAACTGAACAAGTATTGATTACATATACATCAGCCTGATCTTGAAATTCTACCACAGCATACCCCGCATCAGTGAATAATCGACCAATTGTTGAAGTTTCAGAGAAATTTAATTTACAACCTAATGTATAAAATGCGACCTTTTTCATTGAGCCTGCAAAGATATGAAATAAGTTCGGAGTTGCCAGTTTGGCGTTTGGAGAACTGACAAATTAAAGACGAAGAATAATTACTCATAAACGAGCTTATTTTTCCTGCCAGCGGTAACTCTGCTGTTCAAAGCCAGCCAAATCCAATACCCTGCTAATTACCGTACCCGCTACTTCTTCAATGCTTTTAGGCAGACTATAAAATGATGGGTTTGCCGGACAAATGATTCCTCCCGCTTCAGTTACGGTTTTCATATTGTTGATGTGAATTAAACTAAAAGGCGTATCTCTCACTACGGCAATCAGTTTTCTACGTTCTTTTAAAATCACATCTGCAGCTCTGGAAATCAGATCATTTGATATACCATGTGCAATTCTTCCCAATGTACCCATCGAACAAGGAACGATGATCATGGTATCATATTTAGCAGAGCCTGACGCAAAGGGTGCATTAAAATCATTTTTATTAAAGAAAGTAAATTGGTTATAGTTAGCATAATTTTGATTGCCCAACTCAAATTGCCATACCTCTTTAGCGTTATCACTCATCACCACACCAACTGCTTCAATCTGATCCTGAAGTTCTATTAATCTATCAAACAAAACTTTAGCATAAATTGATCCGCTGGCTCCGGTAATGGCTACCACTACTTTCTTTTTTATCATCTTCAAAAATACGTTATAAAAACACTTTAAAACAAAAAAGGGCCGAATACAAGTATTCGACCCTACATCTACCTATGAAAAACATACCCTCGAAAGGGTAAGAACAAATATATATATTTTTTCAAGAAAAGATAAAGTAGAACTGTTAAATTATGTAAAAGTTTGCTTCAGATGGCCGAATAAACACAAACACCTGATTATCAATTAAATAATTTTAAATAAAATCTTTTTTTATTTAAAAATCCTTAAAAAAACATTCATTTAACTTAAAAAAAGTCGATATTATAATACACAAATAAAGATATAATTTATATTTATGCGATTATGGATCTTCGATCATAACTTTTTTGATACCATTCCGTATTAATAGAACATTTACTAATTGTTGTTTTATTGAATAATTTATGCTGATGAAATTCTATTTATCTAAGAAATACTTTTTTTAATTCAGGTCTCGCTTAATCACTAAACACTTCAAACCCATACAAAGATTATATTAGCAATTTCTATTGTACAATTCTATTTCTTGTTTCAGCCATTCAGTTAATTCAGAATCTAGCCTTTGCCCCGCTAAGCGCCATTTCCAGTTTCCAGATCCATCTCCCGGCTTATTTATTCTGGCAGATTCATCAAGATTTAAAATATCCTGAATAGGTATAATTGCAATTTTAGCACTAGAGGAATATACAGCTCTTAAAAGCGTGTGATTAATATTTTTCTCATTAATCTCAAACCCAAAATAGTTATTCAATCTCTTCTTCATCTCTACATCTGCCTCAGTTTTAAACCAACCTAATAAGGTATTATTATCGTGAGTTCCGGTATAAACCAAGCAATTAGTGGAATTAAAATTATGAGGAATATGAGTGGTAGTAATTAAATCACCTCCAAAAGCAAATTGTAACACTTTCATTCCAGGCAGTTCAAATTGATCTCGAAGCACTTCTACATCATTGGTAATTTCGCCTAAATCTTCAGCAATAAATGGCAAATGACCAAGCGCATGCTTTATAATATCAAAAAATTCTTCTCCAGGTCCGTCAATCCATTTACCATGAATTGCTGTTTCAGCACCTGCATCCACTTCCCAAAAAGAAGAAAAAGCCCTAAAATGATCTAATCGCAATAAATCAAATAGTTCCATATTCTTTTTAAGGCGATTTATCCACCAGACATACTTTTCATCCCTCATGGCATCCCAGTTAAAGATGGGCATTCCCCAAAGCTGACCATTCTCATTGAAATAATCTGGAGGAACTCCCGCAACTTTAAGCGGCTTTAAATCTATATCCAATTTAAATAAGGAAGATTGAGACCAAACTTCCACTGAATCCAAATCCAGATAGAAAGGCAAATCACCTACCATCTGTATGCCATGTTGATTGGCATAATCTTTAATGCGATGCCATTGCTTAAAAAAAATAAATTGTTGCCATTTAATCTCTTCAATCTCATCCGCAAACTGATTACTAAACGCAGCCAAAGTCTTTTTATCACTTGTTCTAAACAGATCTGGCCAATTATACCATTCTAGTTGATGGTGATTTGCTTTAATGGCAACGTATAATGCAAAATGATGAAGCCAACTTTTTTCTTCTTCGCAAAACACCTCAAAAGAAGACTTTAGAGATGGATTTGTTGATTGCTTGAAATTCTGATAGGCTACTTTGAGTAAATGGTATTTATTACTTTCAACACGATCATAATCAATTTGATCTGTTAACTCAAGTTTTGCAGCTTCCAGATCAGTTTCATTTAATAAGCCATCCGATAAAAGAACATCGGGACTGATCAGCAAAACATTACCCGCCATGGCTGAATTACTGGAATATGGCGAGTGGCCGTTTCCAGCCTTAGTAGGATTTACAGGTAATATTTGCCAGAATTTTTGACCAGAATTTGCCAAGAAATCTATAAATCTTTCACTTTCGGTACCAATATCCCCTATTCCATAAGCAGACGGCAATGAACTGATATGCATTAAAATACCTGCCGACCGATTGTTCTTTTTCGTTTTAAGTTTGATTAATCCAACAGGCACTTCACTTAACATCTGATTGATCAGAATCCCCTTATTAAGAATATCCTTAACGCCTGTTTTCTCTGTAATTAAATCATCCCATTCAATTGGGGCATTTGCTGGCAGAATAATTTGAGTATCTACCCAATCAAATTGATTTGGCGCAGCTTTTTCATCGTTTACTAATGCAGCTAATCCTAACGGAGTTACTACAATTAGCCATTCATTGTGAAGCTTCCTTGCAAAGGCAACTACATTTTGTTTGTATTTCCCTTCAACCTGAAGCGGAATGTATTTACCATGTTCAAAGAGTTGCTGGTGTTTCTTCCTAATGATGGCGAGACGTTGGGTTAGCCAGAGTTTTATTTTACCAGAATAGCGTTCATCCCATAGATTTTGTAAACTTTGTTCATCTTTTGCAGACTGAAAATCAAGTCTTTTTTCATAATCAACAGGCCTGCGGTTATCAGGGTCTACCATACTTAAATCCCATAATTCCGTACCTTGATAAACATCCGGAATTCCTGGACAAGTAAACTTTAACGCCAACTGAGATAAACTATTGATGATGCCAAAATCTGCAATCTTACCAATGAATTTTTCAATAACCTGGTAAGCAGCATTTTCTTCATTCAATAACGCATTAGCAAAATCTTTTACGTTTTGCTCGTAAGCTTCATCTGGTGATGCCCAGTCCGATCGTTTTTTTGCCTCTCTTAAAGCTTTCTCAATGTATTGTGCTAAACGCTCACTAATTTGATCTGAATCTTCGCCAGGCATGGGTAAAGCACCTAAAATAGTTTGAATAACCAGGTACATATCATTCTTATGCAGATCTTTAAAAGATTCGTTTTCTTCTTTTAACTGCTCAGTGGTCTTCAACAAATCCTCTACCAGATCAATCCATTCATTTGGAAGATCTGTTAATACATTTAATCGTGCTCTTACATCTTCTCCCTTTTTGGTATCATGAGTAGCACTTCCATTTAATGAAAGCGGCCATTGCGCCTGTCTCTCTTTCATTTTCTGATGGAAATCTTCAATAGAAATTCCAAATGCATGCGGTGCATCACCAACTTCAGTATGACCAACAAAAACGTTATAAGTAAACATTACAGTATCTTCTACCCCCTTTGCCATTAGTGGGCCAGTAAACTGCATACAACGCTGGTAAAACTGACCAATATTTTCAAGATAGTTTACATCTCCTGATAAAGGCTTTTCAATAAGTATTTTCGTTAAAAATGCACCAGCCGCTTTTAATTCATCCTGCTGATTTACAACCGAAATTAATTCCGTTACTTGATTTAATGATTCATTTTTTAAAGGAAACTGATAATCATAATAGCGGTAAACAGGCATTTGAATCATCATTTCCCCAATTCCTTTTTTAATGAAATCTATTCCAATTTCTGCTTCATCGGTGGCTGAAATCAAATGCAGATCTTTAGCCAACTGATATAAATTATCAAGTTCACCACTCATATGTTCATAAAGAATGGTTTCTTTTTTCTCATGAATCAATACATCCAGATCCTGCGATTTACCTGTTACTTTTTGGTAAAGCTTATCAAATGAATGCTGAGCGGATTGATTGGTGAAAAGGTTATTGGTGATTGCCAGAAAATCATACCCTGTATTGCCTTGGGTATTCCAATCTTGTGGCAATTGTTCATCATATTCTAAAATCTTCTCAATAACCACGTATACATCATCACCGACAGATTCTCTTAACCTATCTAAATACATCTTCGGATCATAAAGTCCATCGATGTGATCTATTCTTAATCCCTGAAAAACGCCTTCATTTACAAATTTGAAAATATATTCGTGGTAGGTATCAAATACGGCTTTATCCTGAATGTTTAAGCATATTAAGCTATTCACAGTGAAGAATCGCCTGTAATTGATTTTAGAAAAGGTTTCCTGCCAGTTACAGAGGCGGTAATGCTGTTCATTTAGAATCTCCAGCAATGCTGAAGGATTACTATTGATATCAGCTATATTTTTACCTTTGAGTTTTATAGAGGTGTCATCACTTAACGGCCAATTCGTTCCACCATAATTAACATAAAGCACATCATTTTCTTCTGTTAATTTTAGCGTAGCATTTGCAATAGCATCATTCAGGTCCTCTCCTAAAAAGGGTACCATGAGTTGTTTTTCATGCTTTAAATCAATATCGAAAAAGGCTGCATATGCGGATTCTTTTCCTTTTTTCAATACGTCCATTAACCAAGCATTACCCGTATGGAATGCCATATGATTAGGCACAATATCTTGGAGCCAGCCAATTCCGGCAGCTTTTAGATTGGCAGCAAGCTGATATAATTCTTCCTCCGTTCCTATTTCAGGGTTAATTTTATGTGGATTAAGCGTGTCATAACCGTGTGTACTTCCTGGGGAAGCTTCAAATATGGGTGAAGCATAAAGCGTATCTATCCCAAGTTCTTTTAAATATGGAATGATATTATTCAGCGATTTAAAAGGAAAATCTTTATTAAACTGGATTCGGTAAGTGCTTGAAGGTTTATACATTTTTACAAAGAAAAATTTGGATCGATTCAGGTAAAAGGGTTATTTTATTATTTGTTGGTATGGAATCATCAACACTTATTCCGCCCCACAAGACTGATGAGGAATTAAAAATATTTTGATATTGATGGGTATATTCAAGGTCCAGCGCCTGTTCATGATCAGAAAAGTTCATTAGACACAGAATTTTTTCGTCTTCGTTCCAGCGTTCTAAAATTAAACAGTTTTGATCAGCCAGGGCACTTGCCTTAACATGCTTTCTATCTAAAACAGACAACGCTTTATAATTTTTCCTCAAGTTAATGAGAGCCTTATAATACTTTAGCAAGCTTTCATGAGGTTGTTGATCTATTTTTCCCCAACTTAATTTAGACGATAAAAAGGTAGCATCACCCTGCGGATCAGGCGTTTCTTCTCCATGATGAAAAGCAGCAAATTCAGATTTCCTTCCTTTTCTAACCGCTTCAATCAGGTCTTGATCACTATGGCTGGTGAAAAATTGAAAGCGATTGGTTTCACCATATTCCTCTCCCATAAAAATGAGCGGTAAAAATGGACTACAAAATACTGCTCCTGCAAGTAATTTTGTCATTTCGAAACTTAACAGTTCACTGGTTCGTTCACCAAGCATCCTGTTCCCCACCTGATCATGATTTTGTGAAAAAACAATAAATTGTTTACCGGCGTTACCACTTGCCTTCGCACCAAACTTTTTTTGCCGATGTGGCGAATATTGCCCATCATAAACATAAGCGTCTTCATAAGATTTTGCAAGATGCTCAATGCCGTTAAATTCAGCATAATATCCATTTGGTTGTTGTCCAGCAGAAACTCGTAGTGCATGGTGAAATTCATCGGCCCATTGTGCATCCATACCGTATCCACCACCGCCCGCCGAACTAATATATTTTGGATCATTTAAATCCAGTTCAACAATTAGTTGATATTTTTTTCCTGTATGTACGGAAAGCTGATCTACATGTTGTTTAATTTCTTGTAAGATATGAGTACAGCTAAAATCTTTAATGGCATGTACAGCATCTAAACGAAGCGCATCTACATGAAAATCCCGGTACCACATCAAAACATTTTCAATAAAATAATTCCGAACAGGGTCACAACTGGCATCATCAAAGTTAATCGCCTGCCCCCAGGGCGTTTGATATTTATCTGTAAAATAAGGGCCAAAATCATTAAAATAATTCCCCTCTGGGCCCATGTGATTATAGACAACATCAAGAATAACGGCCAGACCATTCTGATGACAGCTATTGATCAGGTGCTTCAGCGCTTCTGGTCCACCATATGAATTTTGAACAGCAAATGGAAAAACACCATCATAACCCCAATTTCTATCTCCAGAGAACTGTGCAACAGGCATGAGTTCTATAGCGGTAATGCCTAATTCTTTTAAATATAGAATCTTATTTTCTATTGATTTGAAGTCTCCATTTTCAGTAAAAGTTCCGGTATGAAGTTCATAGATAATAAATTCTTCCAATGAAATTCCTTGCCAGTCTTGATCTGCCCACTCAAATTTATTTAAATTATAGGCAATAGAACTTCCGTTCACACCTTCCTTTTGCCATAATGAGGCAGGATCTGCCCGCTTTAGGTATTTCGTTTCGGAAGTTTGATCCGTTTCTTGCACTGAAGGCATCATTTCAAACCAGTAAGCATCTTGATCAGTAATTTGATCAGTTTCTAAAAACCAATAACCAAAATCTTCTTTATTCAACTGAAGTTTTAAATTATGGGTTATTAAAGAAACACTGCCCGAATACGGTGCCCATAAATAAATTTCTGCAGCGCCTTTTTCATTAAAGTTTAAGCCTATTTTTCTTCTTTGGATATTGATTTCCATATTTATACGTAAGGGTTTCAGCCCCTGGCTTTCCTTAAATTATTTGTAATTATTTATGCTGGATACTGAAGACAACAGATCTAAACCTGATGACTATGCGATTAAATCTTGCCTTAGCATTCAGGCTACACAAGCTGTAAAACAAGAATTAAATGTAATGGTTTTCTATTCTATCAATTAACTGCTTACTCCTTTTAATCCGCAAATGATTTAAAAGAAGAGAGATATTGAATATGAAAAATAGTTTGAAATAATCGATGTATTAAAAATTGAGCAGCTACATCATCACGTCCTTAAAACAGTAGATTTTTATCAAGTATAAACACCCGTATTTCTACGTTATATCAGCATGAACAGATTTGTTACAAGACGTAAAAAATGCTTTTAAACAACTCTGGATAAGCTTTTTGATCCAAATGATTAATCATACCAAGGCTATTATCATCATCTTTTGGTATAACTATTGTTGATTTCATTGCACATCCTTAACCTATAACATCATGACACAATTTGAATTTAACAACATGGTTAACAGCCACTCTCTTTCACTTAAAATGCATGCTTTAAACTTTACAAAAGATATTGAAGATGCGAACGATTTGGTTCAAGACACGATGTTGAAAGCCATTAGGTTCTATCAGAATTTTCAAGAAGGCACGAATTTCAAAGGCTGGCTATTCGTGATAATGAAAAATACATTCATCAACAATTACCGTAAATCTGCGAAAGCAAAAACATTAATTACACAAGATGATGAAATTTCATCTGCAAATTTAATGTACAGTTCTGAGCGGAATGGAAGTGTAGGTAAAATGATTGTAGATGATATTCAAAAAGCATTAAATCATTTACCTGAGGTTTACAGTGTTCCATTCATCAAATATTTTGAAGGATTTAAATATCACGAAATTGCTGATGAATTACAGATACCACTGGGAACAGTGAAAACCAGAATCCATGTAGCAAGAGAAATGCTTAAAAAATACTTAAAAACATATGCCAAGGAAGCATATAGTGCATAAACAAGATTAAGCCTCAACCAACCAGTTGAGGCTTTTTTATGCCTAATAAATTTCAATTATTCAAACAGAAGAGCATCTCCCCTCATTCTTACTCCTTAAAGCATCTTAATTGTTAGTCTTATTTAATAGATGATTAGATATTACTCATCCGCCTATGTAGAAGTGATCGCAGACTGGGGAGTAAAAAAGCTGTAAGTATTAATCAAACTCAATTGATAATATTCATTCCGTAGTCAATAGAATTATTTTGCTGACATTAACGATGTCTTATTTAATAAGCCCTTAAATTGTTCAGGCAAAACATCAAAAGTATTTTGAGATACTGATAAACCATCTTTATCTGTAAACATTCTGGTTGTACCAACGGGTACAAGAAAGATATTCGCATCATCACCTTCCTTTGATACCAGGTATTTGCTCCAAATCAGGTTTTTCATAGATCCCCCTGCTGCTTCCCCACTGATGACATCAAGCGCCACATAGTTAATAGTGCCCGACTTACCCTTAGATTGCGAAAAAACGGTAAATAAATTGTTTTCACCTGATATATAAGTTGCATTATTATCACCGCCACTATCAGTGCCATTACTTAATTCTTTATATTCCATGCTCACCGTATAATCAGTAGAGTTCTGATTTTTAAACTGAACTTTATAATCATTAAAATAAGTTCCCTGGCGGCTGTTGCCTGAATTATCAAATGTGCAATAGGCCGGGCTAAATAAAAACACACCATTAATAGTTGGAGGCGTAGTACCGCTGTTGATGGTCATACCATTTTTTTTCAGACTTTCTAGAACTTCCGGCGTAATCACATTATTGATCACCATTGGATATTTAGGGCCCAGCGGACCATTAGGCACTTCTTCCGTCTTTTCCTTTTTACAGGCTACAAACAACAGGGGAAATAAAAATAACAACGAAGATAATTTAAGTAGACTTTTCATAGTTTTTTTTTTATAGATTATAGCTTAAATGCGATTCCGACGTTCAACACTGCAAGACTTTGATAGCCCACTTCTGCAAACACGCTGGTACTATTGGAGAAATAATATTTACCGCCTGCAAATAAGCCGAAACCTACACCACTGCCTGTAGTGCCGTTGAAACCTTCATTATCACTCACACTGGCAATAACATAGCCAAGGCTGGCACCACCATAAACATCAAATTTAGGATCAAGCTTAAAAATTTCGTTAAAGTGATAGGAACCACGGGCACCAATGTAAAATGCATTCTGTTTAAAGCTATAGTTTGAACCCGGCAAGTCTACATTGTACTTAGAGCTGGCATAGGCCACTTGTCCGCCTACGCTGATTTCGTCTGTAATACCTTTCTCAAAAGAAACACTAGGGTTTACCGGAAGTGATGAAGAGTAACCTGAACCAAAAAATGGACTCCCGATACCAATACCTACATTGAGCAGGTTATCACCTTTGCCATAAGCCCTAAGAGAAGAACTGTTGTTTTTAGAAGCCATGGTCTTGGTTTCTGTTTTGGCCTTTGGTGCAGCCTTAGTTTTTGATTTAGACTGGGCTGATGCACTAACAGCAAAAGCCACAAAAAAGGACATCATTAATAATTGCTTTTTCATTGAGATCAATTGAATTACGGTTAAATAAATGGATGTATTTGGATTAAAAATTTGCCTTTAAAAAAGCATTTAAAAGGTTGGTCAAAGATACCTTCCTCCTAATTACCTGTCCTATACCCTTTTTCGGGTAATTTTTTATCATTAAAAATGGGAGGTTTGGAGAAATTATTGATGAATGGTGGAAGCTTATAGCAATTCCCCTTTTCCAGACTATCGTGTGGACACATTTTCCAGGCGTGGTTTTCTCTGCATTTTGCTAACCAACTTTAATAAAAAATTAGGCCTTACCGAAGAGCGCCGTCAATCCCAAGGGCCGGTGAAATCAAAAAAACAGTTGTACAATAGTAAAAATAGCACTAACAAACCTTAAACGCAGTGGTTTTGTGTTCATAATTTCAGGTTCGAAGCTTAAAAGAATATGAACACAAAACGAAGTGCCCGCTGTTTTTTTGATGTGTTTGGGATTTGCGAAAGGCCCATAGCTGGATTGACAAAGCGCTTTGGGTACTTTGGCGCTCCAAAATGCGCAGCATTCTTGAACACCTCTAAAAACAATATTAACTGTGAAAAATTACCATGCCTCCGCGGCAAAGAGCGGGAAAAAGATCTTTATAAATTAATTGTGTCCACACGATAGTTTTCCAGAGGGGTGGTTACAGACAGGGGTGTTGAAATCAGTTGTTATTGAATAATGGAAACGCCTATAATTATGGTATTCTTATTATTTGTCATAAAACGAATTATTCTTCTTGAGGTCTTTACTGAGTTTCTATTTACAGATTTAAAATTGTGAATGAGATATAAAGCTACAACTACACTGAATCGCATTGATAGAATGGATAATAGAATTATGCAAAAAGTATTTCGGTATTTAACGGCTTACATATTAATAACGCGTTGAACTTTAGACAGTATTAATCAAACCCAGGACGTTTTGCATATAACGATTTTGATTATCAACAAATTTTGATACTTTTAGTATCAGTTAAAGATAATTATTGAATCATCCCATTTATTGTTTACAGTAACCATAGGATTTTTTTAATAACGATCAATGATAATAGAGTTATCTCCAAAAAAAATTACAAAGGCTAAACGCCCTACCTTTCTATTTTACAATTTCTGCCTCTTAGTAGCATTCTTATTTTTTTCCTTTCACTCAAACGCCCAAATCTATCCCGTGCAGGTGATGCCTGTTTTGGTTCCGCCTTATTCGCTAAATACCAGCGATTATTACAATGGTACAGCTGAAAAGCTTGCGGTGGTGCTCACTAATACAGATTTACAGAAACCCATACTCAACGTGCGCCTGCGGATGTACATTGAAGGACAAAATGCTAAACTACAGAGCAAAGATGGAGTTTATTATCCCACCATTACGCTCGATGCAGGTATCCCCCAACGCATCAGCCTGGGCGATTTGGCACCTTATTTCAATATTGATAACCTGAATTTTTCGGGTATTACCCGTGCCATGTATGCCCAGAACGGAAAACTGCCCGAAGGGTTTTATTCGTTCTGTTTTGAAGCAATAGAGATAAATACAGGAAAAGTACTCAGCCGCAAAAGTTGTAGCATGGCCTACATTACCCTGAGCGACCCCCCACTGCTGAACCTGCCCATAAAGGGTGAAAGCATCGCCAGCCGTGAGGTACAGAACATCATTTTCCAGTGGACACCCAGGAATTTGGGTAGCCCGAACGGTGCCTTTAATACCGAATATGAATTTACCTTAAAAGAACTTTGGGATACCGGCATTGCGCCCGAAGCAGGTTTTGAAAGCAGTCAACCGCTTTATCATGTTACGTTAAAGCCAACCACCTTATTGATGGGACCAGCCGAACCGCAGCTGATTCCGGGCAAGCGTTATGCCTGGCGGGTACGGGCAATGAGTACTTCGCCAACTGGCGAGCAGGCCGATAGTTATAGAAACAACGGTTTTAGCGAAATCTACTGGTTTACCTACCAGAGCGATTGTAAACCTCCAATTGGTGTTAACTCAGTTATCAGCAACGAACGGGCAACCATTAACTGGCAGGCACCGCCCTCAAACATTAGCACACCAGCAGGAGGCTACAGTTTGCAGTACCGCGAAAGAAGTTTAAGTGGATCGAAATGGTATAGCCTGAACACCCTGGAAAACAGGGCGATGCTCTACGATTTAAAGGCCGGAAAAACTTATGAATACCGTGTAGGTAGCAGTTGTATTGCAGGCAACATCGGTATCGGTACCGACCAGGCAACCTATTCGGATATATTAACACTGGAAATGCCGGGTAAAGGCGATACCTCAACAGTAAACTGTGGGATGATCAGCCCCGAAATCGCCATAACGAACAAAACACCAATACAAAGTTTAAGTGCGGGTGAGCTTTTCACCGCCGGAAAATTCCCTGTAAAGATAACCAGGGTAAACGGAGGCGGAAGTTTCAGTGGCGAGGGTTATGTAACCATCCCCATGCTGGGCTATGCAAACATCAAGGTACGCTTCAGCAATATCCAGGTCAATACCGACAGGCAGCTTTTTGCCGGTGTGGTGGAGACGAGCTATAACCCAAAAGAAGAGCAGATAGCGGATGTTGACACTATAAAGAAAGACCTCGCTGCTTTAGGCAAAGCAGTTGGAACAATTGTAAACGATATCTACACCGATATCAAAACCAATATTGAGAATGATGTAATTGCTTCCAAATGGGTAAAGGAATTTGAAAAAGCAATAGATGACCCAGCCAACAAAATATCGGAAGAAGATAAAAAAGGCATAAAAGAAAAGATAGCAGATGGGAGCTTGAAAGAGGCAGCGGTTAGAGCAGTAGCACAGGCAAGGGCTGATATAGCGAGTGGAAAGAATGATGAAGTGATAAAGAAATCGTTGGTCAGTAATTTTACAGAAAGTGCCGCTTCGTCAAACTCCGGAAGCCAATTGGCATTAGAGCAGGTTGGAAATGCTTATCAAATAGAAAAAGCGATAACATTCCTAAGTCCGGCAGGCAAAATATTTACACTACCCAAAAGCACCAGGATATGGTTTTATTGCTTAGATGATTCGCATTTTGGCAACGGAGCCGTTTATGGGTTTACGCTTCCCAACGGCAATCAATACCAGTTTAAACCAGGCGATATTCAGGGAGGACGGTTCAACGGCTATTATAGAGTTATACTAGGGAAATATGATGCTGAAATTTATACGGATGACAATACATATAAAACCGGAGAGCAGTCAGTTACTTACGTGCACCATCAGTTTACCGAGGAAGAAAACGGAGATGATGAATATTGGTTCGTAGAAAATACCTCAAACATACAGGCAGACCAGATTAATGTCAAAAACCTGAACGGAAATACCATTGAACTGAATTATAAAACGGATTCCAATGTTTTTGCCAAGGTAAAGGGTACAGGCAACTGTGAGGGCAATGATAATAAATCCCAGGAGGTAAACTTATCAGGAAGCTATACCGCAAAGATTATTTTCGATAAAGCTACCAGCAAATGGAAAGTTGAGGTAAAGCTGGATGCTAAACTGCAAAAAAACACGAAGGTAAAGCAAAGTGCCGAAGCATTTGAAAAGCAGATGAGTGATTTGGCTACCGAAAAGTTAAATGAACTTGGCGGGCCTAATAATAAAAAAACGGGAAGCACAGTAGAAGAAACCGAAGATGCGGGCGAGTTTTTTGTAAAAGATATGAACGGCGCAGCGTGGGTAAAAACCATCTGCGATTTAGGTAGCAATGTTTGGGAAAATGCGGCATTGCCGGAAGGTTACTGGAATAAAGACAAAGACTTCGCAAACTCACCTATACATATTCCACCAACTTTAGCCGGCGTTAGTGATGGCATTATCAACGAAGTATCCGATTATCCGCAACTCGTAAAACTGGGTTATGATGTTGCCACAAAACCAGAAGTAAGAAAGGGAATATGGACAGCCGTTAAAAATATAACACCAGGTTCGGTTTTGAGCATGACTGAAAGCGGTGTTAAGGATAAAATTGCCAAATACAATTTCTCCGACAAACCATATCTCGGCTACCATGAAATAGGCAAGGACGGCGTTACCGTAGTAACAACCATGATGGGTGTTGGTTTTATCAGCAAAGGTAAAGATGCCCTTGAAAATGGTGTAAAAGATACAGGGGAGAAAATTAAAGATGCTATTAAAAAGAAACTAGATGATATAGAGAAGTTTATGAAAACACCTGATTTTGCCAAAAAGTTGGAAGATGCTTTTGGTAGATACAGAGGGAAATTTAGCAAAGAAAAATGGGAAGAAAAGTATAAAACTTTATTTAAGAATAGGGAGAAAGGTGCAATAACAGAAAATAAATTTGAGGAATTAATGGGTAGTGATGCTACACATTTAGAAATACAGACAGGTAATGGAAAACGTTATGTAGATAATGTTTTGGATGGTGTAGGTAAAGAAATTAAATCTGGAAATGTATCTTGGAGTGTTTATAAAGAACAGGTGTTGAAAGATATAGATATAATTAAAAATCAACTGTCAAAAGATGTTAGAAAAATTGAATGGCACTGTTTTGACGAAGTTGATGATAGTTTTATTAAAAACGTGAAAGACGAAATTAAAAAGGCGGGCCTAAAGGAAAGTGATTTTTTAATAATAAAATATTAATTCAATGGAAATTAAATTAAATAAGGAATTACAAAATAAGATGAATTTATTCTTAAAAACTAAAGATAAAAAACTAAGTGAATTTTTAAAAAAATTAGGGATAAATAAATATTCTTTTTCCAAAGATGAAATAAATAACATCGAAAATTTATATAAGAAAGATGATACAATACGTGAATATGTATATATATATATAGGAGAGGCTGTTATAAATATTGCTGGAGGTTTTTGGTCAATTGGTAAGTTCAAGAAAGATGAAGCGTATGGATTGCCTATTATTCTTGGCTGGGGAGGTAATGATGATAGTCCAAGAATTTGCCCAGATGTATGGCTTTACTTTATAGAGAATGATGGTCTTCGTAAACCTCTCGGAGAGATGATTCATTCTTTATAAAAAAGAATGGCATTTATTTGATGGAGCTGATGCAAATATGATAGAAAAGCTAGAATTATTAAGGAATACTTATGGTAAAGACAAGTTTAATTTTGTAATTAAGATAATGGAAAAATATAATACTTTGAAAAATAAAAGGGATTATGAAGAATTTTTATTAAAAAAAATGATTTTTTAAAGGAGTTGTCAACTCTTTTAAAAAAAGACAACTTAGATTTCAAAGAAGATGAAATAAAAGTTATTTCAAGTTATTTTATTGAGTTAAAAAACAATAATTTATTTAGCAATGATGACAAAAGGAAATTCATTACATATTTGGGCGAAGCATTTAGGGAAAGATACGGTGGTGAATGGGGCTTTACAGGGTTAAAATCTGATAGTTATGCAGTTAACGAGCCTGTAATAATAAAATATAAAAATGAAAGAATTAGAAAGTCGCCATCAGAAACAATTTTTAAAATATTTGAGAATAATGATGAAAATTACTTTAACTGGGCAAATAAGCATATGGAAGATTGGCAAAAAAAACTGATGATATTTTTTCTCAATTATTTCCCAAAAAGAAATAATAATAATAATAATAGATGCCATAAAGAAAAAACTGGATGATATAGAGAAGTTTATGAAAACACCTGATTTTGACAAAAAGTTGGAAGATGCCTTTGGTAGATACAAAGGAAAATTAAGCAAAGAAAAATGGGAAGAAAAGTATAAAACTTTATTTAAGAATAGGGAGAAAGGTGCAATAACAGAAAATAAATTTGAGGAATTAATGGGTAGTGATGCTACACATTTAGAAATACAGACAGGAAATGGAAAACGTTATGTAGATAATGTTTTGGATGGTGTAGGTAAAGAAATTAAATCTGGAAATGTATCTTGGAATGCTTATAAAGATCAAGTATTGAAGGATATTGAGATTGTAAAGGCTCAAGCAAAGAAAATAAAAAAGATAGAGTGGCACTGCTTTGATGAGGTAGATAATACATTTATAAAAAATGTTAAAAATGAAGTAAAGAAAACTAATCTGCATTTAATGCTTTCTAACGTAATAACTTCACCAGCATAAAAAAGATGTAGGTAATCTGATAGATGATTGACTGGAGATTGTCAGAATAAACATTAGATCTTCAATCACCTTACTTTGTTCTAGTTTTATACGAATGACCAACTTATTATAAGTCGATGATAAACCCTTCATTTTCCATTCCACGCAACTCACATATACAAGTTATTTTTCTACTAAATCAGCCGTCGATTCAGACCCAATTCCTATTGGCATCCTATTGCTGTCCTAAGGCATGATAGTGGCATCTTAAAGGCATGTTAGGGTTTGATTAAAAACAGATTACCCTTCATTGAAAAAGGAGGCAAAGATAGACCCGACCCGCATTTAATAAATAGTCTTTTTAAAGAGCTGATGAATGCGACAGGCAGCGTTGAAACTTACCCAAAGCAAATCGCTAAAATGCACCAAAAATTAGCAACAAACTGAACTCGATTCAACAAAAAAGCCCCACATTTCTGTGAGGCTTTTCGTGATCCCGCTGGGATTCGAACCCAGGACCACTACATTAAAAGTGTAATGCTCTACCAGCTGAGCTACGGAATCATTATTGAGGTCGCAAAGATAGAAATATTTTATATAAAACAATAAGCATTTAAATAAACTAACTCTCCCCCACCTGAAACCACTGATTCACAGCAAAATATTTTTTCATTAATAAATTACTGGAATTAATTTTAGCGAAACACCAGCTGTTAAATCTACACCATAAACACCCGTTAAACCGTTGAAAACTTTTGGTAGATAGCATCATTAAAATTATAGATATTTGCCCAAATATTCTCTGAGCATGGTTTAAAGCGATAAAGCAAGATTCAAAAAACAGCAGCATATTCGAGATCAGCAAATGATCATGAACAGATTTTACAAAGAACAGGAAATTCATGTGGTATGAGCTTATCTCCTGTTCGTGATAAATCTGGTTCATTTATTTTATTCGAAAACATGCGCAAGAAATTTTAAATTCAGGATTACATGAGTAACTTTTTATACGGAATTGATTTTGGAACAACCAATTCTGCACTATCCATTTACGACGAACAGAAAAAAGAGATTATTGATACAATTTCTATTCCCTCACTCATTTACTTTACCGAAACCAAAAGTATGGTTGATGGAGAAAGTCATATTGTGGGTGAAAATGCCATTGAAGCTTACCTGAATGATGGTATGAAAGGACGTTTCATTAAATCCATTAAACAAATCCTGTCAAGGAGCACCTTTACCGAAACCCGGATCCACAATAAACGCTATACCGCATCAGATTTAGTTACGCTCATTCTCAAAGATTTAAAGACGAAAGCAGATCAAATTATTGGCGAAGAATGCAATAAGGCCGTAATCGGAAGGCCTGTGTTTTTCGATGACGACAACACATCGAAGGATACCTTAGCACAAACCCGGTTAAAAAAAGCAGCAGAAATGGCAGGTTTTACAGATGTCCGTTTCCAGTTTGAGCCGATTGGTGCCGCTTTTGCCTACGAGAAAACCATTAAAAATAAAGAAAGAGTACTGGTAGCCGATTTAGGTGGAGGTACAACGGATTTCACCTACCTTATTCTTGATCCCGAAAAAGTAGGCAGCCAAAACAGAAAAAACGATATGATTGCTTCCGGTGGGATTTACATAGGGGGCGACAGTCTGGATTCTGCCTTTATGTGGGATCGCGGAACGCCATACTTTGGCAAAAATACCATGTACGAAGCCACGCCCGGAAAAAAGTTAAACGTCCCTAAATCACTTTTCGCAAATATCTGTACCTGGGATAAAATGAATTTCTTTAATGGCCTGAAAATCCAGAAAGAAATGGAAGATTACTATTATTATTCAGGCAACGATTCAAAGTTTAAAAACCTGATTACCCTGGTCGATCAAAATTTAGGCTATTCCGTTTTCAGGGCCATTGAAAAAACAAAGATTGAACTTTCCGATCAGACGCAATCCGATTTCCGTTATTCGAATATGGGGATTGAAATAGATGAAAGCATATCTATTGAGCAATACAACGGCATTATAGAAAAGGATGTTAATAAAATTGAAGCCTACCTCAATCAGTTTATGGAAGCCAACCAGATCAAACCAGAAGATATCGATTGTTTATTTTTAACCGGCGGAACATCAATGGTATCTGCAATTCAGCACCTGTTCAAAACCAAGTTTCCGCATATACCACTTAATTCAGGAGACAATTTTAAAAGTGTAGCCAAAGGCCTGGCATACAGCGGTTACCTTTTTGAAAATTGAACGATCAATCCCCAACAACTAACCACCCTAACCCTCTAACCACCCAAACACCTAACCCCCTAAACAACTAACCATCCTAACCCCTGCCTACAACGATCCCCCCTCCACCAGGCACGACTCATCAATAATAGTTTGTGCAAAAGAACTTCCGGCAATGCAGCGCACCATTCTGCTGAGGGCAAGTTTCCCCAGCTTAAAGCCGCTGGTTTCGGCATAAGTAATCTCCGGATAAAATAATTTAGGAATCATGCCATCACTGATGCATATAATTCCGATATCCTTTGGAAACTTCAAGCCCTTTCGCTGTACAGCCTTCATTACGCCGGTAAGGATTTCATCACTCATGCAAAATATGGTAAGATATGGTCCATTATAATCAGCCAGCATAGTCAAAACGATCTGTTCTGCCTCATCAGCACTATTTGCATTTACACTTTGTAGTCGAATCACTGGGTTGCCTTCTACAAGTACCCTCTTAAATGTTTGATAACGAATTTGAGTGATCGGCATATTTGGATCGCCAAAAATACCCAATACATCAGTGCTACCCTTTTTCAGGATTGCTGAAGCCGCCAAAGATGCGGCCTGCTCATCGGCAATGCAAATTTTATTACACAATTCATAAGCAGGCACCTTATCAAAAAAAATCACTGGGATACCATATTCATCCAGTTTTAAAAATGGTGCAATATCTTTGGTTTCTGATGTGATGGAAATAAATACACCCGATACCCGCTTAAGTCTGCAATTTTTTAAAATCTCCAACTCAATCTGAGGATCATTCGAAGAACGGTAAATAAATACAGAATAACCGTGTTTCCTCGCATCCTCCTCAATTGAATTGATGAAAGAGTGATAGAAGAAATTGGACAAGCCGGGCACCACAATGGCAAATTCCTTATTGTTGTGCGTGCGCAGGTTTACCGCATAAGGATTAGGATCATATTCAATCAGTGCGGCAAGCTCATTAATTTTTCGTTTGGTTTCAATAGAAATATCCGGATGATCTTTTAAAGCTCTGGAAACTGTTGAAATACTAACATTCAATTGCGCTGCAATTTTTTTAAGTGTAGGGCTAGGCTTCATTTAAATATTTGGTTAATCAAATATAAGTTTTATCCAACAAACATTTCCGCAAATGTTACCGCAAACGTTTGCGGTAATAATTAATTCATTTTCATAGTTTTAAATGTGAATTTAGCATACCTTCACAGCATTAATAAATGCAGTAACCCGTTAAAGCGATCCCGGCTTTAAATCTGCAGATAACCAAATATGAATTGTTGAGATGGATAAAATCCATTTTCAGCCTAACCGTACATGATATGAGACTAAATCTTTTATATATTTTATATTATCCTGATTTATTTACGGTACCGGGTAATACTCATAAGGACAATTTACATCCTAAAAAGTCGGTTGCATGGCAACAACAATCATTTGATTTATCGTTAACAACATTCAAATAGCGGTAAAATGATTAACATTCAACCTGTAAAAACGGAGAAGGTTTTAACCACTATTAAACTTAATTCAAGTGCCATCATTGCCATGCACATGGGCTTTTTTAGCACTCCATACAGCTTCGGTTTCCAGCAAACCAATATGGTACCCATTTACGCTTATTTGAGTATCAATGCAAATCCGCTACCACTATTAAATTTAGCCAACCCTGTAACAAGCTTAATCATTGAGCGATTTATAGGCGCAAGGAGTGATAAAAACACTTCAAAATTCGGAACCTGGCACCTGCTTCGATCATGCCCTTGGAACGGTTTAAAAAAATAAAAAGCTTCTAAAATTACCTTTCAAACAACTAACTAAAACCAATATAAACATGATTAGCACACTACCACCTTAAAGGCACATTTGATTTTAAATTAATTTTTTACTTACCAACTAATTAAAACAAATATGAACTTTACTTTACTTAGCAATCAGACTGTTTTTAACTATAAACAGAAATTGCATTTCCTAGGAAAGCTGACAACCCTCATTTTTTTAATGATAGCATTCAGCATGACCGCCTTTGCCCAATCAGTGGTAAAAGGAATTATCTATGATAACGACAAACTGCCATTAGTTGGCGCAACCATACAGGTAGCAGGCACCAACGTAAAAGCCCAAACAGATGCTGAAGGGAAATATCAGATCGCCGTACCTTCTGCAACTTCAAAATTGATTGTAAGCTTTGTAGGCTTTGAATCTCAAACTGTTAACGTTAACAATCAAACTTTATTAAACATTACACTTAGCTCGTTGAATAATCTGGATGCAGTGGTAGTAGTAGGTTACGCCTCCGTTAAGAAAAGTGATCTTACAGGAGCTGCTGCCACCGTTTCAGCAAAAGATTTTAATAAAGGCCCGCTTAATGCCCCAGATCAACTTATCCAGGGAAAAGTAGCTGGCGTGCAAATGATAAGCAACAGTGGCCAGCCAGGCGGTTCATCTACAGTTCGTATCAGGGGAAATTCGGCCATTACCGGATCCGGACAACCTTTGTATGTAGTGGATGGTGTGGCATTGGACGGACGTTCGGCCAGGCCTTCTGCCAGTGCAGGGATAGGTACGGCTCCTGATGGAAATCCACTCAATTTCATTAACCCGGCTGACATAGAATCTATGGAGATTCTGAAAGATGCATCTGCCACAGCTATTTATGGCTCAAGAGCAGCTTATGGTGTGGTTTTAATTACCACTAAACGTGGAAAATCTGGCGACACTAAAATAGACATCAGCGCTTCTGCAGGTGTGGGAAACATTGCCCGCAAGGTTGATGTGTTAACAGGTGACGAATATAGGGCAGCCCTTAAAAAATATGGCTTAACCAGCGGAGATTTTGGTAACAGTGTTAATGCTTTAGATGAAATTTTAAGAACCGCTTACAACCAAAACTATTCTGTCGGCATAAGTGGTGGCACCAATGGCAATACCTTCAGGGCATCTTTAGGTTACCAAAATCAGCAGGGAATTATTAAAGGCTCTGATTTTAAAAAATATAGTGCTGGCTTTAATGGAAACTTCAAATTCCTTGAAAGTAAAAAACTTGGTTTGGATATAAACATGATCAGCAATCAGTATTTGGAAAACATTGCACCAGTTACCACTGATGCCGGTGCCACCGGAAGTTTGATCAGTCAGGCACTAGCCTGGAACCCTACTCAGTCTTTCTACAACGCAGACGGAAGTTTATTTATTGATTATGGTTCTACCACCATCAATCCATTAGCCTCACTAGCCGCAAACAGCGATAAGGCAAAGGTATCAACCATTTTAGGAAGTGTATCGCCTTATTACAAAATCACACCTTGGTTAGAGTACAGAATGTTAGCCAGTGTTAATTACAGCACCGGGATTAGAAGAGCTTCTACAAGAAGTACTTTAAACCTTCAGGGAATTCAGCCTTCGGGAGACTTTTTAGGTGGTTATGCCAGCTATTCTAACACAGAATTAGTAACTCAGCAGTTTACCAATACTTTAAATTTTAACAAAGAAATTGTTTCGAAGCTGAATTTAAATGCGGTTATCGGTTATGAATATTCAAATTTTATAAACAAGAGTGCGGTAAATACGGCAACTGGTTTCGGAAATTTGCCTCTTGATTATACAGATGCTTTTGAAGCAACACTTAAGGCAAACAGAACTTTTGTAACCAGTTATGATCCAACAACAGAGTTACAATCATACTTTGCAAGGGCTATCTTTAACTATGATAATAAATATATATTAACGGCAACCGTTAGGGCTGATGGTTCAACAAAATTTGGTGCAAACAATAAATATGGTTATTTTCCATCATTTGCTGCAGCGTGGAATATTAAAAAAGAAAGTTTTCTGGCTAATGTAGTCTGGCTGGATTTATTAAAAATCAGGGCAAGTTATGGTATTACCGGTAATCAGGATTTCCCTTCAGGATCATCACAACAACGTTTCGTATATAGAACACCAAGCAAAGCCGGAGATCCTATTCCGCAGGTTGGTATCAATAACCAGAACGATAATTTGAAATGGCAAGAAGATAAACAAACCAACGTAGGTATAGATTTTGGATTATTTGGAAATAAACTGACGGGATCTATCGATTACTTCAATAAAACCACAAAAGATTTATTGTATCCGCAAACAGCATTTGCTCCGGCCGAGCAAGGCAACGTAATTACCTGGACAAATTTAAGTGGTGAGATTATCAATAAAGGTATAGAGATGAGTTTAAATGCCAACATTATTGAAAAAGATAACTTATCATGGTCTTTAGGAGGTAATGTAACCTATATTAAAAACAGAGTTAAAAATCTGAGTGACCTGATTAAAACAGGTTCATTAAGTGGGCAGGGATTAAGTGATGTAACCACAGAAGTGATTCAAAATGGCTTACCATTATTTGCTATGGTAACCAGACAATACAATGGTTTAGATGCCAATGGATTCTCTTTATATACTGATGATGGATTTACTAAATACTATGTTGGCAATCCTAATCCAAAATTCATTATGGGTTTCAGCACAAATTTAAGATACAAAAAATTATCTTTTACCGCTAACTTCAATGGTTCATTCGGACAAAGTGTTTACAACAATACCGCAAATTCAGTTTTAGCGATTTCCAATCTGGGTACCAGAAATGTGTCATCAGGCATTCTTTCTTTACCCGTTCAGGAATCTCTTGCCAACCCAATTGCTGCATCTTCGAGATATATAGAAAAAGGAGATTATGTAAAATTAGCAAATGCAACCTTAAATTATAATATCGGTAATATCGGCAAAGCGATCAAATCATTAAATGTTTACCTCAACGGCCAAAACCTTTTCGTCATTACAAAATATACAGGTTTTGATCCGGAAGTAAATGTAAACAAAAGTGTAAATGGTGTTCCTTCTGCAGGTATAGATTATACAGCATATCCAACAGTAAGAACATTCAATTTTGGTGTTAATTTCTCTCTTTAATCATACAATTGAAATCAAATGAAAAATAAATATATAATCGGCTTTATAGCAGCAACGCTAGCGCTATCCGGCTGTACCAAACTAGATGAGAATTTAAATGGCCAGGTAAATTCTGGTACACTTTCTCAAGGAAACGTACCAGGACTAATTTCTGCAGCTTACATCTCTATGAGAGGTCCTTATCAAGCACCATGGAACTGGTCTGCCTTGCAGGAAGTAACATCCGATGAAGCCATTGTTCCAACAAGAGCAGGCGACTGGGATGATAATGGCGCATGGAGAGCACTTCACTTACACAAATGGGCTGCTGACGATGGCAGAATCTCTGGTGTATTCAGAGATTTAAATAGCATAAGCTATGCATCTACGACGGTTTTAAGATTTAGTCCAACTCCGGCACAATCTGCTGAGGCCCGTTTTCTCAGAGCTTTTGCTCAATTCTCAATCTTAGATGGTTGGGGCCAGGTTCCTTACCGCGAAACTGGTGAGGGGGTAATCCTTCCTTCTAAAGTGAGAAATGCATCTGAAGAAATTGCTTATTTAATCTCAGAGTTAACGGCAATTATTCCAGACTTACCAAATGGTCCTGCAAACGTATCAAATAAGAATGCTGCAAAAACCTTATTAATGAAAATCTACCTTAATAAAGGCGCATTCTTAAACCGCAACGCACCTACGTTTGATGCTGCTGATATGGCCAAAGTAATTTCATTAGCTGATGAAATTGCAACAGGAGGATATTCACTGTCTACCAATTATTTTGACAACTTTGCTCCTTCAAACAATGTTATCTCCAGAGAAAATATCTTTACTGCAGAAAACACTGCAGGAAATGATGGAAGTGATTTAGATGGTATGTGGAAATGTACTTTACACTATAATCAAAACCCGAATGGTTATAATGGATTTTCAACCTTATCAAATTTTTACGACAAATTTGAGGCTACTGATAAAAGAAGAGGTGGCAGCTATACTGGTCAGACGAATATATCTGGCATTAGAGTAGGCTTTTTAGTTGGTCAGCAATTTGATCAGTCTGGTGTGGCTTTAAAAGATAGAAAAGGAAATCCATTAGCCTTCACACCAGAAGTAAACATTATCGAAAGAGATCCAAACCACCTGGAAGTGGCTGGAATACGCGTAGTTAAATATCCGATTGATTATGCAAATGTTGGCTCAAAAAAACCAGATAACGATTGGGTATATTACAGATATGCTGACGTTTTATTGATGAAAGCAGAAGCTTTGCTTAGAACTTCACAGGCTGGCGCAGCCCTAAACATTGTTAATTCCATCAGAACGGTAAGAGGTGCATCTGCATTAGGATCTTTAACCCTAGATAACCTGTTAGATGAACGTGGCCGTGAGTTGTATTGGGAAAGTTTTAGAAGACAAGATTTAATTCGTTTTGGTAAATTCCTTGCTGCCTGGCAAGAAAAACCAGCCAGCGATGCGAAATATCTTTTATTTCCGATTCCTGACAATCAACTCGGCAATCCAAATCTGACTCAGAACCCAGGTTATTAAACTCATTAATCTTTAACCTAAGGCTGAACCAAAATAATTAATACATCATTAATAATTAAGGTTCAGCCTTTTCTTTTTACAACTATTAAGTTAAGTCTTAAATAATGAAAATAATCAACTTCATATCGCTTTTGATCAGCCTGCAAATACACACTATGGCACAAGATCCCTGGATCTTAAAATCGGAAAAGGTTGAACCTGGAAATTATTACGGTGTAACAGTAGCCAATGGTATGATTGGCATAGTGTCTTCCCCAGAACCCTTCAAAGTTAAAAATGTTGTTTTAGCTGGTTCATATGATACTTATGGTCGTGGCCGTGTTAGTAATTTTTTAAATGGCTTTAACCTGCTTAACATGTATCTGGAGGTTGATGGATCAAGGCTTGATGCCCGGAATACCCAAAATATGCAACAACAGTTGGATATGAAACATGCCACTTTTACCACCCAAATGCAGTATGGAAAAAAGGCTGACATTACATACACCTATTATGCATTAAGGCAATTGCCTTACACCGTTTTAATGGATGTAACCATTACTGCAAAAGAAGATTTAAAGCTTACAGCGGCAAGCGTGATGGAAACACCGGATGCCCTTCGCGATGTAGAAAATTATTATAACGAAATAGACAGGCCACATGTTACGCTGAGTTTACTTACTTCAACAGCCAAAAGCCCAACTGGAAAACTGCAGCTCTGTGCCTCAAACAGTTTTATGTTTACAGAACAACATGGCAGCGAACCAAAAATTATTCATGAAATGTGGGATAATAACAGCCATTTAATGAAATTTAGCAAAACATTAAAAGCTGGCCAAACCTATACTTATGCAGTAGTTGGAAGCACCATTAGTTCTGCTCAACATGCAGACCCTTTAAATGAGGCTGAACGAATGAGTATTTTTGCTAAACTGGAAGGAAAAGAACGCTTGATTAAATTCCATAATAAAGCCTGGGATGACTTATGGAAATCTGATATTATTATTGATGGAGATAAACAGGCACAACAGGATATCCACAGCATGCTCTATCACCTTACCTCCTTTTCACGTGCCGGCACATCATATTCACTTTCACCAATGGGACTATCCGGTTTAGGCTATAACGGCCATGTATTTTGGGATACCGACATCTGGATGTTTCCGGCATTGTTGGTGCTACATCCGGATATTGCTAAATCGTTAATCGAATACAGGTTTAACCGATTGGAAGCCGCCAGGAGAAATGCCTTTGCACATGGTTATAAAGGTGCCATGTACCCTTGGGAAAGTGCTGATACGGGTGTGGAGGAAACACCGGTTTGGGCATTAAGCGGACCATTTGAACACCACATCTCTGCTGATGTTGCACTTGCAGCCTGGAATTATTACAGCGTAACCCAGGATAAAACCTGGCTGAGAGAAAAAGGCTGGCCAATCCTTTCAGAAACTGCAGACTTTTGGGCAAGCCGTGTAGAACGAAACGGCACCAATCAGTTTGACATTAAAAATGTAGTCGCCGCAGATGAATGGGCTGAAAATGTAGATAATAATGCTTTTACAAATGCAGCAGCTAAACTTAATTTAAAAAATGCCAATGCAGCGGCAGCCCTTCTAGGTTTGCCTCAAAATAAAGATTGGGAACTGGTAGAAAAAAATATTCCCCTTCTGAAACTTGCAGATGGTGTAACTAAAGAACATGCAACTTATAAAGGAGAAGGCATTAAACAGGCTGATGTGAATTTATTGGCTTATCCACTAAAAGCCATTACTGATAAAAATCAGATTGAAAAAGATTTAGCTTATTACCAAACCAGAATCCCTGATGAAGGCACACCTGCAATGACCCATGCCATATTCACACTATTATATGCAAGATTGGGTCATCCGGATCAGGCATACAAGTACTTTAAAGAGTCATATTTACCAAACCTGAATCCACCATTTAGGGTAATTGCAGAAACAAAAGGTGGTACTAATCCGTATTTTGCTACAGGAGCAGGCGGTGTGTTGCAAAGCATATTAATGGGATTCGGTGGACTTGATATCAGCGATAAAGGTATTATCCAGGTACCGAGTATTCTTCCTGAACATTGGAAATCTCTTAAGGTCACTGGTGTTGGAATAGAAGGAAAAACATTTACTGTATTAAATAAAAATTAAACGATAATCAGAATTATTATCCTGAAGTCAGGAATAATAATTCTGATTTTAATTGTCTTATTTTTTCAGAAGTTTAAGCAACACCCCGTTGGTCCAGCCAAAACCATCTTGTAATGGGTATTCACCTCCTCCTCCACCCTTACTATTGGTTTTAACTACATTATATTTTTCCATCATCTTACCTGTATCCTTAAAAACAGCTATATTCAGCTTAACCCATCTTTTAGCTATCGTATCTGCTAATTTATCATAACCATATTGATGTAATCCTGCGATACTTACCCATTGTAAAGGTGCCCAGGCGTTTGGTGCATCCCATTGCTGTTTGGTTGTCGTTAATGTGGTGATTAACCCACCTGATTTTAAGAAGTTTTTCTCTAATTTTTCAGATACAGCTTTGGCCTGAACTTGAGTAGCCAGTTTAAAATAAAGTGGAAAAGATGCAGCCAGGGTTAATTGTTTAGAGAAACTTTTATTTTTCCAGTTATAATCGGTAAAAAAGTTCTGCTGCCCATTCCAAAAATATTTCAATATAGCCGCTTTACGTTTATCGGCCTTTGCAGAAAACAAAATGGACTTTTTGGTATCTCCAGCCTCCTTATTTGCGGCTGCAATAGTGCGTTCCAAATTGTACATTAGTGTATTTAAATCCACTGGTAAAAGATCAGTCGTGATAATCTGACTAAAGCTTAAACCATCGGCAAACCAGCGGCTACTAAAATCCCAGCCAGACTCTGCAGCAGAACGCACATTTCTTAAAAAGGTAGCTGGGTTTTGTTTGGTTGACCTTGCTGCTTCATAATCTTCACGGTAAGATTCTTCTCTAGGCTGATCACCAGCATCATAATACCGGTTTAAAACAGTACCATTACTCAGCTTAACCACATGATTAACGGCTTTACCTGGTTTCAGCTGTTCAGCACCCTTCATCCAGAACTGATATTCCTTTTCCAAAGCTTTTTTGTATTCGCTCAGTTTAATGTCTGGATTATCCCTTACAAGCAGCTGTACCATCGCTGCAAAAAAAGGCGGTTGCGAGCGGGTAAGATAATAACTTCGGTTTCCATTAGGAATAAAACCATAGGTATTGATCAGGTAAGCAAAGTTATCCACCATATCTTTCATCAATTTTGTTTTGCCAGCTTCTTTTAGTCCCAACATGGTAAAGTAAGAATCCCAATAATAAACCTCTCTGAATCGCCCTCCCGGAACAAGATAAGGTTTTGGCAAAGGAAGTAAGGAAGATTGATAAGTGGTAGCAGTATCCGGATTTCGTTGTAAAACAGCCCATAAAGTATCCAGGTGTTTTTCAATTCCAGCTTTAACATCTGATTGATACAAAGCAGTATGGCTTTCAGGTAAATTAAAATGCGAATCAACAAAATTCTTAAGGTTAAAATCCTGACTGTTTTTTTGATTCAGATAAGCCTTCATAATCGAAGCAGGATCTGCTTTCGGCACTGCATCTGCAAAAGATTTTCCATCTGCATACACTCTGGATAATTGTACATCTTCAAATAAACCCGGATAAATTAGTCGAGGTGATTTTTGATGTTGCGCAAATAATGCGTTGGAAACAAAAAGGAGGAAGTAAATAATAGTTTTTTTCATATTGAAATTTATACAGATTAAATTTTGACAGATTAAATATGAATTGGTATCCTAGTGACTGTGGTTAACAGGTTTAAAATATCAGTCAACATCTTAGTAAAATCCAAATCCTGCCGTGAATTATTATTAATAATGAAATGGTAACTTATGGATTTGCCTTTTACTTATCCTTAAATTACCTTAAAAATACACATTCCTTTTTAAGGAAACTCATTTTTATTACTGTGAGCGCATTTAAACTCAAACATTTTTGCCTCATTTAGTACACATCAAAAAAAATTGTTAACATTTAAAAACTAGATTAGAATATCTTGTAAATTACTCCTAAGTTTTTTTAATTTAGCTGCTGAAAAATTGATGCTGCTGGTAGTAGATAATAGTAAGCAAAGCCTTACGCGTCAGGCGCTCAGCAAATGTTGTGGTGAGGTCAGGAAAACCTGTTATTGAGAAGGGACAAAATCTACGCGATCGGCGTTCCTTTAACAGCAGCATCAATCTTCATTATTACTAAACTGCGATACAGAAATACCTTTGTAACGTCTGAAATTCGTGCTAAAGTTCACCGCATTTGGGAAGCCCAAAATGTATGAAATTTCATCTATGGAATATTCACTATGCAGCAATAACAGCTCTGCTTCTCTCATTACCCGATCTTTAATTAATACAAACAGACTTTTTCCAAGGATACGATCCAGAAAAGCATTTAATTTTCTGGGGCTCATTGCCATCTGATTGGCATAAAACTGAATAGACTTTTCTTTTTTATAGTATTTTTCAAAAACAGCCTTAAATTTTAGTATCAGCTGTAATTCATCTTGTGTAAGGGCAGTCAGATATCCATCAAAACCTGCCGTAAAACCTAAAAATAAGGAGAGGCATTGAGACAGAAGCATAGAATCTTTTTTTAAGTCCATTTCTTTTTTCAATTGCGCTAGTAAACTGAATGCTTTCTTAAGCGCATCACCACTCCAATCTCTGAAAGATAGGTTAAGGAAAAGATTTTTGGCTAAGGGATCTAAATGTTGCTTGAGAAATTCGGAGTATAACGAACTACTAAAATTTAACCAATACCCTTGAAGAATTTCACCCTCAATTCTTACCAACCCCTCCTCGGGAATAAAAAATATTCTACCGTTTTTTAATTCATAATCACCCGAGTTCATACAAAGAAAGCCATTTCCATCTTTGATTACCAGAATTCTCATAGGATGAGTCGCTGTTAATGCAATTTCTCTTTTAAAGATTCCTTTAATAAGTTCCAGTTTTATCATCGTACTTGAATGCGCTATCTTTTTTCTGAGTTAGATTAACTTCCTGCTGTATGGTTACATATTATTTAGCTGGTGTTCATTTAAAGAAAACAATTTGAACAATTAAGGGGTATTTTGGTTTTTACTTTCCTTTAAACACGCTTTTCCCCAAAGGCTATGGTATTTTTGAAAGAATAAATTGATCTACAAAATATTATTTCTATTAAAATCAAACTGTTAAGCTATTCGTGAATAGAATATTACCTATAATAGAATAAGCAACCTTTAATCAAATAATTGTTTTATTGTAATTTTTCATCTACCAATAGTCAACAAAAAATACAAACTTAATACATGTCAATCAACATTATTTTAATAAATCTTTTCCTATCTGTAAATAATTTATATTATTCTAAATTTATAAGGAAATATAAATCGGATTTACGCTGTTATCTTAAATTTTAAGCGATCACTCCTCTCTTAGCAAAAAGCAATACGAATCTTAATAGGGCCTTCGATATGTCAGCGATAATTGAAAACAGCGCAATTAATGTAACATCAAGAATATCAAATATTTGAAACTAATAATTAATATCACCTGTTTATAATAGTAAATCTAAACGTCACTAAATAATTATACCATGATAAATGTAAACAAGAAAAGTTCTACGCAACAACTTGATGAAGTTAAACAAGGTGATATCATCAAAGACGAAACAGGCAAAATAGGCGAAGTTGAAAATATCGAAGTAATTAGCAGAAAAAATGAAACACAATATTACTATAAGATTAAAAACGACGGGACGGTTTTAGTAATTAAATAAATCGATGTTAATCTTTAACAACTTTCTTATTTTCAAGAAAATTATAGTGCCCAATAATTAATGATGATATTTGCAAAAAGTTCAAATACTTATGCAAAATATTAAAAACATCATTTTTGATTACGGAAACGTAATTTTTGACATTGATTTTAAAATTGCCCAGGCGTCGTTTAAAAAGCTTGGCATTACGGATATCGAAAACTTTTTTGCCCACAAAGCTCACAATCAACTGTTTGATGATTTTGAAACTGGTGCAATTTCACCTGCCGAGTTTCGTGAAGGCATTAGAAAAGCTGCAAATAAACCCGAACTTACTGATGCCCAAATTGATGAAGCCTGGAATAGCTTATTGATTGGAACCATTCAGGAAAACCATGATGTACTTTTGAAAGTGAAAGATCAATACCGCACATTTTTGCTAAGTAATAACAACGAAATCCATTACGACTGGATCATCAATTATTTAAAAACTACCTTTAATTTAAATAATTATGACACCTATTTTGAGAAGGCCTATTTCTCTCAACACATGAAATTGCGTAAACCAAACACCAATATATTTGAGCAAGTGTTAAAAGATAATCATCTTAATCCTGCGGAAACCTTATTTATTGATGATAGTCCGCAACACATCGAAGGTGCAAAAAAAGTTGGTTTAAATACTTTACTCATGACAGAAAAACCAGCAAAATTAGCGTCTTTTCTAAAAGCCAACGGAATTATATAGCATTCGTCACCCTGAATTTATTTCAGGGTCTTAATACCGAAATGATACTGAAATAAATCCGATAGCTATCGAATTAGCATGGCGAGCCTGATAAATAAACGATCGTCACCCTGAATTCATTTCAGGGTCTTAATACCGAGATGATACTGAAATAAATCCGATAGCTATCGGATTAGCATGGCAAATTATAGCACATCTCTACATAAATCGTAAACCCTATAACTTCCTTCTTTTCAATTCCCTTTCAATTAAGCCTAATTCCCTTCCGGTTTGCCCGGCAACCGAAGTATTTTCCTGAGCCCTTCTAAACAAATAGGGCATTACAGCCTTAATTGGCCCATAAGGAACATATTTAGCTACATTATAATTAGCATCAGCAAGGTTAAAGCTTAAATTATCACTCATACCCAAGAGTTGGGCAAAATAGACATGAGGATGGTTATGTACTACCTTTTTCTCATCTAAAAGATAGGTAAGCAAACGGCTACTGTCTTCATTATGTGTTCCACAAACAATGGCGATATCTTCAATATGATCAACACAATAACGCAGGGATAGGTTATAATCTCTATCGGATGATTCTTTATCAGGCTGAATTGGGGATGGATAACCCATTTCTGCAGCACGTTTACGCTCTTTTTCCATATAAGCCCCTCGAACCATTTTTACACCCAATATAAATCCAGCAGCTTTTGCAATTAAGTGATCAGCTTTCATATCGGCCAGTTTATCATGGCGATACATTTGATAAGTATTATAAACGATAATTCGATCTTGATTAAATTTACGCATCATATCTAAAGCCAGCTCATCAATTGTATTTTGAATCCAGGTTTCCTCAGCATCAATCATGATTGGAACGCTCTTTTCAAAGGCCGTTCTGCAGATCATCTCACAACGCAATTTTACTTGATTAAACTCAGCTTGCTCCTCAGCAGATAGACTTTTTTTAGCATCTAACTTCTCAAGTAGTGCAAATCGACCTATTCCAGTAATCTTGAAAACCGTAATAGGAATGTTTGGATCACCATCTGCACGAAGAATCGTTCTAATGATTTCCTGGCAGGTTTCATCAAAAACAATTTCCTCTTCCTCACCTTCAACGGAATAATCCAAAATAGTTCCTACTCCACCTTTAGCCAACTGAGCAATGGCATGATCGCATTCTGCAATGGTTTCACCACCACAAAATTGTTGGAAAATAGTCGCTTTAATGGCACCCTGAACTGGCAAGCCTATATTTAAGAAAAAATTAGTAATCGGTGGGCCTACTTTTGTTAAAAAGTTGCTGCCAATCATTTTGAAAAGCCAAAATGCTTTTTTGAGTTCAGCATTTGTTTTTTGACGGAATGCTACCTCTGTATTGTCGAAATTAGGCTGTTTATTGGGGGATAAATCCATCTTTAGCTATATAATAAGTCAGTTGGATGCAAAATTATAAAAAGCATCCATTGTTAAAACTAAAAACCTGTAAATAATCGTATTTTTGCAGCTAAATGATACAATTCAAATTAGAAGGCGAATTTATTCCGTTAATCCAGCTGTTAAAGGCTACAGGATTAGTGGGCACCGGCGGAGATGCTCAGGCTGCCGTGATGGATGGATTAGTAAAATGTAATGGAGAAGTGGAATTACGTAAACGATACAAAGTTAGAGTTGGCGATATCATTACTTTTGAACAAGATAAAATCGAAGTCATATAATGGAAACTTTAACCAGCGCAGGCCATTCACTTTACTTCGAAAGTAATTTAGATGCCTTAAAAACCTTATTGGAAAGCGGCAAATACAGCAAAGTATTTATTCTTGCAGATGAAAATACCAGTGAAATCTGTCTGCCAGTTTTTCAAGCCTTAATGGATGATTTTTCTGACTTCGATCTGATTGAAACATCAGCTGGTGAAGAAAATAAAAATATAGATTTTTGTATAGGCATCTGGAAAACTCTTCTAGATTTTGAGGCCGACCGCAAGAGTTTGATGATTAATTTAGGTGGTGGTGTAATCACTGATATGGGCGGTTTTATTGCATCGACCTATAAGCGTGGTATTGATTTTATTAACGTTCCCACTACCCTACTTTCACAGGTAGATGCCTCTGTTGGTGGCAAAACTGGGATTGATATTGATAATGTAAAAAACATGGTAGGTACTTTTACCTTACCGCAAATGGTTTTCATCGAAACGGAATTCTTAAAAACTTTGCCAGATCGTGAGCTTTTATCTGGTTTTGCGGAGATGATTAAGCATGGTTTGATTTACGATAAAACTTACTATGAAAAACTTAAAACCATCAATCACCTAAAGCCATCAGCTGAAGATATTTACCGATCTGTCGAAATTAAAAATGAGGTAGTTACTATCGATCCCCATGAAAAAAATCTACGCAAGATTTTAAATTTCGGTCATACCATTGGGCATGCTATAGAAAGTTATTCACTCGCAAATGATGATAATCCGCTTACCCACGGTGAGGCTATCGCGATTGGTTTTGTTTGCGAAGCAGCATTATCCATTAAAAACAGTGAGTTAACAAAAGAAGAATTAAAAGATATCAGTGATTATTTATTGTTACTGTATCCAAAATATCAAATTAAGAAAGAAAGTTTTGAAACACTTTTGGAATTAATGCAAAGCGATAAAAAGAATGAAGATGGGAACATTTTATTCTCGCTATTAGAAACTATAGGCAAATGCACGTTTAACTGCCGTGTAAGTAATGCAGATATTTTAAGCAGTTTAGATTATTATAACAGTTTATAAGATGACATTTACCGGAAGTGATATTTCTGTAGGCGGATTATTTGGCTTTGTGATTGTTTTAACCTTAGTTGAAATGTATTTTAGCTATGCGCACGACAAAAAATTATATACCAAACGCGACACCTGGACTAATATTTATTTAATGACTGCTGCTGTAGTGATTAATTTAGGTATGAAGACCGCTACATTTTTTTTGTTGGAATATTGTTATCAGTTCCGTTTGTTTCAAATTTCTAACGTTTGGATTTACTGGCTGGTATTAATTTTAGCTCAGGATTTTTTATACTGGTTTTTACATACGGTTGGTCATTATGTCCGCTTTTTTTGGGCCATGCATGTTACACACCATTCATCAGAACATTTTAACTTAACCACTGGATTCCGTTCTACTGTTTTTGAACCACTGTATCGGGTATTCTTTTATTTGCCATTGGCATTTATGGGTTTTACCGCAATGGATATCCTTTTTGCTTACCTTGTTACGCAGATCTATGGTAATTTGGTACATACACAGTATAAAATTAACTTCCCGAAATGGTATGAGTATGTTTTTGTAACGCCATCCCACCACCGAGTGCATCACGCCAGTAATGTGCGTTACCTGGATAAAAACATGGGGATGGTTTTAATTCTCTGGGATAGAATGTTTGGCACCTTTCAGGCAGAATTGCCAGAAGATAAAATTAAGTATGGCTTAACCACGCAACCAACAGATACCGGTGCGGTTAACATTATTTTCCATGAATTTATTGCTTTAACTGCCGATGTTAAAAAAGCGCCAACCTTTATCGATAAGGTAAAATACATTTTTAATCCTCCGGGTTGGAGCCATGATGGCAGCACAAAAATTGCAAAAATTATGCAGCAGGAATTGCATGATGCGGAAGAGCTAGAGAGGCAAAATAAAGTTAAAGATATTAACGAAAAACAATGGGATTTAAGCTCAACAGGATAAAAAACCAACGGTCTGTATTTTAACAGTCCGTTTTTTGTTAATGGCTAGTAGGCTTAAAGTGATCGTTATTGCTGATACAGTAAATCAACTTACGAAGTTTAGCTGGCCTTTGAGATGGGAAACTTCGTAAGTTTAAATTTTTATTTTCTCTCCCGCGTCCTTGCGAGAACTTTTCCGATTTTTCATCGGTAATGTTTGTGCAATCTCCTACTGAGTTTAGTTTGCGGCAATGAGATTGCTTCGTTGCTAAAAAAGCTTCCTCGCAATGACGACCACATTAGTGTAGTTCACTAGTTATTTGCCCCTGAGCGTCCCTGCGAGAACATTTTCCGATTTTTCATCGGCAATGTTCGTGGCAATCTCCTAATTTGCTATAGTATTGGCAACTATAAGGTTGCCAATAAACGGAGAAAACCGTTTCTCTCAATAACTACTGTGTTAAGTTTAACGTACTAGTCATTCTACTGCGGAACTTCCTTTATTAAAAAATGCTTCAATTATTTATCGTCGATTCCCATAGAAAACATGTTTCATACCAATCCTTAAAACAGTCTAAATCAAACAAAATTAAATTTTATTAAAAATATTTTCATTTTCTTATTGACAAATTAAATTTTGTTACTACATTTGGCTCATTCAAAAACGAAAATGAAATTATTCAACACATATTACTTTGGTTACTTTTACTATTTTAGTAAGAGCCGGGGCTAATATGCAAAATGATAGATAACAATATTAAAATGTATAAAAAAGTCCCGGCAAACAGCCGGGACTTTTTTTGTTTTACGCACAAATGGAAGCAACAAAAAGAGTAGCAATTCAGGGTATTAAAGCATCTTTTCATGAGGAGGCAGCCTATAAATTCTTTGGAAATCAAATTGATACAGTAGAATGTAATTCATTTAAAGAAACCTGTGATAAACTAGAGAAAAATGAGGCTGACTTCGTGGTTATGGCGATCGAAAATTCCATTGCCGGCAGTCTACTACCCAATTATACGCTAATCCGGGATTATGGATTTTCAGTTGTTGGTGAGGTTTATTTACCTATTCAACTACACTTAATGGCTTTGCCAGGCGTGAAATTTGATGACATTAAAATCGTAACCTCCCACCCTATTGCGATTCGCCAGTGTATCGATTTCTTTTACGATTATCCACATATTAAAATTGTAGAAAGCAATGATACTGCTGCCTGTGCAAAACGGATCCAGGAAGAAAAACTAACCGACACCATGGCCATTGCAAATACTTTAGCAGCTGAATTATATGGCCTTAATATCCTGGAGCGTAGAGTAGAATCAAACAAGAAAAACTATACCCGTTTTCTGATACTTAAAAAGGATAAAACAGACGAAGGCAAAAAAATAAACAAGGCGTCAATTTGTTTTCAGGTGGGCCACAAAGCAGGTTCTTTGGCAACCGTGTTAAACATCTTCGCTGAACAGGAAGTAAGCTTAACAAAAATACAATCTATGCCGGTATTAGGGAAACGAAACGAATATTACTTTTATGTGGACTTGGAGTGGCCTAGCACTGAAAAGTATGATAAAGCCATTAGAAAAGCCTTAAAATATACTTCAAACTTCAATATCCTCGGAGAATATTTAAAAAACGATAAAGTATAAGTGAATTACTAATCAACAATAGAACAATTAAACAATCGAATTATAAAATATTACAACCCATAAATCATGAAACTTAATTTAAACATTCAGCCCTTAAACACCTGGTTAAACGTAAACAACGAACCATTAATTATCTCTGGCCCTTGTAGTGCAGAAACTGAAGAACAATTACTAACAACAGCACATTTATTGGCTGCAACTGGTAAAGTATCAGTTTTAAGAGCAGGTATCTGGAAACCACGTACACGTCCGGGAGAATTTGAAGGAATCGGAAGCATTGGTTTAGAATGGTTAAAACGTGCTAAAGCAGAAACAGGCTTACCAACAGCTGTAGAGGTGGCAAATGCAAAACACGTTGAAGAGGCTTTGGCTGCAGGTGTTGATATCCTTTGGATTGGTGCACGTTCTACTGTAAACCCTTTCACCGTTCAGGAAATTGCTGATGCTTTAAAAGGTCATGATGTGCCTGTATTAATTAAGAATCCGGTTAACCCAGATTTACAGTTGTGGATTGGTGCTATAGAACGGATCAATGGTGCAGGTATCACTAAAATTGGTGCCATACACCGCGGTTTCTCTTCATTCGAAAAAAGTTCTTTCCGTAACGAACCAATGTGGGAAATGGCTATTCAATTAAAAACTTTATGCCCTGAATTGCCAATCATTAACGATCCAAGCCACATTTGTGGTAACCGTGAATTAATCCCTTACATCGCTCAAAAAGCTTTGGATTTAGACATGCAAGGTTTAATGATCGAATCTCATGTTGATCCTTCAGTAGCCTGGACAGATGCCAAACAACAAGTTACTCCAGCTGCATTAGCAGAATTAGTTGACCGTTTAACGGTTCGTGAACCAGAGGCACCAAATGAAGCTTTCGCAGATAAATTAGCAGATTTACGTAAATCAATTGATAAAATTGATGACATTTTATTACAGAAATTAGCAGAACGTATGTCCATTGTGGAGAAAATCGGTGAATTTAAACGTGATAACCAGGTAACTATTTTACAGGTTAACCGTTGGGATGCGATTATTAAAAAAGGACATGCTTTCGCAAAAGCTTTAAAGTTAGACTTAAATTTCACAGAAAAATTCTTAGAATTGATGCACGGTGAATCCATTCGTAAACAAACCGAAATTATGAATGCCGGCAAATCTGAAAAAGGAATTGCAGCAGAGCAACATACAGAGGTTAAAGCTTAGTAGAGCGAAAAGCTTAAAGCAGAAAGACTAAAGCGAAGGCAATGTCTAAAGCTCCACGTCATTGCGAGGTACTAAGCAATCTCATTTTAATTGTTTCAAACCTCACATCAATGATTTATAAATTTGCAAATAATAAGCTCATTTTAAAGCCCTCCCTTCTGGGGAGGGTTGGGTGAGGCTAAAAACTAGAATACCATGTCTAAAAATGCCTTAGTTTCTTTTAACGGAACCAAGAATATAAATACGGAAATCCAATTAACCGGATCTAAAAGCGAATGCAACAGGGCATTAATTATCAGTGCTTTAAGTAATAAACTTGTTAAAGTTGAAAATTTATCCAATGCAGCAGATACCGTTACACTTGATGGGATTTTAAACTCTTTAAAAGAAGACTCCGAACTCAAGACTGAAGACTCAAGACTGGTAGACGTAGGCCCTGCCGGAACAGCGATGCGTTTTCTTTCTGCTTACTTATCAGCAAAAAATGGAAATTTCCTGCTAACTGGAACCGAACGAATGAAAAAACGCCCGATTGGTATTTTAGCAGAGGCGCTAAAAACCATTGGTGCCGATATTTCTTACGCAGAATCTGATGGTTTTCCTCCTTTAAATATCAATGGCCCTTTAAATCAGACAACCGCTGAAGTGAAGATCAAAGGTGATATCAGCAGTCAGTATATTTCTGCATTACTGATGATTGCGCCTATCCTGCCGAAAGGGTTAACTTTAGAAATTGAAGGAGAACTCACCTCCAGACCTTATGTAGATATGACTTTGGATATGCTTGCAGAAGTGGGCATCAAACACACCTGGAATGAAAATTCAATCAGTATTGAGCCGCAAGCTTTTAAATCCGGAACCCTCGTTGTAGAACCAGACTGGAGCGCTGCATCTTACTGGTACAGCATTGCGGCTTTGGCAGATGAAGCTGAAATCAGTTTACCTGCATTGAAAGAAAAAAGCCTTCAAGGTGATAGCCAGATTCAAAAAATCATGAAGATTTTTGGTATTGATACCAGTAAAACAGAAACAGGAATTTCGATTAACAATCTGGGTGTATCTCTTGATACCAACCAAATACTGGATCTAAAAACTTGTCCAGATTTGGCCCAAACCATTATTGTTATTGCTGCTGCTTTAGGTAAAAACATGTCTTTCACAGGTTTAGAAACCCTCAAAATTAAAGAAACTGATCGCATTGCTGCTTTGCAAAATGAATTAGCTAAAATCGGCGTAACGTTAACAGAAAAGAATCTGGTTTATACACTAAATACTGATGAACTTCATTTTCCTGAAAAAATTACCATTGCCACTTATGAAGATCATCGGATGGCGATGGCTTTTGCACCACTTGCGTTATTAATTAATGAAGTGGAGATTGAAGACATGCAGGTAGTGGAAAAATCTTATCCTCATTTCTGGGAAGATTTGAAAAAAGCAGGGTTTGAAGTGAAAGAGATATGAGAATTGAGACACGAGATGTGAGACTCAAAAAAAAATAAAAAGAAATCTAACTGGATTTAGATATACTTTGAGGGAAAATCTCAAATCTAATGTCTTAAATCTAACATCTAAAATAAAAATGGCAGGCAACTCATTCGGGCAACTTTTTCGCATTACCACTTTTGGCGAATCTCATGGCGTAGCCATTGGGGTGATTATTGATGGCTGTCCGGCACAACTTGATCTGGATCTTGATTTTATCCAATCAGAACTGGACAAACGAAAACCAGGTCAATCCAAAATTACCACACAAAGAAAGGAAAGCGATACTGTTCAGATTTTATCAGGCATTTTCGAGGGGAAAAGTACGGGAACACCAATAACATTATTGATTCCTAATGAAGACCAGCGATCGAAAGATTATGGTCATAATGTAGATGTATATCGCCCAAGTCATGCCGATTATGTTTACGATGCAAAATATGGTATCCGCGACCATCGTGGTGGTGGACGTTCATCTGCACGCGAAACGGCTGCCCGTGTTGCAGCAGGTGCCATCGCCAAATTATTTTTAAAACAACAAGGCATTGAGATTTTTGCACATGTTACTTCGGTAGGAACCATTGAAGCACCAAATTTAGAAAACAATGATTTATCTGCTTTGCTAAATATCAGAGAAGAAAACATTGTTCGCTGTGCTGATCCTGCGACCGCTCATGAAATGATTGAATTTATTGATGCCATCCGAAAAGATGGTGATACCGTAGGTGGTAAAATCAGCTGTGTGATTAAAGGTTGTCCTGCCGGTTTAGGCGAGCCTGTTTTTGATAAATTACATGCAGATTTGGGCAAAGCAATGTTGAGTATTAATGCCGTTCATGGTTTCGAATATGGTTCAGGCTTTGCCGGAAGTGAGTTAAGGGGTTCGCAACATAATGATATTCCTCAACCGAAGGCTGCTGATTCAAAAGTTTTTAAAACTACTACCAATTTTGCCGGTGGTATTTTAGGAGGCATTTCAAACGGAATGGACATTACTTTTAAAGTTGCTTTCAAGCCTGTTGCTACCATTATGCATAATCAGCAAACCATTAATGCGGCAGGAGAAGTTTCAGAAATTAAAGGTAAAGGCCGCCATGATCCTTGTGTGGTACCAAGAGCAGTCGTAATTGTAGAAGCCATGGCTGCTTTGGTTTTAGCCGATCAGTTTTTAAGAAATAAGGCAAGCGTTATCTAATATTAAGTTGTCATTGCAAGGTATGAAGCAATTTATTTTGTGAGAGAAATTGCTTAATGCCTCCCAATGACGGCCATTTTAATTTGTAATTAACAAAGTATGAAAATCCTCCCTATCCTATTCCTTTTCATCAGTTTAAACACTTTTGCTCAATCTTATACAGCGCAAATTGTCAAACACCGTGAGGCATATAAACAAGATTTTCTAAAGGATAATCATTCGCCTTTGCAGGAAGCAGATTTACAACACCTGCACTTCTATGATATAGATAGCAGCTACAAAATCATAGCCAGAGTAGAAATTTTAAAAAACGAAAAAATTTTTAAAATGCCCACCTATGATGGTACCAGCAAAGAATTTTATCGTTATGCTAAAATCAATTTCAATTTAAATGGAACGTCAGTCACCATGACGCTCTATAAAAATGTAATGCTCTCAGCAAATCCGGCTTATAAAGATTTACTCTTTTTACCATTTACAGATCAAACAAATCAAAAAGAAACCTATGGCGGTGGCCGATATATCGATTTAAGAGAAAAGGATATCAAAGACCGTCAAATCGAAGTCGATTTTAATAAAGCTTATAATCCATACTGTGCTTATAGCGATGGTTATCGATGTCCTGTACCGCCAGAAGAAAATGATCTTCAAGTAGAAGTCAAAGCAGGTGAAAAATTATATACGGGTGAAAAAAAGCACAAGAGCTAAAACACTCAGGTTTCATATGGTAAACTTTTTTCACTTATCAATCAATGACATCATTAACAAACATTTAATAAATAATATAATTTCTAAATTCAACACAGATACTGGTAATTTCAATTATATTTAATGCTTGTATAATATGCTCTTCCCTGCATAATATTGATTTAATAAACTTCCCTGAATGCGGTATAAATGTCTGATTGTTGATGACCATGAGATTGAAAGAGATGCGCTGGAAATGCATCTACGAAAAATCTCACCATTAGAAATTATAGCCGTTTGTAAAAGCGGAATTGAAGCTGCAGACATATTATCCAGAAACAGCATCGATATTGTATTTTCAGATATTGACATGCCTGAATTGTCTGGAATTGAGCTATTAAAAAGCTCCAAGAATCATCCACTTTTCATATTTATTACGGCCCATGGCAAATATGCTGCTGAAAGCTATGAGGTAGATGCAATTGATTTTATTGTAAAACCTGCAACTTTTGAAAGGGTGCTAAAGTCTGCGAACAAAGCAATAGAATACCTCGAATTAAAAAAGCAGGTGAGTCATGTAACCGAAAATGTTTATAATGTTCCAGCCAATCAAGGCGATCATTTCTTTTTTAAGGAAACCAAAGGCATCACTAAGCTAAAATATGATGATGTGATTTACATTGAAAGCATGGGCGATTTCTCTAAAATATTTACCAGAAATGATATGCATATTATTCTCGTAAGTTTGAAGAATTTAGAAAAGCAGCTTCCAAAGAATTATTTTTCACGGGTACATAAGCAGTATATTATTAATGTAAATCATATTGTCACATTAACCAATCATGAAGTGCATATGAATTACCATTTTGTGGTTCCAATCAGCGCAGCCAATCGCCAGGAGTTGCTTGAGCACGCCATAGATAAGAAAATACTATCCAGATTTATTAAGTAGTTAACAAAAAAGTTAATTGATCTTCAAAGAATTTAATCAATTGTTTTATTGAAATGATCTTCAGAAGATAGGAGATGATTTAAAAGTTGTTCTTCTCCCCACTCTTTCAGATTCAAAATAATAGGCACTATATCTTCTCCATCCTTCGTTAATCTATACTCTACTCTTGGTGGTACCTCAGGATAAATCTGGCGCTCAATAAGTTTATCATCTTCCATTTCTTTAAGCGATATAGTCAAGGTTTTGGTATTAATATCCTTCATTAATTTTAATAACTTTCCATAACGCAATATTTTTTGATGATGAAGGTGCCAGATTATTCTTCCTTTAAATTTCCCTCCTAACCGCTTAAAAGCATAATCTATTGGACAAAGCGTTAAATGATTATTTTTTTTCATAAGTTAACTTATTGATTATTAACAATACTTACCCATTGGTACGTCAGCTACATTTTGGTACATACTTGATAAATCCTTTTTTTAAAGATAATTTTAAAGTATTAACGTTAAATATATATTTATTCCTTCAGACAGTATCAACATGAAACATGCCTTATTATTAATTGATCTTCAGAATGATTATTTTCCAAATGGGAAAATGGTACTAGCAAATAGTGTAAAAGCAGGTCAAAGTGCACAGCAATTGCTTCATGATTTCAGAAAGAACAAAAAATTAATCGTTCATATCCAACATATTGCCACACGTTCAGATGCTACTTTTTTTCTCCCCGATACCTATGGAGTAGAAATAAATCAGCTGGTTGAACCAAATGTGGATGAAAAAAGTATTTTAAAACATTACCCTAATAGCTTCCAGGAGACACAGCTACTTGATTATCTTAAAAAAAATCATATAGAAAAAATTACAGTTGCAGGGATGATGACGCATATGTGTGTAGATTCTACAGTGAGAGCGGCGAAAGATTTTGGCTTCGACATCGAGGTAATTGCTAATGCCTGTGCTACAAAAGATTTGGAAATTAAGGGCAAAATAACTAAGGCAGAAGATGTTCAGAATGCCTTCCTCTCAGCTATGAGCTATTATTTTTCTAAAGTGATAAATACCGAAGACTTTTTTTTGGCGAACAAATAAAAAAAACTAGAAAGCTATCTGGGTAAAGTAATGGTAAAAACAGTACCTGCTGGATTATTTTTAGTTGCACTTATTTTACCGCCCATAAGGTCTATAAATGTTCTGCAAAGTATTAAACCCAATCCAGTTCCCTTTTCTTTTTCGGTACCTAGGGTACTGATCCCGGCACCGTTATAACTGGTTTTATTAAAATGTGCCAATTGATGGTTACTAAGGCCAGTTCCATCATCAGCTATGGTGATATGTAACTCATTCTCTAAACTTTTATCCGATAAAGTAATCAATCCGTTCCTTGGTGTAAACTTGATGGCATTGCTGATCAGGTTGCGAACAATTAGCGAAAGCATGTTGGTATCTGCTTTAAAATGTATATCAGGATCAGTATTATTTTCTATCTTGATATTTTTGGCATCTGCATGATGAAGCACAGCATTCATCACCTCATCAATCAACTGATGAATATTCAAGGTTTCCATATCAGGATGGAAACCCTGCATCTGACTGGCTGCCCAATTTAAAAGATTCTCCATCATTGTTGACGTATAGCTCAAATTATGCTTAAGTGTTGCCGCATACCTGTTGAGTTTTTCCTGATCAATATTCCCACCTTCCAATAGCTGAATAAAGGAAATTAAAGCATTCACCGGAGTTCGCATATCATGACTCACAACACTGAAAATCTTATCCTTAACCTTGTTTAATTGCTCTAGTTCTTGCCTTTGTTGATTAATTACCTTATTTAATAGTTTTGTTTTGCGTTGATTATAGTAGATAATGGCAGCGATAAAAAACACGAGTGCAAGGCCTATGGAGAGGAATATCTTAATTCGCCAATCGAACTTAATCTGTTGCTCTTGTTTTGATATTTGCTTATCTCTGAGAGAGGTTTCATATTTGGCCTGGAGTTTAGCACGTTCAAATTTACCAGACTGGTTTTTTTGGGCGATTTCCAGATCTAACTGTTTTTTTAAAAAAGTAAGGCGTTGCAGGCTTTTTTCCTGATCACTTAAAGCCAGTTGTTGTTTTTTTAAATAGAGTTCTTGTTGCTGTTGCTTAGCCAGAAGCACCTGTTTTTGCAATTCTATTCCCGTAATCTTTTGCTTATAGCGATAGTCTTTCTCTTTATAATCAAAATCAATCTGCATCTGTCGCCTGGTGATTTCCTTTTCCTTATCCTCATTAAAAATCTGATCTCTCAGCACAATATATTGTTTATAAAAGCTGAGTGATTGGTTATAGTCTTTTAATTCATTGTAGGAATCGCTCAGGCCAAGTGCTGCATTTATTTTCGGTTCAGTAAGATTATTTTCATCAGCCAATTTGTAGCTATCTTTAAATAGCGCCAAGGCATTTGCATAATCATGCTGCTGCTGATAAAACTTGCCCAAAGCATAGAGACAATCTACGTAGCTTGATTTATCATCAAGATCTTTACCAATTTGAATGGCTTTTTGATAGGTGCTTAGGGCGAGATCTTTTTTATCCATTGCATTGTAAATATCTCCCATACTTTTTCTTACGGATGACATGATACTTTTATCATTTAAAAGATCTGCTACCTTTAATGATTTTTGATAGTATTGCAAAGCCACACTTAAACGATCTTTAGGATGGATACCCATTTTTTCCAACTCCGAGGGGTTGGCCTCATGATATGCTGTCCCAATCAATTCATTGACTACAGCCACCCCTCTTGAGTGCACATTATCATTGGCGAAGATTTTTAGTGCCATATTCAGGTAAACAAGCGATTGGCTATGATTACCCAAGGCCTGATAAACAGCAGAAAGATTGGTATAGCAACTCGCCAGATCAGATTCATTGCCCATTTGTTCATAAATGGCAATTGCTTTTTGATTGACTTCCAGGCATTTTGCATAATCAGGAATTGCAGTATACAAAGCGCCCAAGTTTAAATATGTTCCGGCAACCATATCTAGATTTTTGGCCAGTTCAAATTCAGTAATCGCCAGATGATAGTATTTTTCGGATTTTATAAAGATAGTTTTACCATGATAAAATTTTGCCCGGCGATACAAAGCAAAACCTGATATGTTCCGTAATTTCAACTTCTGGGCAAGTGCCACTGTTTTATCTACATACTCTTCAAATTTATCGGCATCTTTTAACTTCAAATAACCTTTATAGATCTGTTCAAATAGCATAACTTTAACAGAATCAGGTTGGCGGTACGATTGATTGAGCGCTAATAAACTATCAACCTTTTGAGATTGATTATTCTTTTGCGCATGCGTTTCCTGATGAAGAAGGAAAGTGAAAATAAAAGATAAGAAAATACAGTGGCTCCAGTACCGTGAACAAGTATAAACCAAATCAGCTAATAAATTCTTCAACCTCCTAAATATTATAAAAATGGAAGAAGTTTGAAACAGGCGCAATGATACCAGCTATTCCAGTGAAAGCAATTACATGAAACATAAATGGGATGATAATAGATAACCTCCTCTAAGGTATCTATTTTACCATTAATTATAAAAGATTTTTAAGATTTAAATTGTATCCGGATTTATATTACATCGATCAAGATCTTCCACCAGCTACAGCATTAATAAATTGCTGGAAACTGACTCGGACTGGTATCATGCATCATTTCATAAATGGTTTCAATAATATCATCAACCGAAGGTTTACTAAAATAATCACCATCTGATCCAAAAGGCGGACGATGTGCCTTGGCACATAGTGTTCTAGGTTTTCCATCTAACGTAAAATACCCGTTTTGATCTTCCAGTACTTTTTGCAAAATGTAAGCTGAGGCACCTCCCGGAACATCTTCATCTACAACTAAAAGTTTATTCGTTTTGGCCAGTGAGGTCGCACAAACTTTATTCAGATCAAATGGTAATAAGGTTTGAGGGTCAACAATCTCCACCGAGATACCGAAATTAGCCAGTTCTTCTGCAGCCTCCTGTACTAATCTTAAAGTCGATCCATAAGATACAACTGTAATATCCGAACCTTCTTCTAGTACCTCTGCTTTTCCCAATGGCACTGTGAAGTCACCAATGTTATTGGGTAATTTTTCTTTCAAACGATAGCCGTTCAGGCATTCGATCACTACTGCTGGTTCATCGGCTCTGAAAAGTGTATTATACATTCCAGCCGCCTGAGTCATATTTCGTGGTACACACAAATGCATGCCCCTTAAAGCACCTAAAAGCATACTGATGGGCGAACCTGAATGCCAAACACCCTCTAAACGATGTCCCCTTGTTCTAACAATAACAGGTGCTTTTTGAATGCCTTTAGTTCGGTAAGAAAGGGAAGCCAAATCATCACTCAGTACGTTTAAGGCAAAGATCAGATAATCTAAATATTGAATTTCAGCAATAGGTTTTAAGCCACGCATAGCAAGACCAATCCCCTGCCCCATAATAGTCATTTCTCTAATGCCAGTATCTGTAACCCTCAATTCGCCAAACCTAGCCTGCAAACCAGCAAAACCCTGATTAACGTCACCTATATTCCCTAAATCCTCACCAAAAGCTACCAAACGTTGATCACGGGCAAAGTTCTCGTTGAAACAGGCATTAAGTACTTCTCTCCCATCCACCATTTTTGAGCGTTCATCATATTTAGCATCAACCACAGCTATTTTATCTGGACTTTCTATCCCATTGGTATGAAGTTTTGAATTATAACGGTCGAAACTTAATGCTTCCTGATCTTGGTACCAAGTCAACAGTTCAGTTCTTTCCTTAGTATCAAATTTAGCCGATAAGCGAATGGCTTTACGGGCAGCGCTAAACACTTCTCTTCGTTGTGCATCTGCAGTTGCGGCCAATTGTGCGGCTATCTTCGCTAATTCTGATTGATGTTTAGCGAGCCCGCCAATTAAATCAATCACTATTTTTTGTTCTGGTTTGATACTATCTAAAAACTCATTCCAAGCTTCTTTTTGAGCATTGCGAACGAATACTTTTGCTTTTTTCTCTACTTCAGTGATTTCATCTTCAGTAGCAATCGCAGAATCTAACATCCACTCCCGCATCTTGAGCAGACAATCGTATTCGCTTTCCCAGGTAAGGCGATCTTTAGATTTATACCTTTCATGAGAACCGGAAGTAGAATGCCCTTGAGGTTGCGTAAGCTCGGTTACGTGGATTAGTACCGGAACATGCTCTTCTCTACAAACCTCTATGGCTTTTTCATAAACTTCACATAAGGCTGGATAATCCCAACCCTTTACTTTATATATTTCGTATCCGGGTTGATCGGCATTACGCTGAAAACCTTTTAAAACTTCGGAGATGTCTTCTTTAGTCGTTTGGTATTTTGCCGGTACAGAAATTCCATAAGCATCATCCCAAATGGATATTGCCATCGGAATTTGTAGCACGCCAGCTGCATTTATGGCTTCAAAAAACACGCCTTCGGAAGTTGAAGCATTTCCAATGGTACCAAAGGCGACCTCATTACCATTAACGGAAAAATGCTTAAGGTAATCGAGCTCCTTATTGTTTCTAAATAACTTTGATGCATATGCCAGGCCAACCAGACGAGCCATTTGGCCTCCTGTTGGCGATATATCAGAAGAACAATTTTTGATTTTCGTTAAGTCATTCCAGGTTCCATCCTCATTAATGGATTTGGTTGCAAAATGACAGTTCATTTGTCGCCCACCTGAAAAAGGATCGGCACCATTTGTAGGATTAGCGTATAGCTGTGCAAAAAATTCCTTAATGGTTGATATGCCTGTGGCAAAGGCGAAAGTTTGATCTCTATAGTATCCAGAACGCCAATCGCCATTTTTAAAAGCCTTAGCCATAGCCACTTGAGGAACCTCTTTACCATCGCCAAAAATGCCAAATTTAGCCTTTCCCGTTAACACTTCTCTGCGACCCAATACACTAGCTTGTCTGCTTTCGTAGGCGATCTTATAATCATTCATTACGATTGTTTTAAAATCGTTAAATGTTAATTCAGAATTGTCAATAGAGTTGGTTATAAATTTATCATTCTGCATCATAATCAAATATTGGTTCTCGCAAATATATGCAAAATTAAAAGCTTGCCTTAATCTTCAATTGTAAAATTATATGTGGACTGACAAAATATAATTGGAATAGTTTTTGTTTTGATACTAAATTGTTAAATTTGTTTTAACCATTTTTAAAAAAAATAATTTCTCACATAACATGAAAAAAATCTTAGTATTATTCGCCTTCGTTTTAGGTTTTGGCGTGATTGCAAATGCGCAATCAAAACCTGCAGACTTTAAGTTTGAATCAGAAACTCACGATTTCGGTAAAATTCCGATGGGTAAGCCAGTGACATATGATTTTAAATACACCAATGTTGGTGAAGAACCGTTAATTATCACTAAGGCTGAGGCTAGTTGTGGTTGTACTGTTCCTAAATATACTTCTACACCAATTAAAAAAGGTGAGACTGGTGTAATTTCTGTAACTTTTAATGCAGCTGCAGGTCCATCAGCATTTTCTAAAGCAGTAACTTTAACTTCAAACGCAAAAACACCTGTAAAAGTTCTTTACATTAAAGGTGAAACTGTTGCAGCAAGTTCAAAATAATTTTTCTAGAAATAATATTTTTAAAGTCCCGATAATCATCGGGACTTTTTTATTTTTGTGCCATGCCAAAGATTTCACTAAAGGGGGAGCAAATGCCAGCTTCACCAATCAGAAAGTTAACGCCATATGCTGATCAAGCTAAAAAAGATGGTAAGAAAGTTTACCACTTAAATATCGGTCAGCCAGATATTGAAACACCAGAAGGGATGTTGAATGCCATTAAGAATATTGATTTCAACGTTTGGGCCTATACACCATCCGAAGGAACGCTTGCCTATCGCTTAAAACTTGCAGAGTATTATAATAAATTAGGTTATAACATCACACCGGAAGACATTTTGGTAACTGTTGGAGGCTCAGAAGCCATTACCATTGCCATGCAAACCTGTGTGAATGAAGGTGATGAAATCATTATTCCAGAGCCTTTTTATGCAAATTACAATGGTTTTGCATGCATGAGTAATGTGGTGGTGAAACCTATCTTATCTGTGATTGAGAATGGATTTGCCTTGCCTCCTATTGCAGAGTTTGAAAAACTAATCACCGAAAAAACGAAGGCTATTATTATTTGTAATCCAAATAACCCTACGGGCTATCTCTATTCAAGAGAAGAATTAGAAGCATTAAAAACACTTTGCAAAAAATACGACTTGTTTTTATTTTCTGACGAAGCTTACCGCGAATTTTGTTACGACGGAAGGGAATTTATTTCGCCTATGCATTTAGACGGATTGGAAGAAAATGTAGTAATTATGGATACTGTTTCTAAACGTTACAGTGCCTGTGGTGCACGTTTAGGTTGTTTAATTACCAAGAATAAAGCAGTAATTGCTTCCGGATTAAAATTTGCCCAGGCTAGGTTAAGTCCAGGTATGGTTGAACAAATAGCTGGTGCCGCTGCAGTAGATACGCCAGATAGTTATTTTGAAAAAGTAAATCAAGAATATACACTACGTCGAGATACCTTAGTGGGTCGTCTAAATCAGATTGAAGGCGTATTTTGTCCTAATCCAGGCGGTGCTTTTTATGTAGTTGCAAAATTCCCAATTGATGATGCGGATCAATTCTGCCAATGGATACTGGAAGATTTTGCACATGAGAACCAAACCGTAATGATGGCACCTGCCACCGGATTTTATTCAACGAAAGGTTCTGGAAAACAGGAAGTTCGTATGGCCTATGTGCTAAATACTACTGATTTGAATGCAGCAATGGACTGTTTAGAAATCGCATTAAAACAGTATCCTGGAAGAACGATATAGTTTACATTACAGGTTTTCAATTTGAATTTAGATGCCAAATATTAGTTTACAGCTGTATTTGGCATTTTTTTTGTACATTTGTCGTTCAGTTTTACTCAAGACTAAATAATTAAGATAAAACTAAAAACCGGGGCCGTTCTTGGATTTGACAGGGTGGCGAAGGTTATGTTAGCATGCAGTGCGTTGTTCGGAGAGCACTTAAAGTGAACGATCACATTTTAGTTGGCGAAAACACTTACGCCTTAGCTGCCTAGTTTAGAACTAAACAGCTTTTGTCCCTCTAACTGTTGCATTGTTGGGTTAGAAATCGGGGCATCGAAACAACAAAGCTGGCTTCAAGTAGATACGACTTGAAGTGAGATAAAGTATCTAAGGTTATAAACAAGGTCGGTTTTCAGCCCGTTTATAGCTCGAAAATTAATTGAAAAATAAGCATGTAGAAGGTATAATTTATCTCACAACTGGACAAGGGTTCGACTCCCTTCGGCTCCACAAAAATCAGCATTAAAAGCCTGCAAATCAATAATTTGCAGGCTTTTTTTATGCATTGTCCTTAATCTTAGTGATCTTAGAATCAGTATTTCAATCAATACTGACTTATTGAGATTAATGGCATCTTGGTTTATTCACAGGGTATTCCAAAGGCAAGCTATTAGTTTACTTATCAAATCTTTTTAAAATCAGGTGGTTAATTTTAATGGAATTTACAGCAGAATGTGTTTTATTTTCAATGTGCCTGATAATACACTTTGATAAATATCAAGAAATGACAGGAAACCTATGTTTTGTAAATCTATGAATACTATATTTGCCACAAATAAATCTAAATTACTAGCTATTCCCTTAAATAAGCGCCTTATATAAGTAATTCTTTGAGGTAAATTAGAATCATTTTTTCACCATAAAGGTGGATATGTATTTGAATTTACCATTAGATAAATAAGGTTAAATTTTACTAGATAGTGATTGCTAAGTCAATGAAATTCATCTCAGAAACACCCGATCTTAATTTACTCGTTCCGCCTTCATACACGGTTAAATTCGAAAGGGATAAATGGCCGGAAAATAGCTGGTTTCCGGATACCAAAATCATAGCTAAAGCAAAATTCGAAAACACTCACCCTTTCTTTGGGTTAATCAACCAGATTTCAATAAAGGAATATATTTTTCTGAAAACTTCGTTCCAGGCGATGAGTGTGCAGGTGAATTTCCTAGATATAGAGATGGAGAAAATAAAGGATTTAGTTGGAAAAAAAGTAAAGACACTAAAAAAGAGGTTAATACATCTGCAGGAAATTTTATCAAAAATTGAAACAAACCACATGGGCATCAGCATAGAGGCGGTCAAAACTTCAAATGAAATCTTAGTTATCCAGTATGAAATAAATAATTTATACCACCATAAAAAATATAACATCCTTTCCGACCGTTTATCCCAGGCAATCATAGCGCCAGTTGATACACTTGAGAAAAATGAACTAGCCAATTTAATTAGATTAGGCCTCCTGGAGAAAATACTACCACCTTTTTCCCTAAAAAGGGAATTCAAAACATCGGATAACAATAAAGCTATCGGCGCTGATCTAAATGCGAACCAAAGTATTTATGGTTATTCAAAACTGGGGCTAGCCTTCATGAAAGCATGTGAGCAAAAAAAATCGGAGATTTCTGGAGTAACCTCTGATATGAAAAAATCTTCGTAATCCTGTATTAAATTGACATCCTATGACTGCCCATTCCTATTTAAAATTCTATCAGAGAAGCATCAAATTCTTTGATAGATATATCTTCCAAATAGAAAAACTTAGTGTTATGCTTCGCCTTGCATGGCTAAAATTTTTAATCAACCATTTTTTTAGCAGAATTAAATTAGAAAACGTGTTAACTTTGTATTAATAAATTAACGTATTTACACTATTATATGAAATTTGGGAAAGATAGGGGTGATAAATATCTCAACGAATTTAAAAACATTAACTTTTCCCAAACCGAAGAGTTTCAAAACATTATAGACCTAGCTATTGAAATCACTGGTAAAAAGATCGCGCTTGTAACATTTCTGAATGAAAAACATACATTTACTAATGCTGTCGATTACCAGAATATTGATTTTATAGCCCTAAAAAATACCTTCAATCACAAAAAACAACAATCGCCTGATATATTCATCATACAAGATGCACAAAAAGACCAGCTGGTAGCGAATAATGCTGCTGTAAAAGAAAGCGAGCATATTCGCTTTTATGCTTGTTTACCAATCATCTCTAAAGATGGATACAAACTTGGCGAACTCTGTCTGTTTGATGCCTCTCCCGGAAATCTGTCGAAGCAACAGCAAAGAATGCTCAATATGCTCTCTAAACAGATTATCTACTTGATGGAAATGAAAAAAAGTCAAGGGCTGTTAGAAGAAGCACTCGAGCGTACTGGGCGACAAAAATCGGCTTTAAAGCAAATTGCCTTTATTCAGTCCCACGAAATCCGGCATCCACTCACTACCATTATGTCTTTAGTTGATCTGGCGAACAAGGAATCATTCTCTGTCAATCAAAAATGGATTGCTATGTTATATGAGGCAGCAACAACGCTTGATGAACGCATTAGGGCTATTGTTAAAGAAACCTACACTGAAAAAGATGTCAAGCTTGTTCGATTTAACAGGATGGTTCAAGAGATCGAAGATTATGCTATACTTCTTTTAGATGAAGATGGAAAGATAGAAAATTGGAATTTGGGTGCAGAATTGGTAAAGGGCTACAAGCAAGAAGAGATCATTGGCAAAAATTTCAGTGTTTTTTATCGTCCTGAGGACATCGCTAGCGGCAAACCTTTAAGCTTTATTACTAAAGCTAAAGAACTTGGTAAGGCTAGAGATGAGGGGTGGCGGGTTCGTAAGAATGGGTCTCGTTTTTGGGCCAGTGTGCTCATCACAGCAATCCACGATGTAAACGGCGAAGTAATTGGTTTTACCAAAGTCACAAAAGACCTTGGCGAGCCTGGTATCACATAGCAGGATTATTGGCTATCCTATTTAAATCTTTTTTTAGACTATTTCTTTAATACTCCCTCCCATTAGCCATGAAATGGTTTTTAATAGTTTGATAAACTCTTACTGATTCTACATAAAATCAGATCAAACACAAACCTCACGCATTCAGAACTTTTAGTAAATAAGATGTCACGAAAGATAGCTGCATTAGGTCAACATTTGAAGTGTTAGTGTGAAGATGATATCATGACAAACATTTTAATTATTAAAAAACAAATACTAAGTGGTAAAGGTTAATACATTAACATTTAAACAAATGAATAAAACCGTTTTAATGATTGATGATGACCCTTTTGCGTTATTTATTAATCAAGAAATCATACAACCTCTCATCATACCTTCCCCGAAAACATACTTTCAGGCTAAGGAGGCATTGAAATTTCTGAAAGAAAATCATTCTGAAGATATGCAGATTCTTATTTTTTTGGATTTAAATATGCCGGAGATGAATGGTTGGGAATTTTTGGATGAAATAGACAAATCTGATTTGAAGAAAAATATATTTGTTGTTATTATTACTTCCTCAATCGATCAGCGGGATTACAAAAAAGCACAGCAGTACCCTAATGTAAGTGATTTTGTAGTAAAACCAATCAACCAGCAGGTTATTAAAAACCTAGTGCAAAATCAGCAGATCTCTACTTTCTTCAAATAAAACAATCGCTCTGAGTTGAAAATTGATTGCTCTTTAAATTAATGAAACAATCAATTGCTACTGAGTCATTTTTTATAAAATAACAACTAAGTTCATCATCAACAATGCTCTACAGAAGAATTAAGAAAGATCTCTATTATAAAAAACAGCTATTTAATTATAATGAAACTGCAAGACCGATATTCCACCCTATCCAACTTGCTGAAACATTATTTCCATTATCGTATCCCTTTATTATAGAATCTTTTTGGCCACGATAAACCGAAACATCATTTGATAATCCTTTCAAGTAACTGTAACCCGGACCGGCAAAAACTTCTAGCCTGGATAAAACCTTCAATTGAAGGAGCGCTTGTAGCCGGTAAATCATATCTGCAGTTTTAAAATGATCTGGTGATAAGGATTGAATGGATCCTTCTATGGCGATGTTATTGTTTTTGTTTAAAGGAAATTCATGACCAAATCCCAATCCGAAAGTAAGTAATCCTGTAGTATCCGAAAAATTTTTACCCACAATCATTAAGGAATAGAACTTTGCAGTTCCGGTTTTAAAGGCAATATTGGTATTGACCAGTTCATTGGAATAAAAATTAAACTTTCGGTAGCCGTTCTTATAAAGGTTGATTAAACCAACGCCTAAACCAGAGGCCGAATCGGCCAGGTTGAGCAAGCCAAGCTGAAAGCCATCCATCCTTCTGGCGTAATTCACCAGTCCTGAAATCTGCCCTCCCTTTAACCGATTATTTACTTTGTTCAACATGCCTGCCAGTTGCAAACCAGTAATGCTTTTATTGGTATTAACGAGTCCGGCCAGCTGTATACCCTGAACCTTTTCGCGGGCAATATTGTAAACGCCTGCAAGTTGTATTCCGTTGACATTCTCATCTACCCTATTTATAATGCCTGCTACTTGTATTCCATCGGTATTGAGTTTTACCCTATTATAAATTCCTGATAATTGAAGAGCCTTTACTGAGCCGCCCACTACATTGAATAAGCCGGCGAACTGGATTTTTTTGATGTTACCCTTTGTTAAATTGAACAGCCCGGCAATCTCAATGCCATTCGTTCCACCAGTATAACCTCCAAGCACATTTAAGGAGACTTTATTAATGATGTTAGAACCCATACTGCCATGAGAACTTAAACCCGGCACTAAAGATGCTTGAAAAGGAGTCTGAGCGAAAAAACCTGAAATATTCAGATCCTGTATTCTCTGCCTTGAGGATAACAAAAAGCGCCAGATACCTGTCCCACTAAACGCATACGAAAAAATAGCGCTACTATCCTTATTGCGGTCTTTATATCTTGCAGGCTTTATGTTTACATCTGCCAGAAAAACCAGAGCGCTATCCCGATAGTTCTCTTTACTGGCCGTTAAGATTACACCTCTTTGCTGGCCTTTAAACCGAAGTTTAAAATAACCATTTTGATCTGTAAGGGTGGATTGGAGTAAGTGCTTTTCGTAAACGCTGGCTTGTCTGACCATATTCCCTGTTCGCGTATCAATGACGAAGCCGCTAATCACATATTCATTTTCAGTATTCTCAATCAGCGATGCCTGAATTGTCAGGCGGTTTTCGGCAGGGCGCAAAATAATATAACCAGCATCTTCTTTGTAATCCACTTTGCCGCTAAAAAGTCGATCTAAAACTTCCCGCACCTGAACGCCTTTTACGTCCATATCCATTAAGCTATCCTGCCTGAACAAAATTCCATTATATGAAAAGTAAAATTCACCGGCCTTACTTATTAATTGCAAAATATCGCTGATGCGCTTCTTTTTTACATTTAATGTTAAGGTTTTCGATAAATTCAACTGGTTATTTACTTTGCCGGACTGTGCAGCGCAAAAGGTTGATAATAAAAGAAAAAAGGCAACTAATATGATCTTCATTAATCTTTGTAAGTGAGTAAAATCTCGTTTCCTTTACGAGATAATTTTAGATCTAATGTTTCACAGATCACCCGCAAATTTTCATTCACAGAACCAAACTTTAAGGTCGTGCTGATGCTCAAATGCTTCACGTGTTCGTCAAGTATGATATTGGTATTATAAGCTTCATTCAATGCATTTACTAATTTTGACAGGGCGATATTATTCGCCTGGAATATATGCGATCGATAATAGTTGTACAGCTGATCGGTACTTTGTTCCTTAATTAATTTTTGCATATTGCTGGTAACTAACATCCTTTCGCCATGATAAAGGCTAAGTTCATCATTACCAAGCCGCACCTTTAAAATGCCCGTTTCTACATTTAACTCGGTGTTATTCTTAGCGTGCCTGATGTTGAACGAGGTACCTACCACCTCTACCGTCAGCTGGTCAATGTGGATAACAAAAGGATGGGTTTTATCTTTGGCTACTTCAAAAAATACATCACCCATTTCCATTTTTAGTATCCTGTTGTCTTTAAAATCTGATGCGTAACTAATTTTACTATGCTTATTTAGGGTAAGGACAGATCCGTCAGGTAAATGATCATTACGCACCTGATTTAAAGCAGTTAATTCGATATCATTATCCGGGCCATAGGCATTGTACATTAGCCAGCAACCAACAGCTACAACAAATACTGCAGCTACCCTTAACCATATCGTCTGGATTTTGCGGGTTTTGAGGCCTTCATTTTTTAGATTTTCTCTTCTTTTCTTAAAGCTTTCCCATGCCTGCTGTTCATCCCTTTTGTTTCCCTTTTTCAGGGTATCGCTTAATCGCCATATCGTTTTAAGCTGGACAAAATATTTCTGGTTAGCTTCATCAGCATCAAGCCAATACCTAACTTTTTTGTCTTCCTCCTCACTGCTTTCTTTCAGAAGAAATTTAGCCAATAGTTCATCATCCATGCCTCTTATTCATTAATTATAAAATCTTTAAATACCATAATCCGATTAAGAACAGAATCAGGAAATCAGCCAGCCTTAGCCGTAATATTTTCAATGCTTTTCCCATCTGGTTTTCTACGGTTTTGATAGACAAGCCTAAGAGGTCTGCGATCTCGCGGTATTTCAACTCTTCATATCGGCTCATTTGGAAAATGGTGCGGCATTGCTCAGGTAACTGATTAAGCGCTACACTTAAATGCTTTTGTAGTTCTACAAGTTCTATTTTAGCAGCTGCAGATTCGTGTTCAGTATCCATGGTATGTAAAGTAAATTCCTGATATTTAATCTTGGTTTTTTCTTGTTTAAGGTAGTTGAGGCTATCATGGTATACACACCTGTAAAGGTAAGCTTTTATAGCGTGTATCTGGAGATTTTGCCTCTTTTCCCAGAACTTTAAAAACATGCCCTGTACAATTTCTTCCGCAAGATCTTCATCTTTTAGAATTACCTGGGCATAGGCATGTAAAGCATTATAGTGCGTTTTAAATAACTGCTCAAATGACGTATCATCATTGTATCGATACCTGTTCCCGGAAGCTTCCGCTGTAAATTCCACTGCGTTAAAAATTTCTCAAATATAGTAATAGAAGGATTGTAGAAGACCATTTGAATTGCAATGCTAGACTTATACAATCAAAATTCCTTAAAAATTAAAGGCTAAACCACCTGTATAGCCAAAGAACATGCCATGTAAAGTACTATTATCACTATCCCAAGTGTATAAATAGTGTTTCTGAAGTGCTTTACCTTCTGTTGTGTTTGTTGAGATTAAGTTAAAAGACGGACCGGCGAATATTTCCAGATGGTTACTAATTCTCCATGCAGGAAACAGTTGCATGGTAGACTTAAAATAGTTGCCTTTCTTAAAATTCTGCAATGAACTTGCGGTTAGCTCGGTATGGAGTCTGAAATGCTGAGACTGAAAAAAATGTGCACCAAATCCAGCTTCAAGAGCATAGATCGCATCTTTGTTTTTAAAGTTATGCCCTGCACCGATAATGCCATACAACACCCTTCCCCCTGAGCGGAAAGTAGCCATGGCAGTTAGATTCTGATCGGTTGTGAAAGCCACGCTTTTTTCTCCATCTTTAACAATGTTGATAATTCCGATCGGATAGTCACTGCTATCAGCCACATTAATAAAGCCTGCAAGCTGTACACCTTTTACTTTTTTTGCAATATTGATAAAGCCTGAAATTTGTGCCCCTTTTACATCTGCTGCCTTGTTTAGAAAACCTGCGGCTTGAACTGCTGAAACATTTCGAGCGGTCCAGTTCAAAAACCCCGCGAGTTGTATACCGCTATTACCTTTCGATATATTGGAAAAACCAGCCAAAGCAGATTTGCTATCATCTCCATAGGTATTGATAAAGCCAGCAAATTGAGTACCTTTTGCTTTACCTCCAATATGATTGGAAAACCCGGCGAATTGAACGCCATATGTGTTTCTATGTATAATATTGGATATACCGGCAAAAGAAAGACCTTTTTCTGCCGCTGAAACACCTAACAGGGCATTAAAAGAAAAAACATTAGTATCAAGTGCTGCATGCCTTCCATTTGTACTTACGGGATATACTAAACCTATATTTACACTTGTCTTTCTATGGTTTTGTGAAAAGCTATTAAGCGTATTGCCCAGTAATATAATCAGGCATAATACTAAATACCTTAACTTTTCCATAATGTTTACATTTGCTTTTAAGCTGCACTTAATTGTTTCTAAAGTTGTTTTCATTTGTCGTTATTTTAAAATGAGACAACGAACTGCAGACTTACCCCTATGTGAAGAGAAAAAATATTTATTTAGTTATTTGAATGAGCGATCAATGCGGAGAAATGATCGTGTCATTAACAGTCTTAAAAAGATAAAATAGCAATCAGATTGCACCCCACCAACAGGTGCCGCAGTAAACTGTTTTCTGCTGATACCATTTATTTATACGCTGGTAACTAAATGATCGTGTCATTTACCCTTAAAAATAACACTTCGGTCTCCGGCTCTTTTTAGTTTCGATATAATAGCCTACTGAAATTTCGTGCGAACCGTAATCGTAATTACCCAGTTTATTCAGGCTATAATCATAACCATAACCAATGCGCAGATTAGACCGGATAAAAAATTCGCTGATAAAACCAGCAGCAGCTTTACTGTTCAGACCACTCTGCAGGTTGTTTTTAGGATAAATTTTTACTGAGGTTCGATAAACTGCACCAAGCCAGAAACGCTCTTTGATCAATAAAAAGGCATTTATATCCATTGATGTTGGCCCACGTAAATCATCTTTTATTAAAAAGGTGGGTTTAAAAACAAAATCTTCATTTACAGGAAATGCCATGCCTGCGGTGAGGTAGAAATGTGGTTGAATTTTAATATTAAGCGCATTATAATCGCTAAATACTGATAATGATTTAGCCAGAAGGTTGTTGGCAGAAAAACCGATAAAAAACTTTTCGTTAGAATAATGTATACCGGCCCGTACATCAGGCGTGGTTTGACTTACCACTCCTGTAATGATGCGGTTATCGCCCTCTTCAATAGGGTCTAACAAATTGCCGTTTAAGGAAGATTGGATTACGCCTACGCCTAAACCAAAGGCAAGGATATTGGTTTCAGTACGATCGAGTTTTATCCGGTAGGCAAAGTTTGCCGATGCATTTAAACTATTTTGTGCGCCTATCTTATCTTTGGTAATGATCATACCAATGCCTAAACTTTCATCATTAATTGCTTCATCTGCAGATATGGAAAGAGTTTGTGGCGCACCCCGAACGCCTGTCCATTGTGCTCTTGCAAAAGCCTGGAGATAAAGCTCTTCCTTATAACCCGCATAGGCAGGGTTAATGTACATGCCATTAAATACATACTGCCCAAACTGGGCGTCCTGCTGTGCCAAAAGCTTAACAGCTGATGTAATCATGATTAAAACAAAAAATATCCCTCTCCAAATGTTCATGTTTGTATATTTTATCATATTTACCGGATTACGGTTACATAACCTTTATAATCTTGCCAGGCTGAAGTTCCGTTCTTCACCTTAACAATGTAGAAATAGGTTCCATCTGCCAGTCCCGGGGCAGTCCAATCGTTTTTGTATTGATTGGATTGGTAAACCGTACTTCCCCAACGGTTAATAATGGTTACTTCATTTGATTCAAAGGATTCCAGGAGTTGGATATAGAAAGTGTCGTTCTTGCCGTCCCCATTAGGCGTAAAAACATTTGGTATTCTTAAACCTGAAATCTCTTTTTGATCAGTTGATTGATTATTGGCAAGGTTCGGATCAAATTCTGTTGCCGTAACCACTGCCGTATTACTCACCATACCTGGCTGTTTAGACCTTACTTTTATCACCAGTTCAGCAAACTTACCATTGGCCAGCAAAGGGATGTTCCAGGCGATAGACTGTTTAAGCTGATCGAAAGTGGCTAAGCCATCTGTGGGTTGACCCAGCTGTTCAAATGAAAGGTTTTTTGGAAGTGCATCTTCAACCACCAGATGGGTAGCATCATTAGCACCACTATTTCTAACGTTTAGATAATAATCAAAAACCTGGTCAACCACTACAATCTTTGATTCCGATCGCTTTGTTATGGCTACATCAGCAACGGGTCGACGTGGCACAATCACTTCTATTTCATCAGAAATATCAGAGAAACATCCGAGTGTATTCCATGTGGCTACCCTATAAATCCCTGCAGTTGCGGTAATCAGTGTCTGGGTATTTTGCCCATTAACCAATACATTATCCTTATACCAGATATATGAAGCTGCCCCTGCCGAATTTGCACGCAAAACCACTGACGATCCTGGTGCGATCGCAATCGTTTGCCGCCCTTCGGGAGCAGTCTGGCCCATTGCTGTTTGTATAAAAAACAACATCATAGCCAATAACAGAAAGGAGAATTCCCTTCGCTTCATTGATACCTTATTTTTCAGAAAATTTAACCTGCTACCTAGAAAGTAACTGCGCTGGCCGTACCTGTAATGGTTCCTGGCGTAATGGTTGGTTTTGTTGGCTTAGCAGTAACCGTAACATCATGATCAGCAACTTGCGCACAATAGTTTTTGCCACCAATTACATAACCTACCTTTAACCTGTGTTTTTTTGTGCCAACTATAGCAGGCGCTGATGGGGTATAATCTTTTGCTGTTGCACCAGATATTGCCGTTTCTACATTTGCGCCATCAACAGTATACCATTGGTAGGCCAAATCTGGAATGTTGGTAGCATCCGGATTGGTAACTGAACCTACCTGTGCCAATGGGCTTTCTAAACAGAAATTGGCAGGCGTAAAATCAACCACCAAAGGTTTAAGCACATACACCGGAATTTCCTGCAATTCAGATTCACAGGCACCTGCTGTGGTTGATTTGGAACTTAAATAATAATACCCGGTATTTAAATCAGCTGCGGCGATTTTCCCTGAAACCAGCGTAATGCCTGTACTAGGCGTAGTGGTTTGAGTGGCACTGTACTTTACAATCCAGTCTTCTCCCGTTGGCGCAGAAGGTAAGGTAAGGTCTGATCCTTGACAAAATAAACTCACCCCAGGGGTGGTTGGGAGTACCTGTGCAGATACTTCTGAGAATGTGCAGATGATTACGAAAATAACTGCGAAGATTGTTTTTGTAGTTGAATTGTTCATGGGGACTTTTTTTTTGTTTGATTAATATTGTGATGTAGTTTGTACCAGCACATGGGGTGCTGATGGTTTTGGCTTTATTTTAATGTTAAAATTTAGCTGAGTACTGCAATCTGTTGTATTCTTAAGGGTTAAAACGCCTGAATGGACACCCACTGGCGCATTAATGGGGATATTAAATGGAATGTTTCCCGCTGGTAAGGGTTGGTTGGCAATGGGGTCAAAACCTGCTGTATTCCAGATAATGCTATAGGTTACAGGGTTATTTAACGGATTGGTATAACTTAATGATGAAGCAGTAAAGCCCTGGCAAATTTCGGGTTCAGCGCCAAGTGTTAAATTTGGCAGGGCACTTACCGATACAATAAAATCTGTTTTTTTCTCTTCACAACCTCTGGCAGTAGCAGTGATGGTTGCGGTACCTATAAAGGTATTATTCCAGGTTACCTTGCCACTGGCAGCATCAATAACACCAGCGGCTAATGGCAATATGGAGTATACTATTTCTGTTGTATTGGTTGCTGTTGCTACATAAGTATCTGTGCCTGCACCAACACAGCGCTTGTCGGTTAATCCACTATTAAAAACGGGCGTGCTAACCTTTCCATTTACGGTGATATTTCCGGTGATGGTTAATGCATTTCCGGCAGTACCCGTTACAGTGTAAGTTTTTGTTGGTCCTGCGGTAGTTGGTGTGCCGCTAATGGTTAATTTCTTAGTTCTATTATCATAAATTCCGGTTATGCCATCTGGTAATCCGGTAACTTTAACATTAGTAGTACCTGATGGGATATCGAAAATAATATTATCCATTACTGTACCTACACAAACCACTCTATCGCCAGAACCTGTGTTGGTTGTAACCGAACTCTGGTCATTATTGGTTACCTGATCAGGTTGAGAACCCGTAATGGTAGCGGTGTTTACATTCTGTCCAGTTTTTACCACCTTTGCCGTAATTTTTAAACTCATACTGGCATTACTTGCCAAATCTCCAATAGTCCATATCCCTGAGCCCGGATCATAACTTGTACCCTGCGGTGCTACGCTTGATACGTAGGTAAATCCACTTGGAAGCAAATCTGTAACTGATACGCCAACGGCATTGCCATCACCTAAATTTTCGGCTTTAAGGGTAAATACTACATTGCTGGTTAGTTCTGGGTAGACTACATTAACCGTTTTAGTAATGGAGCGGTCAATATTACAAAGCAAGATGTTTACGGGTAAAGATGGTGCGCTGATACCACATTCTAATTGCGTAGTTACACTATAATTTCCTGATGATGTGGCCACATACGTATTATTAGTCGCCCCGTTTATCAGCACACCATTTAGATACCACTGATATGGACCTGCATTTACTTTAGCGGTTAATGTTGCAGTAGTACAATCGGTTTGACCGTAAGTAGGCTGTTCTCCTTTTTCAGGAAAACGTGAAATAAAGTTCGACATGGAGAATCCATTACCTTGTTGTACCATCGAAACCGTAAGCCGATCGGCGCTGGTTATAGTAATTACCTTTGGCGATCCAATATCTGCTTTCGTAAAACTTATTAAATACAAGCCAGACGTTCCGAGAGGTTTCCGGGTACCAACACTTGCTATCGCTTCAATATCACTATTGGTATAATTGGTTGTGCCAAATTGGGTTGTAAGGTAGATTTTAGCAGTACTTTGTGTAATGATGTAACCAAAATAGGATAAATCACTATTATTATAAGCGGTGAAATTATTGGTTTCTACCCTTTTAGATCCTGAACAACTGGATATCGGAACCAGGGTGGCTACATCAACTTCGCAACCACCGCCGCTAGAAATGCCGGCCGTACCTGAAAATACACCTACATTTTTAGTCGCCTCAATTCTTGAAGACGAATACCTGCCTGTATTTATACCGGGCGGATCTTGCGCACTATAGGTTCCGTTAATAAAACCGTGGTCGAAAGTTTTAAAATCTCCAGCTTGCACCAGCGTAAATGTTACTACGCTTTTCTCCACTCCATTTTTATCAAAACTCGTAACTTTAACAACAGTATTCGGTTGAGTAGCAATAACTGTTGTTTTTTCTGCAGTTGAATTACCTTCACCTCTAACTACCATATATTCCTGCCCCAACGAAGCAATTGGCGGAATGGGATTGTATGCACCATCGCCGCAGCCTCCCGGGGCATCCAAATCTGCAGCAGTGTTCATTACGCTAGATTGCGAAGATTCAACTAAAGTTCCGATAGGTGCATTAAATAGATAACTCTGGCCTGCATTTAATGTAACTTTAGCCACACCGCCTATTTTAACGATGGTGTTATTTTCGGTAGCCATGATGCTATAGATGGGTGGATGTTCAGAACCCGAAAGATTCCCATCGCGATAATAACCTACACGAAAAGATGTTCCTATTGCTGCATCACCAAAACTAAAGAGCGAAGCATTCCCTTTAATATTTGCATCACTACCATCAGTGCCTAAATTATCAGAGGCTACATTTCTTAAATTCACCGAAATTGTTCCGGTAGCTTTTACAATTAACCCTGCTGCGTTAAGTACAGTATTCAGTTGGTGTGCGGGCGCATCTTTAGGTAATCCGCTAAAGCGCTGCACATAAGGAGTACCCTGCGTGCAGGTAAAATTAAATAATATTGTACCGTCACTTTTAGATATGGTTCCGGTAACGGTTCCACTTTCTGATGCAATGACAATTTCGTTGGCTTTACTCCAGTATTGCCAGGGTGCGGGGGCAATATAATGTAGAGAATAACTAGGTGGAGATAAAATTTTGCTAATGTTTATAGTTTCCGAATGGGAAAAAGCAGGTAAACTGTTTAAGCTGAAAACTGTTTTGGTTTTACATTGCACAGCAGTAATATTTACTGCACCTAGCAATATTAATCCAATTAACCAGTTAAATATAAATAGTAGTAACCCTTTAATCATACACAAACCATTATAAAGCCCATTATGCGCCTTAACATGGTTCTGATATTTATTAAAATGTGTGTCACATCTTAATAAATAAATTTTACAAAATCAGGTCAATAACTTTTAAGCAGTATCGATCTATTTACGTAAACGAAAAATGTATGGTTTTTGGGGACTTACAGGCTAATGTAAAGAAAAATTTTGCAGTAAAACATACCATCAATATTAATTTTAAAGCACCTGGAGGCAGTTTAAAATCAATATTATGCAAAATAAAATCGACTGTATTTCTACTGATACGCGAATCAGAAAAAAAATAATTCAATTTGTCTATTTTTTCAATTCTGATTCTCTTCAAATGTCTTTTATTGAGGCTTTTAAATTGTTTTTGCAGCCTAAATTCACATTAGTAAATGTTTTTTAAGTTTTATATTAAAAAAAACGATGAATACCAACGTCATTTTAAAGTTATAGGCAAATAGAGATAATATGAGGCTCGTGATCTGCATTATTAGGTTTTAATTTCCTAAAAACAAATGGTGATTTTTTTAGTTTCTTCGAGATTTCATATGGACCCCATCAGAAATAATACTGCAAATTTCAAATAATTAAATAGGAGATTTTAATCTCCTATTTAATTATTTGACAAAGGTTTTTAAATATGCGAAGCCTGTTGTCCAGTCGATGGATTGATAACGTTGATTAGCTAGTTGATGATGATGGGTTGTAAACATGGAATACATATATTGCGCCTGTTGCCATTTTGCATACAATTCATTTTCTCCAGCAGGATGATCAGCTCTTTGTTTTCTAATAAATGCAGCAAAATCTTCCAGACTGGAAAGTTGCTGCATCCTAAATTCCTGACCTGTTATTTCTTTTGTATCAGCCCAGATCATTCGTGGACTGATCTGGAAACTTGCAATTTGTAAATCCCGGGGTGCGTGGTCATCCATTGCAACCTCAGCCGTAAAGGCAGCAGTATCATCCATAGTGGTAAAATCTAATTTCCAATCTTCCTTTTCGCCCCAATATCCGATACTTCTATCTTTCAAGTTTAGTATGGGTGTGTTATATTTTAGGATATCTGCAAATGCGCCATTAAAAATGGATGTAGCTTTAATCGAAGTGTTATCCAGGTAAGTTTTAAATTGTCTTCTTAAATCGAAATTCCTGTTTTCACCTGGTACAAGGCTATTGTAGTCTGTACAAAAATCGGAAGGAATAAATTTTGGCACGCCTGCCTGTATAGCACCATCTAAAATTCTTTTCTGCAGATCGATAATCACATCATGCAATCCTGCCAATGCCGATACCACACATGATATATCCGAACACGCATCAGTGATTTCATCAATATTACTTAAATCTGCCAGGATAACTTTAACACCAATTTCTTTCAAAGCCACTATCTTTTCAGGATCTGTAGCCGTTCGGACGATGGCACTTACGGCTGCGTCTCTTTTTATCAATTCCCTGCAAATTCTATTACCAAGGTTTCCGGTAGCACCAGCCACTAAAATTGTTTTTTTCATTTTATAACTATTAATTAATGCTTGTTATGATGCCAAAAAGTGGAAAACAGCATCCAATACTTGTTCAGGTTTTTCTTCAAATAAATAATGGCCGCTTTCTAACACAGGGATTACTTTCAAATTATTCGCTACATAAGGTAATCCCATTTTCATATAATTGTAGCTCACATAACTTCCAATACCAAGTACAGGCATGGCCAGCTGGGGGTATAACTTTGCATCTTCAATATCTTGCGTAAAGGTTTGATACCAGGCATTGGAGGCCCTTATGCTTTCTGCTTCATTATAAACTGAAGCATACAAGGCTCTTTCAAACACATTCATTTTGCTTTCATCAATCATCACATATTTAAAAAGCCAATCCATTAGATACTGAAACCGACCTTCCAAAATCTTCTCTGGCAATTCTTTCACCTGATTGAATCCCATCCACCAGGCATAAGGCATATTGGCATCCATTTTTGTTTTGAATGTTCCTTCAGCAGGTAGTAGTGGCATTTGCATCATCCCCTCGCTTGGGTGTGAGCCATCCAAAACAATTAATTTTTTGGTAAACTGAGGATAGTTAAATGCAAAACTCATTGCAACCATGCCACCAATATCATGCCCCATGATGTGAACGCCGGATAATCCCAACTGCTGGATCAGTTCCAGTATATCAGTAGCCATGGTTTTCTTATCATAGCCTGAAGCAGGTTTTTCTGAACTGCCCATCCCCCTGATGTCTACTATAATTACTCGGTATGTTTTTGCAAGTGTTAAGGCTACCGAACGGTAAGAATACCAGGTTTGTGGCCAGCCGGGCAGGCAGATCAGCGGGGTGCCACTGCCGCCATCAACGTAATGCAGCCTCACTCCGTTAACTATTGCATATTGATTGGTAAAGCCCGGGAAATCTTTAATTAGTTCCTCATCAGCATATTGAACTTGAGGTAATATGTTTTTATCGTTCATTTGAATCTTACTATTTGTAGACTCAAATGTAGCCTGCTATGAAGTGTTACAAACTACCAATTGGTAGAAAATCAATCTTAACGGATATTTTTCCTGATCCGGCTCAAAGCATTAGGTGTAATACCAAGTACTGCAGCCAGCTGCTTAACCGGTACCTTTTGCAATAACTCAGGGTTGTTCATAAATTCAAGGTACCGTTCTTCGGCAGAAAGAGTCTGAAAGTTTAAAATCTGGTCTATCATTCTCACAGTCACCTCCTCCCATATTTTTCTACCAAACTCTTCCCAAACACTGATGTGTCCGTATAAAAAATCCATATCCTTCTTCTCAATTACGATAAGTTTGGTTTCTTCTATGGCCTCAATGTTAAACCTGGAGGGCTTCTGTGGATTGAGGCTGGATATTTCAGTAAAAAATTCATTTTTAAATGTTACCCAGGTTGTATTTTCCTGGTCATTTAAATCATAATAAAAACGCACACCGCCAGATACAATAAAAAAATATTGATTGGCAATTTGCCCTTTCCTAAGGATTAATTTCCCTTTTGGTACCTGCCTTTCCGTACACCTGGAAATAACGAGTTGCAGATCCAGCTCATCTATCCAGATCATTTTTCTAATAAATAAAATAAACTCTTCCATTATAAATTTTCACTTAAAATTGCTCTAAAAATGGGGTTAAACTTAAGGATCAGAAAGTTCATCTAACCAATCACTATTTAAAAAAAATTCAGTCTTGCCAAAGCATTCAACCAGAACATTAACAAATTGCTACTCCACCTTGATTTAATAAAGCGGCTTTTTGATTAAATTATAAGTACAAGTATGCTTTAACATAGTAGGTTAAGGTTTTCTATTCATCTCTACAAAGGCTTTTAAAGCCCTGCTTTGCGACACATTTTTACGGAATATTAACACGGTTGACATAGTGCCTAATTGTTTATTCAGTCGAAATGATTTTAATTTACGGCCTTTATAGTATTCGGCGATCAGTTCTGCAGGCAAGATGCTAATGCCAAGACCTGCTTCTACAAAGTTTATAATGCCTTCGAGCGAATTTAAAACGATGCTCTTATATTGAATAATGCCTTTTGAATTAAGCCACGATTCCAGCCTGGCGCGAAATATGCAACCTTGATCAAATACGATAATTTTAATTGGCTGATCAGCCAGTAGCATTTCTAATTCCGGTGCATTTGCAGCAGCAAAAATTGCCAATTGTTCATCCTTAATATGCAATTGATCCAACTCGGGCGTATTAATAGGTGCCGATACAAAGGCTGCGTCTAATTTGTAATTCTTCACATCACTTATCAAATCCAGCCGCATTTCAGATTTAAACTCCAAATCTACATTAGGATATGCTTTGGTAAAGCAAGAGAGCATATTAGGTACCTTAAAAGCCATTGTTGTTTCTATACAGCCAATTTTAAGCTGACCGTTCACCTGGTTAGATTTTTCTATATCCTCTTTTGCTTCCTGAATCAAGTGGTCAATCTGTTTGCTGTAATGCATCAGCGTTTCTCCGGCACTGGTTAGGGCAACTTTGCGTGAACTGCGTTTAAACAGGGCGGTGCCAAATTCTTCTTCCAGGTTTTTGATGCGCGCCGTCACATTTGATTGTACAGTGAACATCGCTTCGGCAGCTCTGGTGAAACTACCATGAGCAGCTACAGCTTCAAATATTTTAAGATCGTTGGTATTCATATCATTATTTATGATTTATTTAATCATTATTAATCGTTTTTGGTAATCAAATATCATGATTAATTTTGGATAAACAATAACATATGAAAACAAGCACTTTAATCAATACCAGTTTAATTACCATTGCAGGCTTATTCTTGTTAAGCAACCTTGCATTGGCTCAATCAACAAAAAACATAAATAAAATACATATGGAAACTTCAGCAGTTCATTACCGCAATATCAAAATTAAAGGTTTAAATATATTCTACAGGGAGGCTGGGCCTAAGGATGCACCCACCATCTTATTGCTTCATGGCTACCCTACTTCATCGCATATGTACCGTAATCTCATCCCGGTTTTAAGCAAAAAATACCATGTATTGGCACCCGACTTTCCCGGGTTTGGTTATTCAGACTCACCTGACCATTCTCAATTTAACTATACGTTTGATAACCTGGCCAGTACGATGCAAGATTTGATTAACGAACTTAATCTTAAACGCTTCGCCATTTATATATTTGACTATGGCGCACCTGTTGGCTTGAGGGTAGCCTTAGCTAATCCCGAAAAAATTACCGGGATTATTACTCAAAATGGTAACGCTTATGAAGAAGGGCTAAGTAGTGACTGGAACCCTATCCAAAAGTATTGGAAAGAGCCAACACAAGCCAACAGGGATGCACTTAAGGATTTTGTATCTAAAGAGGCAACATGGTATCAGTACCATGAGGGGGTATCAGATCCAGCACTGATTGCACCCGAAACGTATACCTTGGATCAACATTTTTTGGATCGTCCTGGAAATATTGAAATACAGCTCGATCTCGTAAAAGATTATAGAACCAACGTAGCCATGTATCCAAAATTCCATGCCTATTTCAGGGATTACAAGCCACAGCTTTTAGCGGTTTGGGGTAACAAAGACCCTTACTTTTTACCGGCTGGTGCCGAAGCCTACAAACGAGATAACCCCAATGCCGCTGTTAAATTTTATAACACAGGCCACTTCGCCCTCGAAACAAATGCTAAAGAAATTGGACAGGATATTCTAAATTTTTTAAATGGATTGCCAAAGTAAGGCATGCTTTGATAGAGGATTGTTCATTTTTGAATGAAAGCTAATGTCGCGTATAATTTATTCAGCAATTGCATACTGAAATCCGCTTAGGCGTGTCTTAATATAAATATTGTTAACAAAAAAAGAGGGTGTCCAAAAAGGCACCCTCTTTTGTTTTACAGCAAAAGTTAAGTTTTTGAGATTCTTATGAATAGCTGTTCAATTTTTGCTTAATGAGGTTGATAGCTGGATTAGATTCGGTTGATAT
>Ga0247813_10000170_pt1 | contig 75961 bp, 64 predicted proteins | sample UWRJL169409C1_FD_180719 | JGI IMG/M metagenome (GOLD analysis project Ga0247813, IMG submission 180719) | Plant litter microbial communities from Arlington Agricultural Research Station in Wisconsin, United States - UWRJ-L169-409C-1 | ecosystem: Environmental > Terrestrial > Plant litter >... | reverse complement strand
TTGACGATGGTTTTAGCCTGTGCCAGTGGTTTGGCATCAAAGCTTGCAATCCTACTGGCCAGATTTTCAACAAAGCCGTCAAGTTCAGCGTCCGGTACCGAGCGGTTTACCCAACCGTATCGCTCAGCTATATCTGCATTGTAATCCTGTCCGCTAAGGATTACTTCCAGTGCCCTGGCCCTTCCAATTAATTTCGGAAGCCTTTCAATTCCGCCACCGCCCGGGAAAGCACCGCAACCTATTTCTATCTGCGCCAGAAGTGCTTTCTCTGTGCTTGCGAAACGCATGTCCATGGCTAGTACGAATTCACTTCCAACGCCCCTTGCCCTGCCACGTATTTTAGCAATAGTAGTAAAGGGGGCACGCTCCAGACGTAGTGCTACATCCGGCCATGCCAGTAATCCGGTTGCTGGCATCGGTTCAAGGTTCAGGAGTTCCAGATGGGCAATATCCAGATGGGGCATAAAAAAGTCAGTGTTCGCGCTTTCAAAAACGACAACCTTTACTTCGGTGTCCTGTTCCAATTGTGCGGTAAGCGCCTGCAGGTCGTCAAGCATCTGCTGGTCCATCAGGTTTAAGGGAGGGTTATCAATAATTACATTTACATAGCCCGGAAATGGATTTGATATCTTTAACGTTTTCATAGTTCTGGTTGATTTATTAGATGGTGCCGGATAAACCGGCACTATCCTGGTTTAATTATTTTTTAATGATCTGGATAAAATTGTGGATATAGCCTGCGATAAGGTCAGGATATTGCTGCTGCGGCCCGTGGCCGACCTGCGGGATCACGATCAGTTGGGTTGTAGGCAGTTTTTGGTTTAGCTCAAACCAGTTTTCAGGGGCAAAACATACCTCGTGCTGTGCTGATATAACCAAAACGGGAACGTCTGTCTCCTGAAGTTTCTGGCGGATGTTATATGGGTCGTTGGTAAAGTCTTCGAATGCCGCGCCGTAAGAGCCCCATAATTCTGGTGCTACCCTTGGATCTTTGTCAACACGCTGTGCGATCCTGTTGTGGCTGTCCACCGCAGCTTTGCGGCTTATTTCAGATGACGGGTCAAAGAACAGGATAGTCTCGTCCTCTACCGTATAATCGGGCTTGTAGGCAGTATCAATAAATATCTGCTCAAGGGGATGTTGTACTTCTCCCGCAGGTTTGGTTCCCAACAGTATAAGTTGGTTGATTCTTTCCGGAATTTCTACGGCTACCAACTGTGCTACAAAGCCACCAAGTGACCAGCCACCAACAATAAATTTGTCGATACCCAATGCATCAGCCAGGTCAATAGCATCCTTTGCAAAACCTTTAAGATCCGTGTTAAGTGGGCCCGTTGATGAGGCTAAGCCGCTGTAGTTAAACGTTATTACCCTATAATCCTTAGCAAGGGCGTCAAGGAAAGCGGGGTCCCAGTCATCAAGGTTGGCACGGAAGCGGTTGTTCAGTATAATTGCTTCTCCCTGCCCTATAGAACGGTATGCGATTTTTCTGCCGTTGCTTTCTGCAAATTGTGTCGTAACAGTAACTGCTGTTTCGTTGGTGTTGCCACTTATTACTGATAATATGATGGCGTCTTTGATTTTTGTTTTCATGATATTTATATGTAATTAATGATATTAAAAAATTTAGTTGCTTTGATTCATCGCTGCCAGCGCTTCTGCCGGAGAGGAAAGGGACAGTTTATAGAAGTCTGCTGTCTGGCCTACATGCTTTTCGTACTCGTTTGCCACGAGCGCTTCCTTCAGGTCACTGGCAACCTGCGCGGGGCTGATCCCGTTACTGCCACCGATCTCTGCTGAAAAATCCGTATCTACCAATGGAGGCATCACCTCAAACACTTTTACATTAGATGTCTTTTCAAGGCTGACGCGCAACACCTGGGAATAGGAATGCAGTGCTGCCTTACTAACCGAGTAGGTTGGTAATACCCAGCCCGGAGCGAATGCCGCTATGGAAGAAACGTTGACAAATGCTGCTTCTTCCTGTTTTTTCAGTTGTGGAAGCAAAAGTTCGGTAAGCCTTACAATGGACAGGTAATTGGTCTGGATCTCCTCTCCCGCCCTTTGGTGGGCGTTAGCACCCTCATCGCTTAATTTGTAATAGTGCGCCAGGCCTGCATTATTAACTACGATATTAAGGCCAGGAAATTCAGAGGCCAGTTTATCTACTAAACTGTCTACATCAGCCTGGTTATTGATGTCAGCAACTATTGGGGTAACATTGTCCAGGGCAGCAGCTGCCCTGTTCAGCCTCTCAGCGCTTCGTCCGGTTATGATAACCTTGTTATCTTTAGACAGCAGTTTTGCAAATTCGAATCCTATTCCTGAGCCACCGCCGGTAATAAGGATAGTGTTATTTGAAGTTTTCATCTGTATTATTATTTTTTATTAAATGTTTAATGATCCTTGGCCTGACGATATCAGGTATGCTTCTTTTAATGCTTCTGAATAGGTTGGGTGCGCATAGGAAATGCGGAACATGTCCTCGTCTGTCACTTCGTACTCCATTGCGATCACACCCTGGGCAATTAGATCCGCGGCTCTTGGCCCGATAACATGTACCCCTAGTATTTCGCCGTATTTTGGTTCGGTAAGGACTTTGGCAAAACCTTCTTTTTCCATAGCTGCCCTCGCCCTTGCACTGGCAGAGAAAGGGAATTTGCCTACTTTATACTCAATATTCTGCTTTTTAAGTTCTTCTTCGGTATAACCTACTGAGGCAACTTCCGGCCAGGTATAGACTACGCCCGGTATTAGTTTGTAGTTGATATGGGGTTTTTGGCCGTTAATGCGCTCTGCAACAAATACACCTTCTTCTTCCGCTTTATGGGCAAGCATCGGGCCCGCGATCACATCCCCTATAGCGTAGATGTTTTCCTCTGATGTTTTAAGGGTTTCATCCGTGGTAATCCTGCCCTTACTATCAAGCTGGATATTCGTATTGTCCAGTCCAAGCCCATCTGTATAAGGTCTTCTTCCCACTGCCACAAGGCAATAATCTGTAGTAAGCTCCTGCTGCTGGTCGGCAGCGTCAAGGAATTTCAAGGTTGCACTCCCACCGTTGTTTACCGCCGACTGTACTTTATGGCTTAGTAAAACTTTGATCCCGCTTTTTGTGAACAGTTTTTTCAGTTCCTTGCCCAGATCCCTGTCCATTGTCGGTATGAGGCTGTCGGCGTATTCAATGATGGTCACTTCCACACCAATCCTGGCATATATTGATGCCATCTCAACACCGATGACACCGCCGCCGATGATAGCTATGCTTTTAGGTTTTTCAGGCAGTGATAAGGCTTCAGTTGATGTTATAATCCTGGCCTTGTCAATAACTACACCCGGGATAGTGGCAGGTTTTGAGCCTGTCGCTATTATAAAATAAGTACTCGATACGTTGGTTTCAGTGCCATCTGTCGCAGTGACCTTAATTTGTGTGTTGCTAAGAAAAGAAGCTGTGCCTGTGATCACCTCAATCTTATTCTTGTTCATCAGGTAATTCAATCCTGAGATGTTTTGCTTCACCACATCGCCCTTACGGTTGATAAGCTGTTCAAAATCAAGGCTCAGTTCCCCTACCTTAATACCATGGGTTTCAAATTTCGTTTTTGCTGTGTGGTAGTGTTCCGTACTGTCAAGCAATGCTTTTGTAGGTATACACCCTACATTGGTGCAGGTGCCCCCAAGTGTTGAATAATTTTCAACCAGTGCTACTTTGTATCCTAATTGTGATGCCCTGATGGCGGCAACATAACCGCCCGGCCCTGATCCTATTACTACAATTTCAAATGTTGTTTCCATGAGGTTAAACTTTTAATTATATATTTTTATACTTTTATAATTGTTACTTTTCGTACTGGGAATCAGCGGTCTGTCGCTTCCTTCTTTTGTACACTACAAAGTTACCGTGATACGGCAGGGGCGTCTGTTATCCTTTACTATGTTGTGTTATTTACTGTTAAATCGTGACATTAAAATACGTGCCAATAACCTGTCAGGCAAAGCACGCCAAGTTCTATGCCTCCCTCACAACACGCTGTATAACAAATAATTATGATTTAACTAAAAGTCCTGGCATCGTTATATCGCTAATCCTTTCTTATTCGCCTCTAAATACAAAGGCAAAAAAAAGACAGGCGAAGCAGCCTGTCTTTTTTATATCATATACGGTTATGTTATTGCCTGTTGACCCATTCCAGGATGTAGTCAGCATCTTCCTTCCAGTTGGCTTGCGACATAGCAAGGTGGTTGCGGCCTTCAAATTCCTTATAATCTGTTACCGATCCTGCCGGCTGGTGCTTTTTATACCTTTTGTAGGTTTTCTCATTTAGTGATGCCGGCATGATATGGTCTTCTGAACCGGATATGAACAGTAGTGGCGCATGGGCTTTACTGAAATCTACGGTAGCAGGTTTCTTTAAGGCATCCCACATCAGTTTTCTTGATTCCGGGATAACCAGCTTGTCATAGTAAGCCTGCTGCTCGCTGACCGGCATTCCGTTGGTAAAGGCATATTGCCATTGTGAGAACGACATCAGGAAGGTCTTGTCGCTTGAGCGGAAAAGTCCAAGGGGTGACCAAAGAGAGCGCACAAATGAAAATTTAGTAGTGATCACACCTTTAGGCGGTACCGAATGGTAAGCGATCCCTGCCGACGCTTTATCCTGCTGTACCAGCAGCTGCACGATAAGGCCACCGAAAGAATGCCCCACAAGTATTGGTTTCTCGCCAAGGGAATCGATTATCCTTGCATGATAATCCACTACTTCCTGTAATGACAATTGTGCAAGTTCACTGTTAGGCTGTTCTTTTCTAAGGGAGTCAGCAGCGCCTTCTTTATGCGGCCATGCAGGCACTATAACTTTATAGCCTTTACTGATGTAGTAGGCTTTCCACTCATCCCAACCACTGTTACTTACAAAAGCGCCGGAAATAAGCATGATTGTTTTCGTTTTCGACGGATTGTCAATGTTGTCTTTTGTCATTTGGGCAAGGGCCGGGAATTGCGTAAGCAGTAATGCAAGGGTTAAAAATGAAACGTTAAGGATCCTTTTTAAGTTCTGAGGTAAAAATTTTGTCTTCATAATAAATAAATTTAATTGCTTTAAGATTATGAGACAAAATTAGGCCGATACAGGGCGCCCTACTGTTACGGGATGCTATGTAGTGTTACTTACTGTTAAACCTGTTGGTGCTCTTTTTAAAAAGTGTCAGAGCTTATAAAATCTGAATCAACAGTGAATACGCCGGATTTACCGGGTTTTATACTGGTATACAAACCGTAACTCAATTGTGGTTCCATTTTCACCTGATATTGTATATTCCGCCTCAAGGTCACCGCTAAGCCCGTGGATAAGCTTCATGCCTAAAGAATTCGCTTTGGAAATATCAAAACCGGCAGGTAGCCCTACCCCGTCATCAGCGATCCTCAAAACAAAATAGTCACCATGCAAGTGTTCAAGGGTGATTATTATTTTTCCCTTACCGGTATCGGGAAAAGCATACTTTATAGCATTGGTTACCGCTTCATTCAGTATCAGCCCGATCGGCACAGCCTGGGAAACGTCCATAACAACGGATTCCACCTGAAGTTCAAAGATGATCCTGAATTCAGTATCAAAGCTGTCTATGAGATATTCCACAAGTTCTAAAATATATTCGCGCATATCAATAGCGGCAAGGTTGTCTGTCTTATATAATTTCTGGTGGATCAGGGACATGGAATACATCCTGTGCTGGCTGTCTTTTATCGCAGTTACAGCGGCAGCATCGCTAAGGTAGGACGACTGGGTATTGAGCAGGCTCATCACAATCTGCAGATTATTCTTGACACGGTGGTGTATCTCCCTCAGCAGCCATTCCTTCTCCACAACCAGCTTTTCCAGTGCCCTGTTTTTTTCTGTAGTTTCTTTTCTCCTTTTCTTATTAACGGAATACAACCTATAAATTAAGCCTATAAAGATTGCCAGAAGGACAATTGCGGCAAAACTTAAAAGTTGCACGGTCCTGGCCTTGTAAAGCCTTGATTCCTGCCTGTCGGACTTCTGTTTTAAAGCAAGGTTGTCCCTGTCTTTTTTTGCAACCTGGTATTGAACTTGGAGTTCTGCCAACTGTTTGTATTTTGTCTCATTGAATACACTGTCTTTATATAGTGCTGCAACCTGGTAGTTCTTTATCGCTGAAACATACTCTTTATTGACCGAATCTATTTTAAATGACATCCAATATATAAATTCTGCTTTTCTCTTATCCCCTGTAATTAGTGTGCTTTTCAAAAGCTTTATATAATGTTCACTCAGTTTATAATTCTTATAATGAAAATGGTACAGTATCGAAGCATGCATGGCTTGCGAAAAACTTTCCATGTCAATAGCTTTCTCCTTTTCTATTGTGGGAAGCAGCACCGCAAGCTGCCTGTAATATTTGTCCGCAGCACCATATTCCTTCTTTTTTAGGTAATGCTGGACAAACGTAGACAGGCACCTGCCCTGTACAGGAACTGAACCACTGAGATAGCTGCGTTCAAGTTCATGCAGGCATTGTATCGCTTCAATCGTATTATCATTCTCATCCAATGCATGATGTAGATGTAAACCAAGCCATAGTGTCGTATCAGTATCAATATATTTTTTAGAAATATGGTAGGCTTCTCTAAAATACTTTAGGGACATCGCCCGATTGCGTATATCCCTGTACGTCACACCCGCAAATTTATAGATGTCAATTACATAATAACTCTGGTCATTATATTTCTGCGCAAGGGCAATAGCCATTGTAATATATTCTAAAGCCTTGTCCTGCTCGGAGAGGTAACTATATGTGCCTGCCATGTAGGAATAGATGTATTGCAAATCCGTTTTACCTGCCTGTTTATACCAGTCGAGGGCGGCAGTATAAAATTTCAGCGATTCTGCGGCAGGACGCCGGTTATACAAGATACTTAGGCCTACATCTTCATTTGCCATCCCTAAAAGCAATTTATCGTTAATTGCTTTTGCAAGAATCAGATTCTCTTCAGTAAGCTTAATGATATTTTCAGGAACTTCAACATATCTGTAGACCAGAAATAACGCCCTGTTAGAATGAAAAATTCCCGTATTATCACTTATCTCCTTATATGCGAGAGCTGCTTTTTTTGCAAAGGCAATGCTCTCTTCATACCTGCTTTCATAATTATACGCCTTTGAATAGAGCAGGTACGTATCGGCAAGGTGTTTTTTTGAAGCCAATTGTTTTGACAAGCGCTCGCATTTTTGGGCATAGCTCTTTGCCGTGTCCATCGATTTTTGATATCCAGCCATATAGGATTGTTCAACATGGTAATCACCAAGTGCCAGGTAGGCCTTAATTTTTTGATTATCTGACTGGGCTTCGCGCAGGTTTCCCTGAAGCTGGTTATATAGCTTCTGATCATACTGGGCATTGATTTCACCAACAGTAAAAAATACCGTTAAAGTCAGAAGAAGGTAGATATTTTTCATAGGGCTGAATTATAGATAGATTCCGATGTGTTTGCTGAAAAGAGCTCGCTATTATATTTCGTTGTAAGTTAAGTAATTATGCAATATTCAGAATGGTCAAGGGGAGTTTTTGACAGGTAATTAATTGCAAAGTCCCATTTTGCACTGCAAAATGGGACTTTATCTGTTCAATTAAATTCTTTATTCTTTAATAAACTTCTGGTTTACACTAACCTCGCCGCTTATAATTGTGATGGTGTATAATCCCTGGCTGATTCCATCTAACTGTATAGTGCTTTCATTACCCGACTGCAATACTCCCGATTTTATCTTTTGTCCTAAAGTGTTATATACAGTATAAGCAGCACCCTGTAAGCTATTAGCTGATGTAACATTTAATATGTACTTTGCCGGGTTAGGATATATGGTAAAATTAGTACGTTGGTTACTTCCTAAGCCAAGTTCAGGTTCAAGGCAAGCCTGTGAATTTACCTGTGAGGAACGTAGCGCTGAATTTTCAATCACGGTATACATCCTGATTTTTTGGTCCTGCGTAAATACGTTCATGCAGGCCTGCGGCGTATAATCCATGTAGTTTTCGATCATATCCATACCGTCACTATCCGGGCAGCTGTCAACGGGTACGCAGGTTGTATTCTGGTGGGCAGCAGCAGGGGTATCATCGCAATAATCTGTGGCACTGCAATTGCCGTCACCCCATATGTGGCGAAGACCGAAAAAGTGGCCCACCTCATGGGTTAAGATCCTTCCTTTGTCATAGGGAGGATAAAATGTACCTTCCGGGTAAAGGTCTGCCGAACCAAAGAAATGGTAATCGACGGCTACCCCGTCAAACTCAGCCGGAATCCCTTCTTCATCAAAATCTTCCAAACCTTCCACACCCGAATCCGATGGAGGGAAGCCGTAACCTCCTACCCCTACAAGGTCGCCTCCAAAGCGGCATACATAAAGATTCAGGTATTTTGAAGTATCCCAGTTGTATACCGCTTTAAGGTCATCCTCTAAAGCATCGATACCCCAGGATTCCTGATCAATACTAATCCTGTCGATACCATTAGTCGATCCTCCGGAAGGATTGGTCTGTGCCATACAGAATTCAATTTCAACATCGGCGCCCACAGGATTTTCATTGTAGCCCGGAGTACCCGCCATACGCCTGTAGTCTTGGTTCAATACGGTAATCTGGGACATAATTTGTGCATCAGTTATATTCGCTCCCGTTCCCAGTTCTTCATTATTATGCACTACGTGCACCACCACAGGGATTGTAATGATCGAATTATTGTTCCTTGCCTCAAGCCTTTTTATTGTGGCAGCGACTTTAGCTGACACTTTTGCCTCAAATTTTTGAGAAGAGTACGCAGGGTACTTTTTTTTTATATAGGATTCGTAGGCAACCGTTGCGCATTGATGGGCAGCCATATTTTCAATATCCTTGCCGTAATTTATTGGCTTTGGAGCTGGCTTTTCCTGAGCGTGGACACTGTTAAATAAGGCAAGTAATATCATACCTTTTATTATAAGTGTAATATTTGTCTTCATTTTTTAATTTTTTAATTAATAAAACATATTTGTAATTACCGTTAGTAAGAGCTTGCAACGGTTGCTTCAACATAATTGATACCAAACCTTAATTTATCTTTATTCTATCATAAAACTCTATATATCAATTGTTTAATTTATCACGTGTTTTCGGAAGCCTTTACGAAATATCACTGTACGCATCTTCAACCTTTAAATATCGCTGTAAATAAAAAATATCTTAAGACGGAAGACGGAAAGAATTGTGATTGGCAGAAACAAGTAGCAATAAATTAAGATCATTACGTTAGTGGTTAAAGAATCTGCGAAGGTTTATAAAACAAGCGTCCGCACCGTTCAAACATATCCTAACGCTTATACATATGCACCAAAAAAAGAAGTAAAAATCAAAATTTACAAAACAAAAAACAGAAGCAACTTTACAGCCACTTCTGTTTAAAATATTTACTATTATTGTTATTAATCCTGTACTGCTATTTCAGGAAGAGACATTAGTTTATCGCCTTAACATTATCATTCGGAATACGGTCTATCAAATAATTATACGGATCAATACCCGCCTGAAATGGTATTTCTGTGGTAGTAAAAGTAAACGTATTATTTTTCTTTGTTATTTTTACACGTTTATATTCCAACATCTTACCGATTTTTTCATCGCCCTCAGGTTCGGCAAAAATAGCTACATCTATATAATCAGCTATTGGCACCACTGTTTCCGTACCCATGGCATCAGCCCTAAATTTTTCCGATGTTGTCGTTAGCGTAGTCTCATAACCATGGGCAACTTTTTTAGAAGTTACCTTTAATGCCCGGTTGCTAAATATGGTAATATTCTCAAACATATCAGTTATAAGATATTGCATGTCGGCAGGTGTTACTTTTTTAAAAGCATCGACGGCAGCTACCGATGTAGGGTAGGGAGGGTTTTTATAACCATAACCGTTCAAAAGGGCTCTAAGCGCTTCGTTTACTTTATCCTCACCAATCATCTCTTTAAAGTAATACATAATAACGCTGGCCTTGTTATAGTGTATGTATTGCTGGCCCTGAGTTTTCATTAAAGGCTGTTCCCCTTCTGTTTCAGAACTTCTTCCAAAAAGATAGCTGTCCATTTCATACTCAAGGAACTTTTTCATTTTATCCTTGCCGTATTCTTTTTCCATAACCATAAGTGCAGAGTATTGGGCAAAACCCTCGCTCATCATTTCGCTGCCTTGCATGTAAGCACCGCAAAGTTGGTGCGCCCAATACTGGTGCGCCATTTCGTGTGCAGTAACATAAAACACCTGGTCTATATCATCTTTAGTAACATCTTTTTGGTCCAGAATAAAGCCAATACCTTCGCTAAAAGGCATCGTGCCCGGAAAAGCCTGTGCAAAACTCTGGTATCTTGGGAACTCAATTATCCTGCATTGCTTGTGCATGTAAGGACCAAAATTTGTTGTGTAATATTCTAACGAGCGCTGCATGCTGTTAAGCATATTAGGCACATTGTAGGCATGGTTTTTATCATAATATACTTCCAGGTCTACGCCTTTCCATTTTTTGCGGGCAACCACATATTTAGCCGACACAAACGAATAAAAGTTGAGCGATTTGTGGTCCAGCTTATAGGTAAAGTATTTCCTGCCATCCTTATCCCAAGATTTAATAAGAGATCCCGGCGCAATAGCGATCTGGTCTGGCGATGTGCTTATGGTAGTAGTAACATCTACCCAGTCAGAATCGTTACTCATGTAGCTATCCATCCTTGCCGTACCGTTATTGTTGTCAAGCTTGGGCATTACATCGCGCTGGGGCAGTTTACGTTTTTTACGGGTATTTTTATCCGATATTTCATAATTGCTGTTGTAGCCAAATGTAGGCATCAAATCCATATTATTAAAAAACGTTCCGTTTTGTGTAAGTTGCGTAAAGCTTACCTCATTTTCAAACCCTTGTGTCAGTGCTGAAAGATCGACCGTTATTTTAATCGAATCGTTAGCGGCAAGAGGTGTTTGCAATGTATATTTTCTGTAATACAACTTCTTGTCACTAAAGCTGAGTTTAGCACCCGGAATGTTTATTCTAATACTATCTGTAAGAAACGGCATGGTAAAATGCAGCTCTTTTACAGGCACACCTGATAAATTTTTGGCCCAGCACTCTATATGTGCAGTAAGGCTGCGGTCTTCGGGAACCAGATCTATGGCATAGTCAAACTTATAAAAACGCGGCTTGGCCATTTTTTCATATTTCTTGAACTTCGTTTCATAATCAACCTGCATATCTTCGGTTTCCTTTGCCGTTTTGTAGGTATTAAGCAACTTGGTATTATAATAGACAAAACCTGCACAGGCTACGAAGGCAACAACACTGACGATAATGGCTATGCTGTTATTTTTAAACCTTCTTTTAGCTGAGGTAAGGCGGTATTTAAACCCAGCCTCTTTACCCCGGATGTAAAAGGCAACGCATACAAAACAAAGGATTATACAGAACACGAACCAGTATACATTAAACCAGAACGTACCCGGTAAAAAGGGGCCAAAGCCATTCATATCTGAGTATGTAATTCCCGGTACTGTACCAAAAGAAACCATATTAGTACTCACTTTAAACACGCTCCATATGAAACTGTCTATGGTTATAAAGGCTACAAAGCCTAAATAACCAACATAACGATTGTTTATAATATAATGCAAAAACAGTGATAGTACTACCAGATAGGCAAAATGTAGCAGCCTGATAATAAGGAGCCACTCCAGGTAAAGGCCAATTTCGTAGCGGGTGTAGCCGTAAAATGTTTGTGCTACAATACCCACTACAATAGTACAAATGTGCACTATGGCTATTGCCACAATTACAGCAATAGCTTTTGATGCAAAAAGCACCCCGGTTTTTATAGGGGTAGAATCTTCAATTTCGTTAAGCTTTGCATCGCGCTCTTTCCATACCAAAACGCCGGTATAAAAGGTAATGAATCCAAGCATAAACAAATCGAATGAATTGTTTATGACACCTATTACAGAATAGGTTACAGGAAATTGCGATGTACCATAGCCACCTGTAAAACTGGTTAGGCTGGTTATAAGCAGTATCATGCCAATACCTGTGATAATAATAAACACAGGGCTTTTTACAATGGCTTTGGTTTCAAACCTTAAAAGGTTTATAAATGTGCTGAATGAGAAAACATTGGCTTTTGTAGGCGTAAAAATTTTATCAGTAATCGCCGGCGATAGAAAGTCGGCTTTTTCGGCTTTTTGTTTTTTTACTTTTTCTTTTCTAACGCTAAACGAAAATCGCCAGTAAACAACCCACAGCATTACTAAGCTTAATCCCAGCCATACAAGGCGGTTAATAAGCAAATTGCCCTCTAAGCCCACACTTAAGGTATTTTTTTCTATAACGGTCATGTACTTGGTCATGATCTCCAACGACCTGTTACCAAACGGGTCTATAAGGCTTGCTATCCATTCTTTTTTAATATCGCCGGCAAAACCCTGTGAGGCAAAATAAAATACAATAAGCAGCATGGTGCTTATAAATGATACAATACTGCTCCTGAAAATGATTGCCAGAGAATATATCAAAGCGCCTGCCACAATAATATTGGGCAGTGCAAAAACAAAGATCCCGTTTATATGGCCGGACCACACTATGCTGCCATACCTGTCAGCGGCGTTCATGCCAAAATCTTCAGGAAATAATACTGTTAAATATGGTGCTACTAGTACCCCTAACGATATACCCAGCATAGGGATCAACGTTATAATGATGACGCCTATAAATTTACCAAAAAAGTAATGGCTCTTTTTTATGGGCGACGAAAATATAAACTGGTACATACTATACTGAAAATCACGGATGGCAGTAGCGTTTATAAATGCCGTTACCGTTAGTAGCAGGATAATAGAAAAAATGGCATAAAATATCTCGACTACATAAGGCGCATTTTTGTGTACACTGCCCACTGTACCGCCCACAGTTACCCCCTCGAAGGCAACCATACAAAACGAAAAGATAGTAACAATTGCAAGAAATATCCAAACCATTGGTTTTTTTATCCAATAATTTAATTCATGCTGTATAAATTTCCACATAGCTATAAATTATTAGAGGGTTAAATTAACTCGTTAAGTTTGGCAAAAAATACATCTTCCAGGTTTTCTTCGGCTTTTGTAAAACCTTCCTGCGGGTCGGTTTCAGAAAATATATGAATTAGCGGCTGCCCACCCACAAGCTTACTCGAAATAAGCTTATACCTGTCCTGATACGCCGAAAGTTCTGTTTTTGGTACGCGTTGTTCCCATATTTTACCTTTAACTTCTACAAGAGCATCATCTGTAGTACCCGTAAAAAGTACCTGCCCTTTGTTCATTACAGCCATGTTATTGCACAGCTCGCGCACATCCTGTACTATGTGTGTAGAAAGTATTACAATAATGTTCTCCCCTATTTCGCTAAGAATGTTATAAAAACGATTACGCTCCCCCGGGTCAAGGCCTGCGGTGGGTTCATCTACAATTACCAGTTTAGGATTACCTATCAGCGATTGCGCAATGCCAAAACGCTGGCGCATACCGCCGCTATAACTTGCCACGGCTTTTTTACGCATATCCCAAAGGTTCACTTTAACAAGCAGCTGCTCTACCATCTCTTTCCTTTCGGCTTTGGATGCAAACCCTTTTAGCAATGCCAAATGGTCCAGCAGGTCTACTGCTGATGTGCGTGGGTATACGCCAAATTCCTGCGGGAGGTAGCCCAGCACTTTGCGAAGACCGTCTTTATCGTTTAAAACATCAATATCGCCAAGGGTAATACTGCCGCTATCGGCATCCTGAAGGGTTGCGAGTGTACGCATTAGCGATGACTTACCGGCACCGTTAGGGCCCAAAAGCCCGAACATACCTTTACTTATGGTTAAGGAAACGTTGTTTAGCGCATGCACGCCATTGCTGTATTGCTTGTCGAGGTTTTTAATTACTAACTCCATAATTATTATTAACTTTTAAATAATGTCATAAAATAAATTTCAACTTTTTACACGTGATGTGGCAATTAACTTGACGAATTACACTTCATCTTACAAGCGCATTTTTTTTAATGCCAATGAAGCATGTAGTAGTAAATATTCTTATTTTCTGCCACATAGTGCTACTAAATAACATTGGATTTAGACCATATGTCATTTGTTATTAAATAATTACAGGTATAAATAGTACGCCAATACAAATTACTTGTAATTCTTAATTGCTTCTACAGGGGCAAGAACATTATAATCTTTCCAAACTTCAGAATCATATTTACTTAAATAATCGATATTATAATTTTCCTTTTCTATAACGTTTTTAAACTCACCAGAGGTTATTTTCTTTTCATCAATAATGAAAAGCTCATCAGTGGTATAGGTATCCATCTCCATTAAAAAGTCAATTTTTAACATTCGGGTTTCCTCTTTTTTATCCAATTTATTTTTAGTGAACTTTAATGGACGATCAATGTAAGTGTAGGTTCCTTTTTGTCTCTTTACAAAATTTACAGAATACTTATTTTCGGCATTTTTAGTGAAAATTGCCTCAACTTTTGTACGATCCTCCATTGTTTCAATACCTATTAAAAATTTTAGGTTTACCTTTTTTTCGATTTGTCCATCCATTAAATTATATTCCAGTTTTACAATAGCATAGTCGGATGCATTGACATAAAATTTTCCGTAATAATGAGCAGCGCTTTTTTGTGGTTGGAAACCTATTATATAAATCATCTCGCCTTTGTAGGTTGCATAACCATCAAAACTATACTTATAAAATTTATCTCTGGTAAAAAAGTCAAGATCCTTATTAGTATAGAATTTGTTCAAAGAATTTGTTAAATAGGAAAGATTTGTTTTTAAAGGAGCTGTATCTTCATCAGTGATGACATCTTTTTCAGGACTATCAATTTTTAAGGAATCGTCGATAGAAAATAAACCTGACTTTACCTTATAAGTGGCGTCCGGCTCCAAATGCCTTTTTACAACATTCAGTAGTTTATTACTAGCCTGATCTCCTGATATATCGTTTGCCTTATTCTTAAGTTCAATAGCTTTTACTACGGATAGCTTTGTCTCATTTTTTTCAGCATATAAAAAACCATAGGATTCCGAGTAATGCTGAGAGTGAAGATTTACATTTTTTTTTGTTATTTCATCGAGTTCTTCGTTAAGATCTTTTAAAGTAGACTTCTTTTCAAGTGATGATTTTACAAGTTGAAATTTATTCCTAATTAATTTATTTTCAATAGAAGTACGTAAAAAAAAAGTCTTCTTTACATCTTTGGCGCTATAATTTTTTGGAGCATTTTCTATTACCTTTCCCAAAATTTCTAACGGAGATAATTTTATATTGGTAACAAATACCTCATCTAATACACTTACCTGCTCCTTAAGAATATAGGTATTATTATTTAAATCTGCTTTTGGGATTACTAAAGTTTCAAATCCTATGCAGGAGAAGGTTACTTCATCCGCATCTGCTTTAGAGGGGCTAATCATAAATACTCCCTCTTCGTTACTTACGACGCCGTAGGTTGTACCAATTTGAATTGAAACATAAGGTATAGGCTTATTCTCTTCATTTGTTACTCTGGCAGTAACGGATTGTGCTTTAATGGTTAGGGTAAAAAGCAGATATAATAAAATAGTCCGGAGTATTTTTCTTATCATAGGGTGTTGTATTAATTATTTGTGTTGGTTGTACTTAAATTAGATTAAAAATTGATTATCAAATTTGGGAAGGCATATTACTATGTACCATTTAGAAAACGAAAATAAACTTGATAAAAGTTTGAAGTTGCTTGCTTTAACCGTGCATTGTGAAAGCAGCACTGGCATTAGCAAAGTCCCTTTGCAATACGGTGGTTTTATTAGAATTCATTATAGGTGAGTGGCAGGACCATCGAAACATGAAATGTGACTAAAGCATAATCAAAACAGCATCCAAAATGATCAATATTTTACATTATACTTACTTATAAAATATTAAAAAAATAAACGCCTATATTTCAGTAGTTTAAAAATAAAAAAACTATTGTGGGATAGCGCAATACTGATATCTAAAAATTTCGGGTATAGCGTTCCAATTTAAAATTTGCTATATCTCGCTATTCTGTATTTGATTTTAGCGAAATATAACTGAATTTTTAATTCCAGGCTGGCACTCAAAATTACATATAAGACCGAAGGATTACGATTCTTGCTAATTGCCTTCGCGTTCTACGAGTAAGAATAATTGTGCCGGAATCAAATATTACGGTCTTTTCGCTCGGTTATGCAATTTAATACAGACAAAACTAGGATAATCAACAATCAACAAAGCAGTGAGAAAGTACCAGAGCATTTTCACACGAGTGGCTACATACATAACCCTTACAACCCAAATCTTGACACGGAACATATACGATAAATGCTGTGCCGGCAATTTTCGACTAGTACCTTTAATTTTTTCAGTGATTTAAAATCCGGCAGAGAGGCTTTGAGCAAAAAACGATGCTTCATGATAGCAAATAATGAATATAAAGCTACACTAAGCATTTCCTCCTGTGCACGCATGCGTCGGTAGTGGGAAGACACCGCTTAGAACGCCCCGCAAATTCTGACGAAGGAAGCTTATCGCGGGGCGGCGGGCTTTTAGCCCACCTTTATAGGCATTGACCTGAAATCCGCAAGGTTTAAAAAGAATCCCCTATAGGAGGTCATGCCATTACGAAAAAGATTCCACAGCAATGAACCGCCTAAATCGGCTAAGGCAGGGTTAATGAATAAATCTTGCTTTTCCAATGCTTCCGCCAATGAGCAGCTTGGCTCATTACTATCGGACTGCGCCTCAAGCTGTTCCCTGAATTCATCGGTAACAGTTGGCAGGTAAGGTATTGTCCTGTATAATTTTGATTCAGGCTGCGTAATTGCCCCGATGGTGGATAGTATTACCTGCCCCGTTTTTTGGGCATTCCCCATATCCATCCAATACAATCCTCTATCCCGCTCTGAAAAAAAGCTACTACTGTTGTCCTGCAATGCTGCGGCAATATCAAGCCGTGCAGCAACCGTGTCAACACAGGTAATATAGATATTCGCCCTGCCCCTGTTAGGGAATTGCCCGAGCAATTCCCTGCTGAATGGCTTTGTAACGGCTTTCCAGTTTGTGCCAAAAAAACGGTTAATGCGGTTTACGAGTGATACTGACTTATATAAACCAACTTCGCTGTCGGCAAAAAGCTGCCTTCCTTTATTTGCCTGGGTCACGGTATCGGCATCATATACCGTAATGTGCAACCCTGCATGCCCCAAGGTAACAAGGCTGTAGTTCATTTTAGAAAGTGCGGTCAGCACATGGCTACCTGTGCCGCCAGCACCGATAAGGTTAACCGTTATCGGGTTAGTCGGGTTAATAAGGTAATTGTCTGCGTAATGCATGGAGGTTAGCGGTTTCATGATAAAAGTCTTTTAAGGTTCATTCCATTTTTTACCAGTACGGGTATGGGAAATTCCTCTCCCGACCTGATTAGGCTCTGCCATAATTGTATAATGTTTCCCTGTACGGGGCTTTTCCCACCAAGCAGGTGGCTGAAGTAGCTGTTGAAAAAATAGCTTTCCCAAAGCTGCATGAATTCCTGTAAGAGGCAGTCGGGCTGTACATCAACTGATACCGTCCCCATGCATACCCTGCCATCATCGTATATATTGAAAAAGGGCGCACGGTACAGCGGGGTTTGCTCTTCAATTGCGGCTACCCCATCCAAAGCAAAAATATAGAGGTCTTTCTTTGAGGCTTTCCAAAGCAATGACGGTATTACTGCGGTACCATTGGGTATGCCCAGTTTTTCCACAAAAAACAATGGAACTTCCATGGCAGGGGTATACCAGATTGCATAACCGTCATGGTCGGGATTGATGTACAACATGTTTTTAGGCAGCAGCCCCGAGGATTTCAGGAAATTGCGCCTGAGTTCATCAGAGGTATCCAGGGCGTTCGCCAGGGCGGAACTTTCCGAAAGGCTCAACGGGTGGGCATTAATGGGATACCCATTGGCGTCCATATCATAGCTTTCTACATAGGTACTCCCTTGTGCATCATTTTTTTGGAATACTACGAGAGCCTTTACAGGGGTGTACATCGAACCAAAGTTGTCGGTTATATTTTTCATGGCAGGTTATTTAAGAGGGAACATAAATCATTTATCAGGGGAAATATCCTGTATTCAAAATCAAGCCCCTGCGCATCGGGCGCGCTTTCTTTGTCAAAAAGTTGGGTCAGGGTAGGGATTTGCATTTCCCCGCATTCGTTAAATTCATCGTTTACCATCTGTGCGATTTGGTCGTAGAGCGTCCCATCCGTACGCGCCACAAAGGATATGTACTGTTCTGCTGCAATGCTGTCCTCCCCTTCTCCAAATTCCTGATTGCCTGTGTTTCTGAAAATACTGCGCTCAGGGTAATCCTGCATCAGGGCAAAGGTTCTTTTCGCTACGTTCAGGGTATCGTATTCCATAGCGGTATTGGGCTTGTAACTTGATATACGCCTTTGAAAATCCGTGTGGTGGCAGGGGTTGTATATTTTGCGGTGCACAACGTCCCCGTAATGCTTTGCCTCCCTTAATTCATTGAATGCAGTGTCGGTATACCTCTCGGCATACCCTTCCATATCTTCATCAAACCACCCTTCTATACATTCATAATTGTAATAGATAAAGCAATATTCATCCCTGTAAAAAGGAACACCTACGCTACGATACAGGTAGCAGCAAACAGACAGCAATAAATCTGCGGTATACCTGTGTTTCCTGTCCTGCAAGAACGCGTACAGCGGTAACACAGGAATATAGTACAGCGTTGTGCCTGTGGCATATTGGCAAGAGGTCATAAGCTTCACGGTACCGTTGTCCTTTACAATCGACACTTCAATTTCCTGACCTGATGCGGTAAGCTGTTTTTCCACCTGATGGTGCGCATACAGGACGTTAAGGGGATACGGCTTATCTTCAATCCCTGTAACCTCAAACCCGTACAGCCCTGTCAGGATTTCAAGGGACTGAAAGAACTCTGTTTCCGCCGCTGCCTTTTTTGGCAATTTATCCGCGCTTTCATACAAGGGCAGGAACTGCTGCCTTAAAAAACCATCGGCAGGAGTTGCACCGGCACTGATGTTACCCGCTGCTTTTTTACTTCCTGCGCCTCGGGCAGCCTGTCCATCCCCTTTGCGAATTCCCCTATTTTTTGGTATAGTCTGCATAGCTTTTTATCATTTGGCAGTAGCGTACTGCGGTTCTCTTTTGTTTTCATGGTGTTATCCTTTAGTACCGATTTGGGTAACAAATGTATACTGGACTTCATCGTTGCTGATTATTGGCCCCTGTATGTTGGCGGTGGTCAGGATGGGATACGTCTGCGCGTAAAAGTTCAGAACCGCTTCGGGGCTGAACGATGGCGATGGGTCGGCAAGCTGTATCACCTGCTCTTTTTCCTTAAAGGAAAACACCCTTTGGAGTTGTGTGGCTACTAACATGGTATGTGGTTTTAAATGGCACTGAACAGGCCGTTATCAAATTGCGCGGATAGTGCTGCCTTGCGTGCGCGGATGTCCTCTGCATGTTCAGGGAATTCCTGTGCAGAGGGTACTTTCATCCATGCGTCCCTGAATTTCCCCTGTGCTTCCAGTTCATCGGCTTTCAGCATGGCTGCTGCGTAATTATCCACCACCTCGGCTTTGGGCTTGTCGGCTTTACTGCTTTTACTTTTTTCGCCCTGCGCTGCCTGTTTGGCTTTCTCCTGCTGTTTTTGGTACTGCCCCATGCTGTTTATTATAGCTACAGTGGTTCCCATTGCGGTGGTGATGTCTGCAAAAAAGCAGCTATCTATTTTTTCAGGGGGAGCACTAAATACCAGTGGCGGTATCACTTTGGCTGCCTTATCCCCGCATGCCGCATCTTTATACAGCAAAGAAACAACAGTGCTTCCCGATGCTGTTTGTTTTACCGCCAGTACCCACTCCACATCGGGGGCAGGGTTGATAGCGGTCAGTTGTTTAAAAAAATCAGTTTCCATAATCGTATGTTTTAGTATTACAAATTGATGATAAGGAACAGCCCTAAGCCAATAAGGGCAAACCCTATCCACTTAAAGAGCCATTCCAAAAAAGTTATAATCACTGCCTTGCCGTAGCTGCTGAATTCCTGCAACCCACCGATACCCCTGCGGTCAAACTTTCTTTTGCCGATGCAATATTGAATAGCTATCCCTAAAAAGAGGAACAGGTAACCCCAAAAAAGGGGTGGTATTTTAATGCTTAACGTTTCCATGATTTCATTTTTGTTTTAAATGCCGAAAAGCAGTTCCACGGCGAGTGCAAATTTTCGGTTTTGGAGTTTTGTTGTTGGGGCATAGGTGATGAGGCAGTACCCTGTGTAGACCCTTTTCAGCCCTGTGAATAGCTGCTCGGCAAAGAGTTTGTCACTGCTGTGCATTGCGACCCCGTGCTCCCTGATTACCTGCTGCACCTCTTTAAGCAACGCTTCCTGCAAGGCATCGTTCATGATATTAAATTCCCAACCTTTGAGCCGCTGCGGGACTTCCTGCTGTATCGCGGTCAGCATACCGTCCATCGTATCCAGGAGGGCGGGTATTTCCTCGGGAAACCACCTGTGCAGTATCCTTGCTTTGCCGATAAGGCTTGTATATTCTAAAGCTGCCATAACGTGTAGTATTATGGGACGGATAGGTCGTACCCGTCCCTATTCATTTAATTGTGCCACAGTATGTCCGCCCCGCTCTTCGCAAAGCCGTTGCACAGGTTAAAGGCGGTTTGCGCACGCTGTTGCCCTGTACCACCCAATAGCAAAGACGCCAGTTTTGCCTCATCGTCTTTGTAACTGCGTACATTTTGAAAATACCCTGTTACGCTGTTGTATGCCCCGAACACCGTCCCTTTTGTTGTTTCCATTTGTTGGGTGGGGTCAGCCATCGCATATTCAAAGGCACTCTCCACCATATTGGTAAAGCAGGTGGAAAGTTCCCCATCGTTACCCTGTTGCAGGTTTTTCAATGCAGTACCATTGGGTGCAAGGGCAAGTTCAATGAGCCTTTTAACCTCGTTGTCCGAAATCCGTGTTTTCGCCCACCCGTTAAAGATGGCTTCCATCTGTACCGATAAGGTGTCGGTTATCCCCATTACTTTATGCGCCAGTTCCAACCGTTCTTTGGCGTTAGCGGTATGGCGTATACGCACCGTACCCGTTTTATTGTTCAGGGCAGCATTAAGGGTGTTGGTGCAGACAATCCGTATAGGCGTAAATGCTGCGGTTATGCTCCCTGTACCATCGTGTGCGGTGGTCAGGAACAGGTATTTCTCAATCACATCATCGTTGCCCACACGGATGTAGTCGGGCAGCTTGGCGGTAATGAATACGCGCTCCCCTTTACCCAATGCCCCTGCGGTTTCGTATAGGATGCCCTCGCCACCCCCTACAATGCTGTCAAAAAAGGAAAAGGCATCCCTGTTCTGTACAATGTGGTAATCGCTGCCCACCTTATCGCCTAATATCGCTTCGTTATCGGTGCGGTAGGTGTAGAAGCTGCTCTTCGAGGTAATGCTCAACCCGCTTGGCAGGTTATGTATGTTGGGGCGTTTATCGACGGTAAAGTCAAGCCCTGCAAATTTAATCGCCTCGTTGCTTGTCGGGTATTCCTGTATTATTTGCCCTAAGTTGTGCCATGGTTTTTCCTTTACGCTGAAAAAACTGTGCAGGCCTGTCTGCTCGTTATAATTGATATTGTGTGCCATGATTTCTATATTTTATGATTGTTAATTAAAATGGCAGGTCGTCGTGCTCCTCATTGTTATTCCCTGCCTCCTGCCCCCTGCCTGGACTTTGCGCCTGTTGCTCGTGATTGTGCTGCTCATTGTATTTGGCATACGCAATCACGTTAAGGTTGTTGGTGTGGAATGTGAGGCTGCCTTTAGCCTCCCCCTGTGCATTATTGTACACATTGACCCCGATACGCCCCGATACCTGCACCACTGCCCCTTTACGCAGCACCTTTGCCGTGTTGGTATTGAGCCAGTAGGCACAATTGATATAGGTTGTTAGCTGTTTTACCTCGCTGCTGCCTTTAGGCTTGTAGCTGTCGTTTATGGCAATACTGAAATTGACCACCTCACTGCCTGAGTTAAGTACATTAACTGCTGCATCTTCTGTTACACGTCCTGTGATTTCCATGACTAAAAAATTTAAGGGTTATACATTTAATTTTCCCTTAACCCGTCGGAACCCTTAAAAAACACAAAAGTTTTTCAAAAGAAAAAACGAAAAAAAAGAAAGCCAGCTAAAACGGCGGGGGCAGCCGGAAGCCAAAAGGAAACGGAATAATTGGAGGGGACCCTTTGGGGAGGCAGCCGTTTATGCCGTAGTCTTTTGGATTCACCCGAGGATGCCCTTGCCATAACTTAGCTGCCTTTTTGATCGTTTCGCCTTGAAAAAAATTCATCGCAAAACATCCTACTCAACACTATTACGTGTCGTTCAGGAAAGACATTAACGCATCAGGGATTGCAACTGAAAATCCTTTTCCTAAAAGAAAAGATTGGCGTGGAAAGCGCGGCCGATGCTCCGGAAATTCGCCCCATTTACACCTTCTAAGATCATGATGATCTCTTTCTGCTGTACTACTGCCGTTATCTTAAATATTTTTAAGACCGGCACCTTTACACCCAATTACGATCGCTATTATATTTCTAAAAAAAATGTCAAAATATTTTATCCTTTCAACTTTTTTTAGAATTTTTAGGCTTTAAAAAGTACTACGTTGGATCGGGAATTGCTAAATATTGCTCAGTGTGAATGTAGCTTAAAAGCAACACGGATTTTACAGGAGGAGACGCGTATAAAAGAATATCAACTGTATAAATTAGATGTGGGCCTTCGTCGGATTGAAGAAGAATTTCAGGCCTTTAAGGAAGAATTTATATCGAAATTCGGATTAAATGACGACCATAAAGCGCTATGCGCCCTGCAAAAAATCTGTTTGGTAAATGCTAAAGATTGTATAACGAAATTAATGTGCTTCACCCAATCACAACCGATTCACAAATAGTTAGTGAACGAAGTGACGTTAGTGTGCAAGGGAATCACATCCCGCCGGCATGATCTGCGACTCTTGCATAACCTGTGATACGCTTTTCCTTAGCTAAAACGGTAGGAGTGCGTCGCTTTTATAGGCCCGGACTGTGGAGTCATTACCATTAGAAAATGAACTGTCGGTAGTAGAATAATTTGGTCGATATCAGTAGCTTTGACGTAATGAATGTCCCAGGTCTTCGTTCACAATTAGTGATAGCCACTTAGCCCCTTTCATTTATGAAGTAGGTTCTTACAACCTATCCCCTATTAAAAAATGGATTATGAATCAAAAGGATGCTTGTGGGGATCTGCTGCGTCCGGAGCACTGTATCCCCTAAATGAATCGAAAGCCATACCATAGATATGGTATTTTGAAAACCGGTGATATTTTTTTCCTTAGCAGATAGCTTCATTATAGCGTATTAAAAAATGCAGCCACTTAAAATCCTTATCAAAGCGCATCGCTATATCTGATAATTAAGCAAATAAAAGCTAACAGACACGCAGCGACGATAGCATAAAACACGTTTTTAATCTCTTGATTTCTTTTAACTTTGGAATTGATATCAGATGGATTATATTTAAACATACATTTTTTTATTTCAATGCAATTTCCGGGTCTTAATCTAATAACGAAATCTCTCTATGCCACCATGTCGAAACTGATAATGTTTTGATATGTATTAGACGTAGCATCCAGGTGCTGTTCCAATCGCTTTAGTACTACTTCTCCCAATGTTACTGCAGCCAGGCAACGCTCATAAATGGCATCGCGGTCTGCGAATGCCAAGATATCCAGGTTAAGCCGTATTTCCACAACGGAACTGCAATGGTAAGGCCCTTTGAGGTACGACAAACAATTGAGCGGCTTATAATTGCCCTCCCAATTAAAATCGGCAAGAATAAACTCACGGCCTGTCATTTTCTCAACAACTGTTTTTCTAATACAATTATTTTCATCAATCTGAGCTGGAGTTAAACCTAATTCCTTTTCATCTACAAACGTCACCATGTAGGCATCCATATCATTTATTTTAAACAATTTACGTAATTTATATACCATCAGATGGATAGCAGTTCATAAACATTTCACAAATATTGCGTCCTGATGACAGCCATTATCCGCCTTCCAGTACAGTCTGACCTGATAGATTTTAATGAAGGCGTATATACCTTACTACACTGGATAGGTTAACTATTAGCAAAAAATTAACTCTTGTTATAAAATCCTGCTTCCTGTTGCTTGCGTAAATTACTATGAATATTTAAATCTTAAATGATGAAAGACTATACCATGCTTGCGATGGAACTTTTTAAAATTAAAAGACACATAATTATTACCCTTTATCAAACATTTAAGGATAAGGCAGATCCAAGTGAATTTAACACGATGAAAATTCAATTACGAAAAGATCTCGATGTATTAAAAAACGAAATTTTTGATACAACTCAACTTTCTGACATTGATAAAAAAGAGCTTAAAAAAATAGATCACCGGATCTCAGTAAAAGTATTAGGGCTCAAAAAAGAAGTGGATAAAATAAATGTGCGTCAGTGCTCCCTGCACTATTAGAAGCAGCAGTACCGGCAACGAAAACAGTTTCCAGCTTATCATGATAATTATATATACAAGAGTTCACAGAAACTGCCATCAATCAATAGCCTTTAATAAAAAACGCGCTGCGCTTTAGTGAGTGCCTCTTCCATATCTATACCTGCTGCAAGTGTGCCTTTAAAAAGGTCGCCCTCACTTTTAATCCTTGCCATGGCATTTTCAATAGTAAAATCCTTCATTTTTAATCCTTTCTTTACCTCATCCCAATGCAATGGCATCGAAACGGTTGCACCTACCTTAGGGCGCAGCGAGTACGCACAGGCTATAGTCGCACCGGGCCTGTTCTGTAAAAAGTCGAGGTACAATTTGCCATCCCTGTCTTTTATTTTTCTCTCCAGCGATGTAAAATCCGGTAGCGTATCATGTACGATAGTTACCAATAGCTTCGCAAACATTTGCGACTGGTCATAGCTGTACTTAGCCCCAAGGGGTATGTAAATGTGAATACCCGTAGACCCTGATGTTTTCACATAGCTTATAACGTCAATGGCATCCAACACCTTCTTCACCTCCTGGGCCGCCTGTATTACCTGTTCAAATGTAGTGGTGTCTGACGGGTCAAGGTCAAGCACGCAATAATCCGGATTATCAGGATGCTCTGTACGGCTAAACCAGGGGTTCATTTCAATACAACCAAGTGATGCCATCCATAGCAATGTTGCCTCATCATCGCCTACCAAAAATTCTTTATCCTCGCCGTCACTGGTGTGGTAGGGGAAAGTCTTAGCCCAATCGGGCGCTTTCCCTTTCACGTCTTTCTGGTAAAAGCTTTTACCGTGTATGCCACCCGGAAAGCGATTCAATGACAACGGGCGGTCTTTTAGGTACGGCAAAATATAATCTGCTACCTTATAATAGTAGTTGAACATATCCCGCTTGGTATAGCCGTCTTCCGGCCAGTATAGTTTGCTAAGATTACTGAACTTTAGTTCATGCCCGTTAACTTTCTTAACCTGGGTTTCTTCGCTTGGATTTAAAAGGGTTTGATTACCTGCGTGTTTTGGTGCGGAAACTAATTTAGATTTGGCAACTTCCGCATCCTTTGGTGCTGCCTGGGCCACCTCCTTACTATCAGTTGCAGTTTCCCGTACTACATCGCCGGCTTTTTTGTCGGACCGCATCCCTTCAAAAGAAGGATGCCTGAACACACCATCAGAAGTTACTTCGGCAAAACTAACCTCGCACACGAGGTCTGGCTTTAGCCACGTTGCTTCCGCTTTAGGCGGGTTGGGCCTGAAGCGTGAAGGCTTATTTACATCGGGCTCTGATGAAAAGGGAATGGTATCTGTGATGAGTGGCTTGAACTGCTCCATCATTTCCTTCTGCTTTTTTGCATTGAAACCTGTACCTACTTTTCCTACGTATTCCAGTTTCCCTTTTTCATACACGCCAAGGAGTAGCGAGCTGAAGGTCTTCGAAGAGCCTTCATTTTTAGTAAAGCCACCAATAACAACTTCCTGCCGTTGGTTCACCTTTACTTTCAGCCATTCTTTAGAACGTGCATCGGGATGGTAGGTGCTCGATGATTTTTTAGCCATAATACCTTCAAGCTGCATTTTCTTTGCTGCTTCAAAGAATTCCAGCCCGCTTGCGGTAAAAACCTGGCTTAGGCGCACATGGTCGTCATTAGTAGGTAGTACTTCCTTTAAGATTGCCTGTCTTTCCGACAGCGGCAGCCCAGTAGTATCTTTCCCTTCATACCAAAGCAGGTCAAATGCATAATACACCAGGTCACCATCGGCTTCACTGCGCCAGTTCTGTAAAGCGCCGAAGTTGGCCTTACCGTCTTTCCCTATAACCAGGATTTCCCCATCCAGTACTGCATTGATGGTCCAGTCGCTCATGGTATTAACCAACGGGTAGTATTTTTCAGTAAATGATTTATTGTTTCGTGAAGAGAGTTCCACCGTTCCTTTATTGACGTAGGCAATCGATCTGTAGCCATCCCATTTCACTTCAAAGGTCCATTCCGGGTCATCAAAAGGTTCGTTTACCAAAGTAGCCAGCATGGGTTTTATTTTTTCGGGTACCTTGCTGCGTTTTGCGTTTTTCAACAGCGTATCGGCATCTGCAATTTTATCTTCCTGTATAGCCATTTTCTTTTTTACAACTTTCTTTTTAAGCTTTTCCTGCTCGGGCTCAACAAGCTTTTGCCCGTATATAGTAGTGCTTGTCGCAGCCACCTGTTCCAGGGTTTTATTTGAAATAACGGACTTGTCCTTTTTAGTAACGTCATAGGTAGTGGCATACTTGTCGTCAAGCTTCATCAAAAGCCAGCCGTTTTCACCACGGCCGTGTGCTTTCACCAATGCAAATGCGCCTTTGAGCTTTTTGCCTTTCATAGTGAACTTAATCTTGCCGCTGTGCAGCCCGTGAAGGAGTGCCTTTTCCTGTCCCTGTTTATCTTTAGCATCCGATTCCAGTGGCTCATACGTACCCTCATCCCATACGATCACGGTTCCCCCGCCGTATTCTCCTTGTGGGATGATACCTTCGAAGGTGCGGTAATCATAAGGGTGGTCTTCTACCATCATGGCAAGGCGTTTTACATCGGGATCTAAGGATGGACCTTTGGGTACCGCCCAGCTTTTTAGTACGCCTTCCATCTCCAGGCGGAAATCGTAATGCAGGTGGGACGCTGCGTGTTTTTGGATGACAAAGCGCAGGTTGCTTTCTGTACTCTTGCCACCGAAGGGTTCCGGCGTTTTGGAAGCGTCACGTTTATCTTTGTATTTATCTAAAGCCATGATTTTTACTATTTTAATAGAATATCAAAACATACAGTACTTAAAGTTAGGTTATTAACGATTAGGTATTGAACCATTTATCATAACTTTAGCTATAGAATCAACGCGACTTACTATATATGGATAAGCCTACTTACCTCAATTTCGACAATGATGCCTATGCATGGAAGCCTGATATTGATTACAGGCAACACCCGGAACTATACCGTGTCGGTAAGGGTGAACAGGGGGTACTGATCTGCCAGCCTTACAAAAAGGAGATTGGTATGTACTGGCGCTTTAAAAATGAAGAGATTGCAAAGGTGAGTAGTGAAAAGATATATCATCTTTTCTTAGAATATGTAAGCCAGGATGATTTTGTAGGTGCTGATATGGCAAGGAAATATTTACAGATGGGATTTACGCGCGCAAGGCGCTATGCCAATTATAAGGGTGGCAAAAAATATGATAAAGAAAATAACTACGAACAGTTGGAAAAGGGAACCGGCGAACAAGAGAAAGCACTCGCCGCCGCTATATTCTTTAAGAAATGGAAAGATGCTGAGGCAAATGTTACCTATACCGATTTAAAACAAGCGTGGAAACAAAAGTATGGCTGATACAATAGCCTAAGGCTGCTTTCGTAAACTTAAAATACGCTGAAGCAAACTCAGAGCTTTCAGCGTTTTTATAATGGATTGACAATCTTATTGCATTGGAGTGCTTAACTCAACTTAGAAATTATTCCCATATGAACGATCTAAAGCATTAGTAAAAATGTTGGTGGAAGTATTTATAGCTATATTTAATATGGTAAAATTATTATGAAAACTGCACCCGCTCCCGGTTCTGAAGCCGCCATTATTTCACCTCCATGGTTATGTACTATTTTTTGACAAATAGACAATCCTATCCCTGTACCTTCGAATTCATTTTTAGCATGCAGGCGCTGGAAAATTTTAAAGATTCGCTCAGCATGCTGTTTGTCAAAACCAATTCCATTATCTGAAACCTCTATTTTGTAATATTTTTTTTGAAGTGATAATTGTGTGTAGTTTTTTAAGTCCGCATTTTTTAGTTTTGAAGATGAAATCTTTATAACAGGGCGTATGTGTTTGTGGGAATATTTTAGAGCGTTCGATACCAAGTTGCTGAAGAGCTGTAGCATCTGCGATGGTATGGCCTTGATCACAGGTAAGTCCGAATACTCGATTACCGCTTGCTTTTGACTGATCTGTAATTCGTTTTCATTTTCCACTTCGCGCAGCACGGCCTGCAAATCTACGCTGGTAAGAAGCCCTGCATTTCTGGAAACAATGGACAGTGCCAGCACATCGCGAATAAGTATCTCCATCCGCCCCGTAGAGCTTTTTATTTTATCAATATATATCCTGGATTTTCCATTAATTGTACCGAGGTTATCTTCAAGCATACCGACAAAGGTATTGATTTTACGGACCGGTTCCTGGAGATCGTGTGAAGCTATGTAGGCAAACTGTTCCAGCTCGTTATTAGAACGCTGAAGGCTGATATTGGAAGTGGCAAGTTCTTTTGTTCTTTCTGTCACCGCCTTTTCTATTTCTTTACGCATCTGGACCTGATGTGTCATCTCAATAGCTATGATCATTACTTTGCTGATGTCACTGTTACTGTCCAGAAGAGGTACATATTCAAAAGTTATGAAAATACTTTCTTCGGCGTCATTCCTCAAGATTTTTATTTGCTGTTCTTCAGTTATATGTTTTACGCCGGATTTCAATAAAATATCGAGTTCCCGTTCAAAAATTTGCGCCATGTCACCGAATAGCATCCAGTCCGGCTTACCAATAAGTTGTTCACCCTTTATCCCTAATATTTGTAAAAAACGGTCGTTTACTTCCTCAATTTTAACCGGTGCATTACTCACAACGCAAATACCTACCGGCGCGGCATTAATTAAATCGCGTAATTCTTTTTCTTTGGCTTCAATGCCCTCTTTTGCAATCACATAATCCGTCACGTCAACACTTACATCAATAATAGCGTAGACATTGCCTTCCTCATCAAATAAAGGTGAAAATGTAACATTGAAATATTTCTCTTCCAGATTTCCATCTTTCAGCACCTGTAATTTTGCGCTGTCCGCCTGGAACATTTCTCCGGTTGTAAAAACATTATCAAGCAGATCTAAAAATGGTTGCTGCTCCAGTTCGGGCATCAGGGCTTTAAGGGATTTTCCCTCGATATCATTTCCACGGCCTATAGTATCGCTAAAGGGCCGGTTCGGGCTTTCTATAATCAGTTCGCGCCCGACGAACATACCTATCGCGGGTGGTGCCGACTGGATTAAGGTACGTAGTTTCCGCTCATTTTCTTCGACCCGTTTTCGTATCAGTACCTGTTCTGTCACGTCTACCGCCATATCCATAATACCATACACTTCTCCATTTTCGTTAAACAGCGGTTTATAAGTAAAATTAAAATAGTAGGTGTTAAGGATTCCATTTACTTCAAGTTCGGCCGGGGCGGCGGTATCCGAGTATTCGATACCGGTTGTAAAGACCTTGTCAAGAATATCTAAAAATGGCTGCCCTTTTAGTTCCGGCACACCATTCTCAAGTGTTTGGCCAATTACCGAGCGATCCTTACCCCAAACGCCAAGCATTAGCTCGTTAGCGATTTCGATGGTTAATTCCCTTCCGGTAAAAAGGCAGGTTGCCACCGGAGCCTCTTCTATCAGCGCCCTGAAACGTGCTTCGCTCTGCCGCAGTGAAATTTCCGTTTGCTTACTTTTTGTCACATCTGTCGCATGTACAATAACACCCACCACCTGACCTTCGGTATTTTTATGTGGTGTATATACAATATCCAGCCAACGCGGCACACCCATGCGTGAGGGTGCAAAAAGTTCGTATCGCTCCTGCACGCCACTATAGGCAACATCCAGGCGCGGCCCCACTTTTTCATAAGCGGCTTCACCTAAAAACTCACGGACCGTTTTTCCAATGGCATCAGTTGGCCCCACTCCAAACCACGAACGGAAAACCTGGTTATAAGACAGGTACCGCTGCTCATTATCGATATAAAATATCATGGCAGGAACTGTATCCCTTAAAAGCTGAAGGTGCATCTCACTCTCATCCAGTTCATATTGGGTCCGGCTTTTTATTTCAGTATCCTGATGGTTTTTTGAAAATTTTTCAAACCAACTTACCAATACTCCACTTATAGCCTGGTTTTCTCCGTAGATGGGGCTGTAATTAGCGCTCCATGCAGCATCCGGGCCATTTAATGTATAAATTTCCTGAAAGTGACGATCCTCATCAATTACTTCGCCGTACGTTTTTATCTGTTGTATTAGTGGTTTGATCAAGTCCCAGTCACTTCCCCACAGTGCCTCGGCGGATTTACCCATAACCGCTTCAGCGTTACTTGATATTGAAGATATTGATCTATAGGCATCATTAAATATGCAGGTGTTTTCTTCTCCCCATAGTACTACCATAGGTTGGATAGAATTTAAGACAATGCTTAGGGATGTTTGCAGGCTTTGCGGCCAGGCAGAAGGGATGCCCAGCAACGTTTTTGACCAATCATGTTCACGGGTAATTTTGCCCATCGTTCCCCCACCTTTAAAAAAAGGGTATTCCTCTGTTGTATTACTTCCGTCGATCACAATAGGCGCTGATTATAAGCCTCAAATTTAAGATAATTTGTTTTAGCTTACAATTGGACAATGTCATATTTATAAATGAATGATATCATGTGACTGATTTTCAACTTTTTTAGGGTAACTTAAGTTATCTAAAACCTAAAATTACATACTGCTTACTATTGCTTCGAAATTACGGGTAGCAGGATCGTAAAGATTGTACCAACCCCTTCTTCTGAATCAACTGTAATGCTGCCGTTGTGGCGTTGCATTATCTTTTTGCAATACGCTAATCCAATACCGATAGCCTTTTCCTGAACATGTGCTTTCCTGAAAATCTCAAACACTTTAGTGCCCTCTTGCCGAAAGCCAGAGCCATTATCCTCAAATGTGATTCTCGCAAAGTCCTCATATAAATACTGTCCAGATGCCTTCAAAGTATTTTGAGCGATTATTTCGGCATCAATTTTAATTAGAAGTTGTTGTTTAGGCTTCGCAAATTTTATTGAATTCGATAATAGTTCCAAAAACAGATGCCGTATAAGTGTACTGTCGGCTTTAAAGTTCAGGTGCTTATTTATTATTATGTCATACCCCCTCTGTTGATCAGTTACATCAATTTGTTTTTCAGCGGACTTAACTACGTCAAACAGGTTTATTTCGGAATAAGTAAGCTTTTTTGTCTCAAGGCTATTATAGCGTTCTAAGCCTTCGAGCAATGATCGGGATTTATCAATAAGGCCGGTAATTTTTTCTAAATTATTTTTTGCGGCAGTATCAATCGTATCCTCATAATCTGCCATAACCTTGTGGCTGAAAAAACTAATTTTTCTCAGGGGTTCCTGAAGGTCGTGCGATAATATTTTATTGATCTGTGTAATCTGCTGATTTCGGTCGGCAAGCTCCTCTACCTGTCTCGATAATTGCCTTTGGTTATCCAGTAACGTATTACGCATTTCACTAAGTTCAGCATTCTCCAGTAAGGCACTCTCAGCGGCGTTTTTTGCCTCTAATATTTCTTTTTCAAATTTATTTCGGTTGGATATTTTCATGCCCCCAAAATTCATTTCGAATGATTCTCCTTTATTTGCAAGGTTTACATTTAAGAGTACCGGAAAATCGTTCCCATTGCTGGTTTTAAAAGAAAGGAAAACTTCCTCTGCAAAGCCCTGCATCTTTATCATTGGAAAAAAATGCGTCTGGAAAAAAATCCGGCTGCCCACGGTGAGCAGGTCTTCAAATTTCATTAATGCAACAACATCCTCCCGTTGGTATTCCAAATCTTTTAATAATGCCGAATTTATCTTCGTAATGAACTCACTCTCGGAAAAGGAGAATAAATAGCAAGGATAAGCGTCATAATCGCTATCAGGGAAATCTATATGATTCTTTTTCGCTTCGATACTATGCTGAGATATAATTATGGATTATTGATATTGTTTCGGCCGGGTGGCTAAGATGCGGGCAGTGGCCTGTAGCTTCCATTTTAACAAAAGTGCTAAACGGAATGTTATGTGCAACATAATGACCTACTTCATCAGGCGCTATTGCATCTTCAGAACACTGCATGATCAGACTTGGTACCTTTAGCTTTTTGAGATCATCCCTGTTATCTGAGATAAAAGTGACCCTTGCAAACTTACGGTTGATGTCAGGATCCGTAGCGCAAAAACTCTCTTCAAGTTCTTGAGCCAGTTCAGGCTGGTCACTGTTTTTCATAACAACGGGTGCAAGGAAGCTTGCCCACCCAATATAATTATTATCCATGACTTCAAAAAGCCCTTCGAGATCGCCATTAGAAAATCCGCCATAATATTCATCATCATTAACATATTTTGCTGAAGGCCCGATCATTATTAGGGATTTGAACAAATCCATTCTTTGAATAGACGCTAGCGCACCAATCATACAACTTACAGAATGACCTATGAATATAATCTGATTAAGTTCAAGAGCGTCGCATAGTTCTATAATATCCTGAGCATAACCATGAAGGCTGCTATAACGATTCGGGTTATATGCCTCAATATCAGAATTTCCGCAGCCTACATAATCGAACGTCACAATTTTAAACTGCGCTTCAAAAGCCGGAGTAATAAAACGCCACATATTTTGGTCGCACCCGAAACCGTGTGCGAATAAAAGTGTCTGACTACCCTTTCCAAAAGACCTCACATTATTGCGCTGCAATACATCCATAGCATTTATTTGTACTACAAATATAACGTTAATCAGATTTTAAATAATCATTTTTTTGCATGCAGCAAATCTAATGTTTAATTGCTTTATTGTGATTTTTCGCCAGTAGCACTATCGCAGCTCCCAGGCCTGCCTCGGCTAATAACGCTACACTAAGTTTTTTGGCAGATGAAGGAACCGGAGGCTGTCCGTAAACCCTTAATGGTTCCTTTGAATTTGTCAGTATGTTGCCTGCGTCGCCTTCTTTGTTTTCATTCGATTTCATTTTGATGCGCACAGCCGCGGAAGCCATATTTATTATGAGTTTTGGGAATAGTTTATAAAGATTGGTAATGGTAGCCGACCGAAGATCCGGGAACAAATCCTTCTTTGGATGTTTTGCCAGTTGCACCATTTTAGCAGCAGTATCACGCGGATCCGATGCAATGGGTGGGATTTTCATTTCAAACCCGGAATATTTAGCGGAATGCAGGTTGCCGGTAGAATTTTGCAGCTGCGGATAGAGGTTACAAACATGAATATGCCTTCTATTTGATATTTCTCCTTGCAGGCATTCCATCATGCCCCTGATGCCAAATTTTGTAGCGGAATATACTGCACTATAGGGCGCTGGCATAAACCCACCAATGGATACATTATTTATCAAGATGCCTTCGTTTTGTTTTTTGAAAATCCTGATGGCGTTGTAGGCACCGTGCAAATACCCGAATAAGTTGGTCTTGATAACCTGCTCGTGGATTTCCATAGGGATTTCTTCAAACTTACCACTTGCCATCACACCGGCATTATTTATCCATATGTCAATCCTGCCATTTATATTTAGTGCGGCAGCAGCTACTTTTTCTACATCCTGCTCCGATGCCATATCTGCAGATACCCCAATAGCATTAACCCCGAAGTTTCTGCATATCTCTACCACTTCATCAATACCATTTTGGCCCCTGGCAACAATCACCACATTAGAACCCTCTTTTGCAAAAGCCTCGGCTGCTGCACGGCCCACGCCACTGCTCGCCCCTGTGATTACAACTGTCCTGCCTTGCAGGCTGCCCTGAACTTGTTTTGAATTTTCCATATCATTCTGTTTTATTACGGAGAAAGCTCAATGCTTTATTATTCTTATAAAAATGTCCAATACACTGCCTACGTTAAATACCCCAAGGCTTATAGTAGAGTAAGTTACCACGAATTTGCTTGCCCAAGGTTGTGTTTAAGAAAACTTTAGTTCGTAAGGAGTTGGCTGTTACAAACGGGTTATTCATATAATTCAATAGCTATAGGTGTGGTAGCTAAATCAATTTTCCTATTGAAAGGTTACATAAGGTCCCGCCAGATAATATTAGTTTTAATTTAGTATAAACCAAATACATTAGCTATGAGCGATAATACATCAAAAACAGGAAGCCCGGACCGTGACCGTATCAGCACATCGGAAGACTATGAAGTGCGTTACTGGTCTGAAAAGTTTGGGGTAAGTAAGGAGGAACTTATCAATGCAGTACAAGCATCGGGAAGCAATAAGCCCGAAACCGTTGAAGCTTATCTTAAGCAACAATCGTAAATAAAGGGGGATTGCTCACAAGGCAATCCCCCTTTATTTTTCTAACAATTTAAGTGTACGCCTGTCCAATAGGCCACCAAAATATTTGTTGATTACTTCGCTAAATATGGGATCAGTATTTTCTGCCAAACTGAATAGCGTCATGGATGAATGCAATTTTAGGTCGTCCGGATACCCGAAAATATCTGAAGCCGATTTGCCATTTATGGCTAAAACGGCTTTTGTGATTTCGATAAGGTGTTTGCCAAGTGTAGGATGTTGCAGATACGTTGTTGCTTCCGGCAAACCCGTGATACCGAAGTAGCGTGCATTTTCGCTGGAACCCAAACCCAAAAGCTGCGGAAATATGTACCACATCCAGTGGCTTTGTTTCTGCCCTTTTTTAATTTCGGACAAAGCCTTCAGATATACCTGGTTTTGGGCTTCTAAAAAACGTATTAATTTATAGTTGTCTTCCATAATAGCCTGCGAAATTAATTTTTTTGAATAAAGAAATTTGTTAAAATTTGTTAAACTCATCAGCGTTATTTTACCTGCCTGAAGGTAAGGTTGATCCTTGGCAACATTTCCTTGGCGGATTTAGGTATATGGTGCTCCCAGAAGGTATTCGTAGTACCCGACATAAGCAGCAAAGTACCATGATGCAACGGTATTTCAACCTGAGCAATTTCCTTGTTGGTCTTATGGCGGAACTTAAACGGCCTTGTTTGTCCAAAAGTTATCGAGGCAATATTAGGGTTACTGCCAATCCGGTGTTCCTTATCGGAATGCCAGGCAACGCTATCGTTACCATTTCGGTACAGGTTAAGGAGTACGGCATTAAACAGCAGTCCCGTTTCTTTTTCAACCTTTAACCGCAGTTCTGAAAGCTCCGGTGTCCATGGCAAAGCTTTTTCGCCAGCTTCGTCCTGCGTACCGTACCAGGCAACCATACGCGGTGCCGTGACTATTTTATCATACATCGGCATCTGGTATTCACACCATGGCGTATTATTTAGCAGTGCAATATAGTATTCATCAGCCTGCTCCCTACCGATGAAGCCATCATAATGCATTAATTCCATATCCGGAAGGTCAATATATTTTTTGGGCGTAGTGCCAACTATAAACAAGTCGGTGTCATTAAAAAGTGTCATCATAAAGCTTCTCTCCCTATAAATTATTTTGCAGTGCCCATCTTAAACCTGGGAAGGTTGATCTCTTGTTCCTGCGGATAAGGTTCACGATTGGTCATTGATACATCTTCGCGCAGCTTCTCCTGCGTCCTGCCGCTTTCCACCTCGCCTTCCCTGTACCGCGGGTCGGGTATGAAGGGCATCTTTTCCATCTTAGATATTGTGATGGTTGGGAAATGATAGTCCACCTCTACGGTACCGAGCAGCAGGTAACAGCCCCCGCCTTTAAAAGGGTATTCTTTCAGGCTTCCCGTAAAATGTGCCGTGTCAAAGAATTCCCCATTGGCATCGATCCAGGTACCAAAGTACATGGCACCCATTTTGGTGGGTACATGCTTGCGCGATACCAGGTAGGCCAGCATCCTGACCTGCTTTTTATGGTGCTGTACCAGGTCGCGCGCCATGACGTCCCCGCGGTAGGCGGTCTTTAAAAGGTTAAAAGGCGTTACCGAAACAGGAAAACCCAATAATTCGATCTCGTCGAAGGCATCTTCAAAAGGCGAGCGTTTGAGTTCGGGCAGGCGGTACTGCTTGACAGGTTCAGGCAGTAATTGAGGGTGCCGGTTTTCCGGGCGGAAGCGCAGCATGATGCGCCGGGCGGTAACAAGCAGCTCATTTTTGTTTTTTCCGGTGCAGCGCAGCGCACCAATGTAGATCAGCAGTTGCAGCCCCTCTATACCTATAGTGATGCGGTTAATGAAATCTTCAAGCGACGTATAGTCTCCCATGGCCTCACGCTCCTCTACGATTTTACGGGCAACCTCAGCATTCAGCCCTTGCAGGTGCATAAATCCCAGATACACTTCTTTTCCGTACAGGGTCGTTTCAATACCGCTTTTATTAATGCACGGGTTGTAGATGATTGCCCCGGACATCCGCGCCTCGTGTACATAGACCTCCGTGCGGTAGAACCCGCCCTGGTTGTTGATGACTGCGACCATGAACTCGATAGGGTAATGCACTTTAAGGTAGAGGCTTTGGTAGCTTTCCACGGCGTAGGATGCGGAGTGTGCTTTGCAGAAGGAATAACCGGCAAAGGATTCGATCTGGCGGTAGATCTCAGTGCTTAATTGTTCGGGATGGCCCTGAAGGGCGCAACATTCGAAGAAATGATCTTTTACTCTTTGAAGCGCTTCTTTTGAGCGCCCCTTGCCGCTCATGGCACGGCGCAGTATATCCCCATCCGCTGCAGGCAAGCCCCCATAATGCAGTGCGATCTTGATCACGTCTTCCTGATACACCATAATGCCATAGGTCTCGCCCAGCTGCTCTTCAAATACCGGGTGGAAATACTCGAACTTATCCGGGTAGTTATGTCGGAAAATGTATTCTTTCATCATCCCTGACTGGGCTACACCGGGGCGTATGATGGAAGAGGCAGCTACCAATACTTTGTAATTGTTGCATTTCAGGCGGCGCAGTAATCCCCGCATGGCAGGACTTTCGATATAAAAGCAGCCGATGGTGTTGCCACGCCCTAAATATTCATTACAGGTAGCTTCATCTTTTGAAATGGATGTATCACGGATATTTACGTCAATACCACGGTTCTTTTTAACCAGTTTGGCGGCATCGTCGATATGGCCAATCCCTCTTTGGGAGAGGATATCGAATTTCTCGAAGCCTATCTCTTCGGCAACATGCATATCGAACTGCACGATCGGAAACCCTTTGGGCGGCATTTCAAGCGCCGTAAAATCCGTAATGGGGTCTTCAGAAATGATGATCCCACAGGAGTGCATCGAGCGCTGGTTGGGGTATTTTTCCATCATCATCCCGTATTTATGTATCTGCCTGACGATCTCGTTTTTATCGTGCTGGTCCATTGAAGTGCCTGATAACTTATCCAGCTCTTCTTTTGGGCGGCCGAAGACCTTGCCGAGTTCCCGGAATATGGATTTGTATTTGAATTCCACGTTGGTACCGCAGAAGGCAACATGCTCCCGCCCGTAGCGGGTGAAGATGTATTCCAATATGGTATCGCGCTCTTTCCAGGACCAGTCAATATCAAAGTCCGGAGGGCTTTTACGGTTAAGGTTAAGAAACCGCTCAAAATACAGGTCAAGTTCCAAGGGGCAGATATCGGTAATACCCAGGCAATAGGCAATAATGCTGTTGGCACCGCTGCCGCGCCCAATATGCAGAAACCCCATGGAGTTGCTGTAACGGATAATGTCCCAAGTAATGAGGAAGTAGCCGCTGAACTCCAATTCGTGGATTACTTTAAGCTCTTTCTCCACACGCTGCTGCGCAGCGCTGTTGACTGCGCCGTATCTTTTTACCATACCTTGTTGTGCCAGGCGGCTCAGGAGCTGCAGGTCAGTATCCCTGCCGGCGGTATAGTGCTTTTTATTGCGCGGCACTTTAAATTCATATTCAAAATGGCAACTGTCCATGAGTTTCCTTGTGTTTTCAATAATAACAGGGTACATAGCATAAGTGGCAATTAGTTCACTTTCCGGAATCATAACCTCGCCCGGGGCACAATAATCCGAAGGGTCCAGCTTGCTCCCAAGGGTATTCAGGTCGATAGCCCTCAATATGCGGTGCAGGTTATATTCCGTCCTATCCCGAAAGGTAACAGGACGCAGGACGACCATCTTATCCAGCTTTGACTGCCACTCAGGGCGTATGAGCAAGGAAAGTTCTTCAGGGCGGATGCCAATATATTCAAAATCGCGAAGCACTTCAGGGATGTTCTCAATGGGATAAATTACAGCAACGTTTATAAAATCCGGGGCGGCAAGCGGCAATACAGTCCCGGCAAGGTTGTGCCGAGTGCGCAGCCGGTTAATCTCTCCAAGGCCTGCACGGTTTTTTGCCAGTGCGATATAATGCAGCCTGTTCTCCTGATGCAATTCCATCCCTACAATTGCCTTGATCCCTGCTTCGCTGCACGCCTTATAAAATTCATAAATACCGGTTACCGTATTAATATCGGTGAGTGCCATAGCCGTAACCCCGCAGCTTTTCGCAAGCGGTATAAGTTCTGCTACCGGGATGGTGCCGTAACGCAGGCTGTGAAAGGAATGGCAGTTGAGATACATATTAAAGGGCTTTGGGTTTTAGGAATGCACCATTGCAGCGCATGACGGCATTGGCACCAAAACGATTCTTAATCTTGTCCATCGCCTGGTAAAGGGACATCATTTCTACCGTATCTTCGAACATATTGATCTGGTAGGTACCGCGTACCAGCCCGCTAAAACTCACGCCGACCATACGCAGGCTCATGCGGCGGTGGTATAACTTTTTAAAAAGTTCCAATACTGTCTTTGTAAGGGTATGGTCGGCAGAAGTATACGGCACGGTACATTGCTTAAATTCCGTATCAAAATTGGAATACCGTATCTTGACCGTTACCGTCGATGTAAGCCAGTTTTCCTGCCGAAGCTGGTAGGCCAGGGATTCCACCATCCCACATAGTACAGCGCGCAGGAACTGTATATCGGTGGTATCCTGGTGAAAGGTGTCCTCGGTAGACAGGGATTTGCGGTTGCGGTGGGGTTCTACAGGCCTGTTATCGATACCATTGGCTTTCTTCCATAATTCCAGCCCATTGACCCCGATCATTTCCTGCAGCACGGGTGCCGGCATTTCCGCAAGGGTCTGTATGTTGCGGATGCCAATACGGGATAACAATGTAAATGTCGCATTGCCCACCATCGGGATCTTACGGATGGAAAGCGGGTTGAGGAATTGTTGTACCTGCGGGGCAGCGATCTCCAGGTTGCCTTTGGGCTTGCCCTCGCCGGTGGCTATCTTGGAAACGGTTTTATTTACTGATAAGGCGAAACTTATCGGTAGCCCCGTTTCATGGGTCACTTTTGCAGCGAGCTCGTTGGTCCATTTGTACGCCCCATGGAACCGGTCCATCCCGGTGATGTCCAGATAGTGCTCGTCAATAGATGCTTTTTCTACTACGGGCGCTTTATCCTCAATAATCTGTGTCACGGTGTTGGAATAGCGGGAAAATAATTCCATATCCCCTTTAACAATCCTCGCTTCAGGGCAGAGCCTTAATGCCATTTTAGTAGCCATGGCAGCATGCACACCGAACCTGCGCGCCTCATAGGAGCAGGAGGCCACTACACCTCGGTCGCCACCCCCAACAATTAGCGGAATCCCTTCCAATTCAGGATGTTGAAGCCTCACACAGGATACGAAGAATGTATCCAGGTCCATATGTACGATTGCCCTTTCCATAACCATTGCATTAATAATACTTTGCAAAATTAGACCAGATTGTAACAAATTAAATTATATTTGCTGTTCCAATTTGTAACAATTAATGCTATGTCTTTATTTTCCGACAACATCAGGTACCTCAGGACGCAAAAAAACATTTCACAGGAAAAGCTCGCTGATGAGCTCCTGATTTCGCGTGGAGCCTATGTAAAATATGAGTCCGGGCGCTCAGAAGCCCCTTATGCGCTATTGCAACGCCTTGCCCTTTATTACCATATCAGCATTGACCTTTTACTATCGGTCGACGTGCGCAAGGTACCTGTAGATGACCTCTTACAACTGGCGGGCAACCGTATACTGCTCCCGATTACTGTGGATAAAGATGGCGAAAATGTAATTGAAGTCGTCCCCCATAAGGCGAAGGCGGGTTACACCAGTGGCTATAGTGACCCTGAGTTTATTGAAAAGCTACAACAGATCTCGCTGCCCTTTTTGCGTGCGGGAAAATACCGTGCGTTTCCGGTCTCGGGTGATTCGATGCCGCCGCATAAGGACGGTTCTTTTATTGTTGGACGGTATGTGGAGCAACTTGGGGATGTGATGGACGGCCGTACGTATGTATTACTGACCAAAAGTGAGGGCATTGTTTATAAGCGCCTGAACCGTAATGGTAGTAACCGGCTGGTACTCCAGTCAAATAACACGTTTTACGCACCCTATGAAATACGGGTTTCCGAAGTGCTGGAGATATGGGAATATGCCTGCAGTATCGAGACTAAAGAATTTGAAGCCGATGACCTTAGCGCTGAAAGCGTGAAGGGAATGTTTATGGAGATAAAAGGGTACCTAACAAAAGGAGGCCATTAATTCCTCCTATTGCTGAACCTTCTATTTTCATGAAACCTACAGTGCATTATTTGTAGAAATCTGAGAATCGCTTTTTGAGGTAATTTTATTAATTTCCAATTCTGCGGACCAAAGTTTGAATACCGGGATTGCCGCTTATATTTTGTAAGTTGGCAATAGCAGTGCGCTCAAATTCTTTTGATGCAATCTTTTTGCGCAGGTCACGTATCCCCAAAACTTCGTTAGCGGCAACCTGGGCATAATACCATTTCGCTTCCATGGTTTTTAAAGGCAGCAATTCTACAAAGTGGGACCAGCTTAAATGCCGTGATAATGTAATTAATACCTGCTCATCAGGAAACTGTTCAGCAAACTGTAGCATACGCCTTAAATTGCGTAATTCAAAATTCCTCCCATACTGCGCTTTCAATTGTGTCGACAGTGTCGACACAATCCGTTTTGAATATTCAGCCCTCTTATATTGCAGTATCTCGCGGTTGATACGGCTGCCGACATGCCAAAAAAGCATGGTCAGGGTACTGTTTGCCTGTGCTACCAGATTGCCCTGGCTTTGCTCAATGAGGAATGACAATTCTTTGAAAAGGCTGTCTTCATTGGCGTCTGTAACTACTATATCTTTAAGCATGATACGATTGATTATATGTATAAGTAGATTAATACTAAAGACCTGTAAAGCCCGGCCTTACTTTTTGATTACCAGGTATGCGAGGGCAGGGTCATTTAACAGGCGGTGAATTTCAGAATGTGTAATATCCTGTATGTCCTGCTTGATCTGTAGATAATTCTTTTGCACCATCGAATTATCTATCTTGCGTATCACCGCAATATCTTTATAGCTATCCTCTTCCTCCTTCAGGGCTTTATGGTCGTTGAGAATCTCGCAGTGAAACGTTTTTAACGCTATCTTATTTTCAGGGTCATCGGCAACCATACCTACAAATTCTCCTGAACTTAAGGATGAAATTTTTGAGGGTGGCACCGCCGATTCCAATTGTTTTGAACGGCTTATGGACGTGTCGCCACTATTAATCGAGAGGCTCTCCCTGTCCTGCATGATCTTGCCAAAGCGCTCCGACAATTGCTTGGCAGTATCACCGGTTACCTGCCCGCTGGCAATGTTCCCTACAATATTAATGATCACATCGGCCTGCTCACGCCCGTAGTCTTTGCGCAGCTGGCTGAAGTCCTGGATACCGAGGCAGGTCGAGACTTTATTACTACGGGCAGTCGCAATAAGGCTGTCCATATTATTTAAATAGATGGTTGGGAATTCGTCAAAAATCAGGCTGCTTTTCTGCTTTCCTTTTTTGTTTACCTGCTTTACCAGGCGGGTAACATACAAGGATAAAACAGCCCCATAGATCTGGATTTTCTGGGGGTTATTACCCATACAAACTATTTTAGGGTCATCCGGGTTATTGATGTCTAGTGTAAACTCATTCCCTGACAGCACATAATATAGCTGTGGCGATGACAACCTTGCCATGGCTACTTTGGCAGAGGCGATTTGTCCCTCCAGCTGCTCCATAACGTCATTTAAGTAGGCATTGACAAAGGGATTGATGAGCACTTCGATTTCTTTCTCGGTACGGAGTAATGTAAAGAGGCTGTCATAATCCGCCTGCATCAGTTCGATAACATGGGGAAGAGTGCAGAATTCTCCATCCTTATATTTTTTCAGGTACCATATTATGGCGGTAACAAAATTTATGGGAGATTCAACAAAGAAGTCCCCCTGTTTTTTTATCCATTCCCTGTTAAGCCCCATCAGGATCGTACGAGCTGACTCTGCCGCGTCCGTAATATCGGTCATTGCTGATGGTTCTAACGGGTTACAACGGTTCGTACGGGACAGGTCGTCAAAATTAATAACGTAGAACTTTGGTGGCTTTGGATACAGGTGTTTGTACTTAAGCCAGGTGTTGTAGGCGATCCGCGAGAGGTCATCAAACTTAAAATCATACACGAACATTGTAAACCCTTTACGGATGTGCTGGGTAATCACGTGGCGGATCAGGAAATACGATTTACCGGAACCGGGCGTGCCGGATACCAGTATCCCACGGAATGGGTTGATGATATTAATCCAGCTTTGCCGTACCTTGTCTTTAAGGTAATATCGGGCCGGCAGGTTAATGGAATATTCATTTTCCAAAAGCCGCTCTTCCTGAGGGAAAGTCTCATTTTCTTTATTAAAAATATCTTTGCTATTAAGCCTGTCCTTTATAATGCGTGAGAGCAGCGTCCCCCCGGTGAGCACCAATAAAAAACCGGTGCCGGTAATACACATATAGGTTATTGCCACCCAAATAATACTTAAGGGCAACAGCAGTGCAAGGTAGCCTGCAAAATAAAAAATAATCCCTGTAATAATGTATGCAAAGGCGGCCTTGTAACTTAATTTCTCATCCTTGCGCCCTTTAGCGCCAAGCAGGGAGATAACTAAAAAACCTAAGGCAAACAACTTCGATTTATGGAAATTGCTAAACAGTCCTGTATTGCAAATATTGCACAGAATTTTGTCGCTAAAGCCGCTAATTACTCCCCACTGCTCAAACGCAGCATAACAGTAATAATAAAAATGCAGTGCCAGGATGACAATACTTATCAGCCTGGTCATGTCAAGAATTTTCCTTAGTGCCTGTTCGTTTTCTCCGGTTTGCATTGCCATGATGATTTATCTTATGGATTATCTGATCGTCCCCTTCTTTTCTTCTTTTTCCGCTTGCCTTTAAGTTCCCCCGGAATAAATCCCGGTGCCTGTTCAGCCTGCGTTAGCAGGTCGGCAAGTTTCTCAATTGCACTATCACCACTTCCTTTAAAAAGGTTATTTAAAGGTGGTGCGCCTTGTTTATTAGTAATTGCCTTTGCCGTATATCTCACTGTAATACGCTGGCTAACATCATTTTTCTTAACCACGACTTTTTGATCGTCTTTCGCGGTAGTACCGCATCGCTCCAATATCCCTTTAGCACTATAGGGCTTGCCCAAGGCGCTGCCATTAAAAACACTTTTGGTGGTATGGTCAACGTAGGTAATCCCATAGACTATACCGTCTGAATTTTTCCTTAATACGGTGTTTACGCCCTCCTTCTCCAAGGCGCCGATGAAGCCAGACAGTACAATACTATTACCTAATAATGCCCGGTCAATGACGCTTTTTATCCTGGCCTTGTGCAGCACCTGTGCCACCTTATTCGCAGGAAACTTTTGTTCTAAAAATTTCAAGGTTGGCCTGTTATAAAAATCACTGGCTTTTATAGGCACACCTATAGGAATGCCATCCTCATCTAATATCCGGTATACTAACCCACCTCCTTTAAATATTCGTGAGCCTTCACTGCCCCGGTCGGCCTTAACATTATATAGTTGGAGCACTGCATTGAGTTCCGGCAGGCTGGCATATTTATAGTTCGGCAGCACTACGCCCAATACATTTGCAATCGCCTTTTTTGACTGTATTTTGCCATACCGCACTTTAGCGGTGCTGATGGGTTGCAGTTCAAAACCTTCCCCTTTTTTACGCCCTTGTGCCACAACCAAACCATACTCTTTCTCAATCTCTTCCCTTGCCGTCTCGGACTGGTTACGCCCAATATTCTGTGTGTCTATCCGGCTGCCATCGTCCTTAATTTTTATAGAAACCAGGTGGATATGCGGATGCCCTGCATCGTGGTGCTGGTATACAAGGTAAGGCTGCTGTCCGAAGCCTATTCGCTCCATATAATCAGTAGCGATATCCATTAGTTTTTCTTGCGGCAAACCTATTTCCGAGGGATCGAAATTCAGGGAAATATGCACGCTGTTCCGCGTTACATTATCATTCAGTGCCGCCTGTTTTATTAACCTGTTAAGCTTCATGGTAAGGTTCATTTTATCCACATCAACTGGATAATTTCCCTCACCAATACATTTCGCCACACCTTCCTTCACTTTGTTTTCGTTGTAGTTGAAAATGTTGCGGATGGAATGCCCAGTCTTTATGATTGCAACCATTGTTCTGCCATTTTTTGAATGTGCTTTTTAACCTCATCGACCTTATTAAATAGTATTTTCCGCTCCAATTCATAGCTGATAAGCCATGCTTTAAATTCCGGTATTTGCTGCACAGTATGCAATTTTTTTACAGCTTGGTTAAAGTTGTTCCCTATGGCATTAAGCTCACCGCGCAGGCGAATCAGCTCCCCCATAAATTCATCAAGGGACTGGTTACGGTAATTGGTCACTACAGGCTTATCCAAAAGATTTTTGCGCACATATTCACTGATTTTCCGGCAGGTTGATTTGCTGAAGGCAGCAACAATTTTCCGGTACTCATCGGGGCTAAGCCTAAGATGTATCCATCTGGTACGGTTGTTTTCTTTCTTTTCCATCTTCTTTCATTTTCATTTCTACAACACTTTTCACTTTTCAGTGTCACTGCCCAACGAGTTCCGAGTGACCGGGCAGCCAGATTCGTTTGTGATACAAACGGACATCTGGCCGATTGCAGGAACGTTGCAATCTCCCTTGCCCTTTGAACGTCCTAAAGACCTTTCAACAACTTTAATTTCAGAGGCTCTTCCTTAGTACAATTGAACGCTAAAATCTAAGCCTACCATGCCAATCCAAAAAATGAGGAAAACCGTCATGGATACTTTCCTACGCATCATCTGAGAAAAACCTATTTCATGCAGTCTCTTTTTAGCTTTCAATGAAAGTGCACACCAAATATTTCAACCTCCCGTTTTAAAAGCAGCAATCATCGCAGATGCCTTTAATAAACGATTGGAAGGTGTGCTTTTTCGTTCCCTAACACCGACTTTAAAAACAACAAATGCCTTCCCGTTTCAGGGAAGAGTTTTGTTGGGTTCATCATTTATAAAAAACCCATTACCACATCGTAAGCCTTATACTAATGACGAAGGTAATCAAGGCATAACGTACTGACAATCATGGCTAAATTTCGACCATGAATTTCTGGAAAACGCTTTCTATTTTTGTAGTGTATCAAGTAGTAATTCAAACCATTAAATGTTATGACAACAAATGAAGAAGCTATGGTTTTCGACACCCTGTTGAGTGTCCCTGGCATGAACGATGTAGTGAAGATCGACCTGAAGATCTCGCGTAAAAATGTGTTCCTTTTAAACCATGTCATCAAGCGTGGATTATCTAACGAACCAGAGGATAAGGACTCCAATCTTTTTTCCAACGCCCCTGAAGAAACCATAAAGGAACTTAAGGACCTTGCCTTTGATTTTCTGGAAAAAGCAGGGTTGGTTGAGCTCAGCGAAAAGCTCAGTTCGCTTTCAGCGAAGGATAAGAAATAGGAACCAATAAAGTAAAGGGGATGTGCAATGCCATGTCCCTTTTTACTATTACCACTACAATAAAACCAACATTATATATAATAGCTTGATTTTTAAACATTTTAGCCGTTTTTTGATATGCTTTATTCTACTTCTTAAACCTAATTTGGCTTAACCAAACGGAATAACAACTTCAAAATTACGGCAATGAAAATCGCTCCGCCTTACAGAGAATATATCATCCAAATTGTCTGTTACCTCTATGTAGTTTTATTTACTTATGCTGCGATTAGCAAGCTAATGGATTTTGAAAACTTTGGTATACAGTTAGGCCAGTCACCCCTTTTAAGTGCTTTTACATGGCAATTATCCCTTGCTGTACCCATAGTTGAATTATTAATAGTAGCTTTTCTAGTCCAGTCAAAATTTAGGGTTGCTGCGCTATATGCATCTTTTGTGCTGATGGTCTTATTTACAGCGTATATCTTTATACTGCTAAACTATGCTGCTTATGTTCCCTGTTCTTGCAGTGGGATCTTGGAAAAGCTCGGATGGAAAGAACATATTATTTTCAATATTATATACATTGTGTTGGCCTCGGCTGCTATATTATCTAAGAGATATAAAACCAGTATCTGGATTCCTGTTGGTCGTTTATTCATCGGATTTTTTGTAAGTATATTATTCATCGTCTTCCTTTTCCTTGCATCAGAAGAGATTATTTATCACCATAATAATTTCACAAGGCGGTTTCCCCATTTCCCTGTTTCAAAAATTAAGGAATATGACCTTGGGGTTAATTCATATTATTTTTCAGGTGCAAAAAATGACACAATCTATCTTGGAAATACCACTACTCCATTACAATCTTTTGTTATTGACACCAGCCTTACAAAACTCACTGCTTTTAGAATTACTGTCGATAAGAGTGTAAAATATTCTTCTATACAGCTTAAAATTATTCCCCCGAGTTTCTATTTGGCAGACGGTAATGTGCCCTTTTTATTCAGGGGTAATGTGAAAGACTGGAAGGCCAGTTACATACTGCGGGGAAACATTTTTTTTTCACACACTCAGGCAATTGATTCACTCCGAATAATTTACCGAACAATCCCTCTTAAAACTAAAGTCAATACCTTGGGTTATTTTGACCTAAAAGATACTACCAAGATTAATATGGCGCCGGACTTATTACAAAAGCAGGTTGATGGGATATTTGACACTGAAGGTGATCTACTTTTTAATAGACAAAGGCATGAAGTTATATATGTTTACCGCTACAGAAACGAGTATCTAAATACTGATAATAGCCTTAAATTAAAATACCGCAGCAATACAATTGATACTACAAAAAATGCTCAAATCAAGGTCAGGACCCTCGGCAATACACGAACTACTAAACTTTCGGAACCACCTTTAATTGTAAATAAAACCAGTGCAACTTATGGAAATCTGCTTTTTATAAATTCAAATTTACCCGGCCAATTTGAACCGTTAGAAATGTGGAAAAAAGCCAGTATTATCGATGTATATGACCTTACTACAAAATCGTACGTAATGAGTTTTTACCTATACGATATTTCAGGTCAAAAAGTCCGTAGCTTTCTTATTCATGGCGACAAGTTTTTTGCACTCGCAGGAAATAAATTAATCAGTTATAAAATCGGAAATGAACTCAGAGAAAAACTTTGTAAAAATATACCGGCCGGTTCAGGGGAAGATTGAAAACCTGTAAAAGAGTAAATCACAATTAAAAAAATTATTTATTATGAAAACAATTTTTTCAAGAGTTTTGCTGCCAGTAGCTGCAATTACTCTAAGTATTGCAGGAGCCGTAGGTACCAATGCAATGACCAAAAGTGCTAAAGTAGTGGTAGACAAATGGGGTTATCTCCATAATACCACTAATCCCGCGCAGCCTCCCTGTCAATTGAGCACTGTGATGTGCACCGATGTTATCAATCCAAATATTTGTGAAACATCCTCTGGTGCTGATCTTTACGATTTTGCCAGTACGGTGAGTTGTCCTAACCCGCTTTACAGGCGAATAACCACGCCTTAATTTATTAAAAGATGCAGCCCTTGAGGCTGCATCAACTTTTTATCTAGGTTTCATCCATTCAGGTTTTGTTTTACCTTTAAGATGGTAATCAAACCAATCAATTATTTTGATATTAAGGTCTACCTGAGCCTTAGGATCAGATATCGCATGATTTTGGCCGGGGTATTGCAAAAGTATATGCTCCTTGCCCATTCGTCTAAGCGCCAGGTGAAGTTCCATTGATTGGGTTGGGGATACCTGCGTATCCGAAAGCCCCGTCCATGATAACATCGGTGCTTTAATTAAATCAGCATTAAGTACAGGAGAGTTTTTTAGATAACGTTCCTTAAACTGATATAGTGGGCCGCCCATACGCAACTGAAAATATTCATACCTCCAAAACTCTTCCTTTTTAGAATTGTTGCTTATGCTAAGGTATGAGCTTACCAGGTCGCTCGGCCCGCAACCAGAGACAGCTGTGTGAAACAGATCAGACCTGGTCATAATATAATTACATAAAAAACCTCCAAAGGAAGCGCCAATGAGGCCAATTTTACTTTTGTCTACAGGTGCTGTGGAGACTGTTTCCCTGATTGCGGCGGTGACACATTCCAAGGCAGATTCACCAGGGTTTCCAATTTCAAAGCTTATATCAGGCAGTAGTACAAAATAATCCCTTTGGGTAAAATTTGCTGCATTAAACCCGCTACTTTCATAGTATCCCGGGCTTACAAATGAGTGCAGTGCCGCTCCTTGCCGCTCATAAATATGAACCACCATCGGATATGTTTTCCCTAGTTCAAAATGAGCAGGAAAACATAAAACTCCCGATAACTGTTCGTCACCTTTTTTAAACCTTATCTTTTGCACCTTACCCCATGAATAGTTATTGTAATGGGGATTACTTTGATAGACCTTTTGTGATTTGCCCTTACCTCTTTTTATAGTATGCAGTGAAGGAGGAATGCCATAATCCTGGCTAATATAGCTATATACCGGGGCTTTTTTTGCCCTGAGTAATTGTGAACACATGCCAGCAGAAAAATCTGCGGGAATCTTCAGGTTGGACGGTAACCCCAGAACATATCCCTGAATACTCCTACTCTGATCAGTAACGCGCCAGACGGTGTTAGCATTTAAATCCACATATTCCTGAGCTTTAACTCCGTCTGATGCAAGCCTGTATATACGTTGCTCGTCCCTGCCCTTTGTCAAGCACTGATAACCGAGCCCATCACTATCAACCGAGAATTTATAAACATCAAACATATCATTTAAAAATAATGATCCGTCCCTAGCCCAACCGGCAAATCCATAAGGCCCCTTATCCTCCTGAGTATCTGCCTGACCGTTGTAAAAATTTCCATCACAATCACATGTTATACAAGAGGTGGTTTGAGATTTTATATCATATAAATACCAGTGCTTGTCGAGAAAATAACACAAACGACCGCCTTCCGGTGAAAAATGAATCAGTCCGGGATCCGTAGAAAATTTTTTCAATAATAAAGTCTTACCACCCCGCTCTAAATCTACCAAATAAAAGTCTCGGTCGGCCTGTCCTTTGTACTCAGGTTCATTGGATTCCAAATGCGATACCAGCAGGACTTTTTTTGCGTTATCCGTCAGATGGTGTGTAACAGAACCATCGTATACGTCATGAAAAATATTTTTTTTCAGATCCCATATACCCAGTCCTGGCCAAGTGTCCAAATCTCCTGTCGCTTTACGCTCCGAATTTATCCTTTTATCGTGGCTATTCCATATTTCAACAATATGCGTTTCTTCTGAATCCCTACGTTCCTTATTGCATGTTGCAATCAAGATACGGTTGCCATCAGATGAAATCGACAGGTCACCATTAAATCTATAATTGAGGGCCTTACCCGGGGGCATTATAGTTTTAACCGAAGGGAATTTAATTAATGTATCCGTGTCAAATCGCCAGTACAGTAGCATCTGGCTTTCCTGTCCATCTGCATATTGTTTGGCAGCCATAGCCAATGAGGAGCCATCCGGCTGCCATGCCATACCAATTACTTTGGTTCGCTGTAATTCTGCCAACCTGCCAGACTTCAATTTATCATCGAGCATTAGCTTATAAACTGTGCCACCACATGCATAGGCTATGCAACTTTTTTCAGGATTTGAACTATAGGCGGTAATCCCCTCTATTGTTATAACAGTCCTTTTTTTAAGGGATATCACTCTTACTTCTTTTTCGGGGAGGCTTTCATCGGCTGCCACAATAAAATCATTATTGGAGGAAAAAAAAAAGTCCGTGGCCTTGCCGTAATTTCGCTGCCATCCGTTGCTAAGATCCAGTACATACAGGCTGTCTGTTGCATCGCGGTATACAAACCTCTTATCTGCATCGAATCCACCAAATATAGCACTGGGTAGGCTATACTTTTTGCTTTGGTCAACTTCTGATACAAAAAGTGTATCGGCTCCAGATTTATAGTGTATAGAATAGCTGACCCACCTGCCCCCTTCAGAAATACCCTGGTTGACAAGACTGCCCCAGAGAGCCCTTTCATCAAATTGCTTGCCTTGCCTATCTTGTCCATACGTATATAGACATGTGGCAAAAAAAAACCATAATAGGCTATTGAAATTATTTATTTTCATGGCAGATCTATTAATAACCGGGGTTTTGCGGAAGCATTCCCGGATTAAGTCCCAGTTCGGTGGCTGGCAGCGGTAATAGCGCGTCTGTACTATCCCATCCCGGCTTTAAAGTACCCAGGATATCGTCAAGGCGGGCATTGCGTTTGAGGTCGAAGAACCTGTGTCCGAATTCAGTAAATAGTTCTACCTGTCGCTCATGAAGCACTAATTCTAGAAGTTCCTGCTGTGAAGCTGCCGTCGTGGGGGAGAGCCCTGCGCGGAATCGTACCCTGTTCAAGTCTTCCCCGGCACCAATAATATCTCCCTGGCGCGCACGCGCTTCAGACCGGATAAGATATAGTTCCGCAAGCCTTACTATTTTAGAATATTCCTGTGCACCTGTTGCCTGCAGGCTGAGTTTGTATTTATTGGCATGGTACCAGGATAAATTGCCATCTGTAATTTCCCCCACCCAATTTTCCCTTCTTAAGTCTCCGGGTTCAAATGATGTGACCAGCGAATTACTTAAGGAAACACGTGGTGGTGGGCCTGAGACGAATAAAAATGTACTCCCCTCCAAAGTATTGCTTCCCATCAGGGCGGGGCTAAGCTGCCATATTGTTTCAGCGCTGCTTTTTAGGAAAGCCTCCCCAATAGGTATGTCAAGGCTGTATATACTTTCATTGATAACTGCCGATGCCTCCTCTGATGCTTCCTCCCAACGCTCCGAATAAAGCAGAATACGTGAAAGCAGGGCTTTAGCCGCAAATTTGTTTGGGCGTACCCGCTCAGGATCGGTATAGTCCGCAGGTAAAAGCATGGCGGCTTCCTGCAGGTCTGTTACTGCCAACGCCCATACATCTGAGGCAGGTATTTTTTCAGCGACACGATTTTGCTGATAATCGGTCGACACAATATATGGTATATCACCATATACTCCTGCCAGGTAGAAATGGATCAGCGACCTGATGAAAAGTGCCTCGCCGCGGATGGCATTACGGTCTTCATGAGAAAGTGATTCCGATTGCCGTGCCCCTTCAAGGACTGCATTTGCAGCATTTATCTGATTATAGCTACTGTTCCAAAGCGCGTACAAGTCGGCACTTGACGGTGAGAGATTATTATTATAAAAATTATAACTGACACTTTGTATATCCCCATAGTAGATAAGTTCATCAGCATAAAGCCCGAGCTGGTTGGACAATCCCGCAGGGCTACCCGAGAGCAGGCCGTTATCCCTGATTTGCGCATAGATAGCTATCAGGGCTGCATTTGCAGTAGCCTTATCCTCAAAAACGACAGGCGTCGTCAACTGTGTATCAGGAAGGTCTGCCTGCACAAAATCTTCACAAGATGTAAAAAGTGCCAGCCCAAAAAAATAAATGCTTAAGGCGGGACTAGTAGTCCCAAATATTGTTTTCATGACATAGATAGTTTAAAAGTTTAATTGTAAACCGGAAGTAAGCGTTCTTAGTGGAGGAAGCCCCGAGCCTCCATACTCGGGATCGGCACCTTTATAATTCGTGATTGTCCAAAGGTTCTGCCCTTGAAGAAATATCCTGCAGCTAAAATTCGGTGTCCATTTTTCAGGCAAAACGTACGATAGGGACACATTTTTAAGCCTTATAAATGAAGCGTCGCTAATGGCTGCCGTACTCTGGCGAAACTGGGAAAATGACTCCAATGCTCCAGCGCTTGCGCCTGTTGTGTACGCTTGAAAATTAGCACCTTGGTTATCCGGTGCCCAGGCATCCATTAATGCAGAAGGCTGGTTTTCCATTGTTCCCGGCAGGCCGAAGCTGCTTAGATAATTCCAATTTTTTTGCTTTACGAACTGAAATAGAAAATCCAGTCCTACCTGCCCTATCTGTATAGTATTCGCTAATCCCCCGTAGATTTTGGGATTCAGGTTCACAACTGCCTGGCGGTCCTCGGGTGCGGTAATCTGTCCATCACCATTGTAGTCTTTAAACCTGTACGTGCCCGTACCGGGATCCAAACCATTATACGAATATACTTTCTGTATGTTCAGGGGCTGCCCCAAGATAAACTGCTGCGCATAGCTTGAATTATCCAGTCCCGGATAAGATACCAGCTTATTCTCAGGAATGGTAATATTAAAGCTGGTAGTCCATGAAAAGCTTTTTTTCTCAATGTTCATCGTACGCAGGGTAAACTCTACACCCTGGTTCTGTACCACAGCATCAAGATTGGCCTGCACTGAAGAAAAACCGGTGGTTCCCGGAAGCGGGATACCTACCAACTGACTGGAGGATCGGTTACGGTACCATGCTGCTGTAAAGAATAGCCTATCTTTAAACAGGCCTGTTTCCAGTGCCAACTCTAATTTCCTGTTTTCCTCCCATCCAAAATTTGGATTGTAAAGCCTGGATGGCTGAAGCCCAATTATTCCCTGATAGGCAATACCGGTGGAGGAATAGCTATCCATAAACTGGTAATCACCAATCTGGTCATTTCCGGATGTCCCGTAACTGGCCCTTAATTTCCCGAAGCTGAGCCACGACTCCTTAAATAGATCTTCTTTTGAAAATAGCCAAGCTGCACCAATTGCCCCAAAATTTGCAAACTGCCTTCCCGGCCCGAACCGGCTTGAGCCATCGCGCCTCGCCGTTAAATTCAGGATATAGCGCCCCTCCCAGTTCAAATTAATCCTGCCGAAAAATGCCTGGTAGCGATATTCCGCTTTTTCATTGGCATTTATCGTTACCGATGATGCAGCGGCGAGGTTATAAATAAGCGCATTGCTGGGAAAACCCATTGCTGTCTGTTGCAGCCGCTGCGATGTGACCGTCTGAAAAGTTCCCCCTGCAAGAAACTCCGCTGAAAGCTTTCCGAAATCACGATTCCAGGCCAGTTGCGGCTCTACGATCCATGATCGCCTGCCGGCATTGTTCAGGAAAAGTATGCTGTATTCACTGCCGATGCCGAAGGCCGGGTTGAACAGCGTTGACGGAGCCGTATTGCTTTCCTCGTGCTTCAAATCAGAATAACCCATTGTAGCTTTTACGGAAAGGTTTTCCACGATAGTGTAGGATATTGCCGCATTTGCTAAAAGGTCGTAGGTTCTTGCCCTGAATTTCCCCTGGAGAACACTTAAGGGATTGGCGAAGGTGCCGCCCTCCCAGTTCAGATTACCCTGCTGGTCGTAAAGCTCCGGCGCATTAGGTGCCAGGGAGCGTGACTGCGCGGTAAGGTCCATGTAGGGCTGGTTATTATCCTGCGCCGTGTATATAACAGAGTAGTCCGCCCTGAATTTCTGGTCCAGTGAGATGTGTGAGGCACTGGCATGGATATTTGCTTTCTTATACGTGAAATCACCCGGGAATACTGTAGTCTGCCTTAGCATATTTCCGCTAAGGAGGAATTTGTTTTGTTTATCCCCACCCGAAACAGATGCATTTAGATTTTGGAATTCTGCCGTTCCTCCTGTAAGGACTTTCTGCCAGTCTGTATAACGGCTGGTATCCCATGTCCCATTTATGTCGTAGGCATCAGGCGGCAGCTCATTATATCCATCGTTACTGTAGGCCTGCCTGCGCATATTTACATATTGTTCTGTATTCATCAAATCGATAAATCGCGTGACTTTTGCCGTCCCATAGGAATATCCTACATTAAAAGTTGTTTTGCCTTCCTTCCCTTTTTTAGTTGTAATGAGTACAACCCCATTTGCACCGCGGGAACCGTAAATGGCGGTCGCATCCGCGTCCTTCAATATCTCTATGTTTGCAATGTTATCAGGATTAATACTGTTCAGGGGGCTGGTAAGCGCTCCAAGTACTCCGGAAGTACTCCCTGAACCAATGCTCTCTGAAGAATAGGGCACCCCGTCCACAAGGTATAGTGGGGCATTCCCCCCACTCCTAAGGCTGTTCTGACCCCTTATCTGTATCGTAAAGCCGCCACCGGGTATACCCGTATTCTGTGTGACACTAACCCCAGCCATCCGTCCCTGCATTGTCGCCAATACATTTGTTACAGGCTGCGATTCAATGTCTTTAGAAGTGATACGTGCGATGCTGCCGTGCTTTCTTTTTGCTTTACGGAATAATATCCTGCATTGACCACCACTTCTTCAAGTTGCGTGGCACCTGCTTTCAATACCACGTCAATAAGCGTTTGCTGGCCTACGGTAATTTCGGTGGTAGTTAAGCCCATGAAAGAAAAGACAAGAACATCTTTCGGCATAGCAGTGATCGTATATCTGCCTTTTTCATCCGATACGGCAACGATAGCAGTGCCTTTTACAGCAATGGTTACCCCGGCGATAGGCCCGGCAATATCGGTAATAGCGCCACTAATTTTCTGCTGTTGCAAAAACAGGTGTGGCGCTTCGCTTGCAATGGCAGAACAGGAACAAAGGTATGTCGCTATAATAAGCGCATACCAAAGCCCCACCCTACCTTTGCAGAATAAAAAATAATTCATACATTGGTTAAGTTAAATGAAACGAAATGTTTTGTTAGCCGAGCCTCCTAGTCGTCCGCCAAGAAGATATAGGGGGCTTTTTTTAATCTACAGAAGGCCATGTAGTTGTCCTTTAATAGGCAATCGCAATAAATGGTTGATTTGGAAAAATAGCCCGAGACTCCCGATCACTAACTCAAAGGAAAATCAGTACCTCCCAGGCCTTAAAAAAGTAATAAAGATTTTTTATCTCATAGGCAGCAACTATTGGTTCAACAATTACGTATGTGCGAGACTATGAACATATGTGAAGTGCGCTAAGAATTAAAGCTGAGAGAAAAAATTAGCCAAAAAAAAAGAGGCGCGGTACTCAGCTTATTGCATCAGAGGTACTGGTATACCTTACGCGCGAATAAGTGAGCCCACGCCCTTTAAGGCGTGAGCATTTACACTTATCATCCCGCGCGTTAAAAATTACCAGTTTTCTGATGCGGGTTCAAAGCGAATGCTTCAAATATTTTATTGAAGAGTCGCAAAATTACAATTCATTTCTGAATCAAAAACAAATATATTAAAAAATAATTACACACCTATAGGTATGTGAAAATAATTTTTGTAATGCCTTCATTGCTATAGAATTTAAAAGCTTATGATTATTGAAATAATTACATCTGAACTTGACTTCTATATCAATGAAAAGATAAGGGAATTACGCATTAAAGCTGAATTAAGCCAAATGGATCTAGCACAAAAAATTGGCGTATCTGAAGGCTATATTGGAAGCATTGAAAACCCTAAGAACGATGCGAAGGCAAGTACTAGAATGCTTGCAAGAATTGCAAACGCACTTGAGCTAAAATCATATTTAGAATTCTTTCCAAACGAAATTTCGTCTAATGATATGGTTCGCATTAAGATAAAATTATCGAAGGTAAGTCCCCGAAATCAAACTCTGGATAAGAATAAAAAAGTTCCAGAAAGATTAAAGGTGCTTGAAATAAAACCAATATCGATTGAGGAAATCGAGGATTTAAAATCTAAAAGAGAATATTATTACTGTACAATTATTCAAGAATAGCATAAATTAACTCTAAGATAGTTTACATATTGGTAAGAACTTATAGCGGACAAGGCTGTGGTATTCATCGACCTCCTTTTACACACAATCAATAATATCCATACGTTCCTTGTCGTTCATAGAAAGGCCGGATGATGTCACGATCTTTGAGTTCTTTCAGTAGTTCGGTACTTTCATTAAGAAGTGCCATGTAACTATTGCCTATAGCGACTTAATTCCTGTGGTTTAAAATTTTGGGCGTTCATCATCTTGCCAAAATTGGTCACATACATTTCCTATACATTTCCCACAAGCAGCACAGTTTGCTATACCTTACGGGCATCCTTCACAAGGTTGTTTATGGCTTGGAGCTTATCATAGTAGTCCTTGCCTTGTCTATAGACTTTTCCACTTCTTTGAAATTCTTTACTTCGTTGCTCACGGTTGATGAGGTCTGTACGATTTCATTGAGGCACTGTTGAAATACCTGATGTCAGGTTGGTAGAATCGGTTACTACCCATTGAGCTTTTGCTGACGGTGCTACGGCAAGCATGAATGCCGTAAACACCAGTAACATTACTTTTTTCATTGTCTTGAAATTTTAAATTGTTAATGATTATTGATTTGCTTTGTCAGGCCTTTGGATAGCGAGATTCTTGATGGCGAGTTCTACGTTACCATCCAGTTCGGAAGCGAACTACATCACTTCCATTTTTCGGTTTCTCCTGTTGTGTACGCGAGATACTCCTCTAAACTAACTTCAGTGGCATAGACTGCTGAGTGAGTTCCATCTAAGCATATCCAAAGCTCTTTGTACAGTCGGCTGCATCGTTGTTCATATTGATAGAAAGTACCTGACCTTTTTCCTTATCTGTCAGCCCCAACAGTGCCTGTATGTCATCAAACTTGTTCATGTACTTTTGTTTGTCTAAGAGGATTTTAAAGTCAGAATTGTTGATAATACATTCCTTTACAATTGGCGACTGGATAATATCATCGACCTCTTGCATTACAACAATCGCTTCTCCAAAGAATTTGCGCACGGTCTTAAAGAGATACTTAATGTACTCTGCCGTGGCAATTAGAGGAATTGTTTGGCAGTGAATGGCAGTCAGAACGGAGAAAAGTATTACATTAGTTGTTTTGAAAATCTAAATTAAAACGCAATCTTTAAATGTATATATCTAAAGTCAGCCTTGTCAATTATAGAAATTTTGCAAATGCATATTTTAATTTCAATAAAGGAATAAACACCGTTATAGGTGAAAATGGTTCAGGAAAAACAAACGTTTTTAAAGCAATCAGACTGCTTTTGGAAGATGCTTCTCTACAATTTGCATATAAACTAACTGAGGGTGATTTTAATAGAACTTTAGACAAAGGAAAATGGAAAGGTCATTGGATTATTATCAGTATTGAATTTGATGAACTAAATGATGAAGAAGCCATTCAATCATTATTCATACACGGAACGGGTATTGCCGAAGCAGACTATGTAGAAAAAGCTACTTACAATCTTTTTTTTCGCCCCAAAGCAGATGTCAGACAAAAACTTTCTGAATTAGCTGAAGGCGACAAAGCAGGATTACAAGCTATACTTGACAATATTAACATTCTAGATAACTATGAAACTTTTTTTACAGGGAAAAGCACAGCAGATTTTAACGACCCTGAAGTATATAAAGAACTTGTAGGTGATTTTGAAAATGTTGTTTTCCCATCTGCTATTGATGCATCAAAATTTGGTTCCAAAATCCCTCATCAGTTATCTGTAGCAAAAGAAGTTTCATTTACTTTTATACAGGCACTAAGAGATGTTGTAAGTGATTTTCATAATAACAGGACCAATCCGTTACTCACCCTTTTAAAAAATAAGAGTGGCGAAATTAAAGATGCAGATTACCAACCTATTAGTGATTTAGTAAAAGATTTGAATGAAAGCATTGAAGCACTTCCAGATGTACAAACTATCCGTGAGGATATCAAAACTACAATTCAAGACGCTGTTGGGCTTACCTATTCTCCCTCTTCATTATCTATAAAATCAAGTGTTCCTGATGAAGCAGAAAAACTGCTTCAATCCTTGAAATTATTTATTGGAGAACCAGGAGAAGAATATGAAGGCGGTATCCACGAGTTAAGCTTAGGAGGTGCTAATCTTATTTTCTTGACCTTAAAACTTTTGGAGTTTAAATATCGAAAATCAAAAGACACTTTCGCAAATTTCTTAATTATAGAAGAGCCAGAGGCTCATATCCATAATCACATTCAGAAAACATTGTTCGACAAATTAGATTATGGCGATACTCAAATCATATATTCAACCCATTCTACCCAAATATCAGAAGTAAGTAATGTAGAAAACATAAACATCTTAGCTAAAAAATTAAATTATGCAGAGGTTTATCAGCCTTCTACAGGTTTAAGTTCAGAAAGCATCAATCAGGTACAACGTTACTTGGATGCTGTAAGAACCAATTTGCTCTTTGCTAAAGGTGTGATTTTGGTAGAGGGCGATGCTGAAGAAATTCTAATACCAATTATGGTGAAAAAAGTTTTTGGGATAAGCTTGGACGAGTTGGGAATAAGTTTGATAAATATTAGAAGCACAGGGTTTGAAAATGTTGCGCAACTTTTCCATAATGACAGGATACAAAGGAAGTGCGCTATTCTTACTGATTTAGATGATGCTATCTGCGATACTACCGAAAATGCTGGCGACAGTAACGACCTAAAAAAATATAAGAAGAAAGTTGCCGGTTCTATGCAAAAAGGGCTAGAAAGAAAAACAAAATTAGATGCATTTGAAGCAGGTAATACGTGGGTAAAAGCCTTTTATGCAAAACATACTTTCGAAGTTGATTTTATTACAGAAGGAAATGGATGGGAAGTTAAGCGATTAATTAAAAACGTTTATGTAGATCCAGCAACACGTACCCAAGCAAAGGCAGATATCGAAAATACTGATGTTGCTATTTATGGAAAGCGTATACTTACAATGGCAAAACAGGAAGGTAAGGGCTGGTTTGCAATTATGCTTGGCAAACATATTTCTTATAAAACTGAAATTCCAGCTTACATTCTTGATGCTATCCTTTTTGCAAAAGAAACCTATTCCCCAAACATTGTTGCTGACATTATCCAATATAGAATGAATAAACATTTCGAAGCTAATAATGCCCTCGATTTTACAAGTTGTAAAGTGGAACTTTTTAAATATAGAAATGGAACAAATAAATTGGAAGACTTATCTTTTGACTTTGACCTTTTACTGCCATACGACCAAATTTTAACCCTAATAGATAAACTGAAGTAGTTATGTTTATTTGGGAAAAAGACAGTATCAATAAAGAACAGGAAGACGCAATTCTTGAAGATAATAGCGTACTCCTTATTGCTTGTCCCGGAAGCGGTAAAACGAAAACCCTTACATTCAAAATTGCTTATGAGTTAAACAGGTTGAAATCAGGTAAGGAATTCGTTATAGCTATAACCTACACTAATAGAGCTTCTGATGAGATAAAGGAGCGCGTTGAGTTATTAGGTGTTGATACGACACAATTGTGGATTGGCACTATCCATTCTTTTTGTATGGAATGGATTTTAAAGCCATATCATTTGTATTCTGAACGTTTGAAGAATGGTTTTAAAGTTATCAATTCTTTTGACAGTGAGAAAATTTTAACAGAGTTATGTGAACCTTATAAAAAAGAGAAAATAACCTATTATGATTGTGGCATCCTTGCGAAAACTGACAACTTCTATTTGACTTGTCTAGACACAAAAAAACATAATTCGCTACAAAAAATTCTCGGGGAATATTTTGAAATACTGGAAAAAAATCGACAGATTGATTTTGAACAAATTTTGTTTTACGCTTATGAAATACTCAAAACAAAACCAGTTGTAGCAAATATTCTATCCAAGTTATTTCCTTATATTTTAATCGATGAATATCAGGATACTAAGGAAATACAGTATCACATCATATCTAAAATATTATGTGTAAATAAAGGCATTTCAAAAACACTTATAGTTGGCGACCCAAACCAATCTATTTACGACTCTCTGGGAGGATACCCAATGCCTAAAGATGAATTGGAAAAATTATTAGGATTTGAATTGACCCCGTTAAGCTTAGATAAAAACTACAGGTCATCGTCGGCTATTATCAGCTATTTTGATTATTATAAAACTTTCGAAACTCCAATAGTTGCATTTGGTAATGGAAAGGATTACCCAAGTACAATTACATTCAATTCAGTTGTCTCAGTAGATGATTTAATTGAAGAATTAGCTCAATTAATTTTGTACAACGTAGAAAAAGCCGGAATTAGCCCAAACGAAATATGCATCACAGCTCCACAATGGGTACATATTGCAAGCATTACAAGAAAACTTATCATCAGACTTCCTGATTTCAGTTTTGATGGACCTGGAATGGCTCCTTTTTCTAGGGATATTGATAATTTTTGGTTCAAGGTTTCAAGAGTTGCATTGACGGAACCTTCTCCATTTATGTATTTAAGAAGGTTAAGGTGGAGTAAAGAAATATTAAATGAACTTGATAGTGCAGGAGTTGATGTTTCAAATGTAAGTAGTAAAGAATTTTTAAGAATTTGTAATTCTTTTGAGATAAACGAGACAGACGGTTTAATTTATTTAAAAACCTTCTTTAATAAAATTTGTGAAAAGTTAAAAATTGCACTGCCAAATTTTCCTTTGTTAGATGAACATTTCAATTCATTTTTTGCAAGTTCTGAAAGTAGAATTCAGAGACTAATTGATGAAGGAAATCCATATATTGGGGACATTGAAAATTTCAGAAAAGTATTCAGACAGCGAAATGGAATTACTGTTTCCACAATACACGGAACTAAAGGCGAAGAATACGACGCAGTTATTGGTTTTGGCTTACTGGACGGTTATGTACCTCATTTTAATGATAATAATGGTGTTGAAAATTCAAAAAAACTCCTGTATGTTTTAGCATCAAGAGCAAGAAAAAATTTACATCTTATTTCTGAAAAATATAGAAATGTTCATTGGTACCACGCACCTGAAGGAAAAACACCAACCTCACATTTGCTTAAATATAGTTATGATTATTCCATCCAAAAATTTGAAGGAATGGATTGAGCCAATAGAAATTAAATTACTATGCCATTAAAAATACATGTACCTATAGCGTTAAAAATGTTGCCAAATCAAAAGGCGCTTTTTGGGATTTGGATCAAAAAAAACTTGGTTTATTCCTGACCATAGGATATTAATGATTTCAAACACTGGATAGATAAATGAAAAGTATAGGTTATTATAAAATCGCCAGTATCAATTGCTTTATTTAGTATTGATTGTTATGAATGTGCAAACAAAACTACTGTCAATTCCTTAGCTTCAAATAATTTTTATTATTTGAATACTGACGAAAATGAGGATGAAAAATGGTTTCGGGCGGATAGATTGTCTTTTTTAGTATGCAGGTATTCATCGAAAATGAACTGGCAGGCAAATCAATAGACTATTTCCAAATTATAAAATTGCTTATTCTAAAACGGCGGAAAGAAGGTATTGGGCAAACCACTATTAACATTGTGGAGCCTGGCAAGGCGATTTTTTTCTACATTCAGAACCTGGCGGTACTTTCTTTCCTATAGAAATAGAAGAAAATGAACAAGTAACTTTCATTACTATTCCGTCCAAATTTGATGTAGAAATAAATGCTGATTATTCTTGGTTGAGCAATGCTGATACCATTCCTGACCATGCTAAATTATTGACTTATGAAGAATTTTTAGAACAGAAAAATTAAAAGGGGAATTTGCCTAAACAAACTCCCCTAATATAAAAATTACTGAATTCCCTTTCTGTAAATATGAAACATAGATTAGTAGCGTAAATTGAACGGGAAAAAAAATAATCATCTATATCCAATTATCTAAAAAGGAATATCAAGAATGAAAAGCCATATACAAAGGCAAGAGTAGCATGTGTTTTGCAGATTTTTTACAGTTGTAGCAATACTCCTTTAGATAAATTACTTCAAATTACTTATTAATCTTCTGAAATTCATATTAATAACATTCTGAACTTCGTAGATAGTGAAATTCCAAATTTTTGATAAGTACTCAAATACTTCTTCAACTTCACCAGGTAATAAAGGATCATTACCTTTATTAATAAAAGGTCCGTCTGTTTCTGTCAAGACATTTTCCTTTGGTATTTTATATATTATTTTTTGACCAGATGCAGACTTTACCAACGCAGGATTAATAGAAAAATAATAACCTGCATCTGATATATTATTAATTAAATTATGCCCTCCTGAATACCAATGAAAAATTGCATTTTGAATTTTGTATTTCAATAGTAATTCTAAGACTTCCTTTTCTGCCATTCTCGAATGTAAACTAAGTACTTTCTTTTTATCAAAAACCAAATTTAAAATTCGATTAAATGAAATTAGTTGAATCTCTTTTGTTTCGATTCCCTCTTTTGAAAAGTCTAGTCCAATTTCACCTATATATGAAGTTTTAGATAGGTATAATTCAAATTTTGAAAACCGTCCATCGTTTTTTTGGGGTTCTGATACCCCTTTTTGGAATGATGCCAATACGGAACAGGCGCAGCTTTTAAAGGTTGCTACGGTAGATAGCAAGAAAGCGTAAAAAATACAGAAACCTGGTTTTTTAGCGGCCAGATTTCTTTAAAAAAACTGCCTCCCCTTGCAGATCGGCCAGTTCAACTAACAATAATTCGAGTTGTGCTGAAAGTTGTTATTTAGGACGGTTTAGAGCACTGTCTATACTATTAGTAGCTTACTACACACCAGTAATAATATAGAACTTACCATCACGAATTTTCGAAAAAATAAAGTAAGAAATTATTTGCTTTAACACCCTTTTTTTGCTTAATAAGTAAGAACCTTTGCACGTTTGTGACATAATTTTGGGCTTCTGGTGCTTGCACTAAGAAAAGTTCTTCTTTAGCCTTACCAACGACACCTGACGGCGTTTAAGCAACTAAATCTAAAAATGAACACTCACCGGAATAAGTTAATCTGATTTGTAAGTGTTGTAAGAATGTATGCCAAATGCGAAGCAACAGGCAAGCTCTAAACTACATGCAGACGAGCAAGACACCGATTTGTGCATTGTTGGTTTTAAGAATTTCCGAGATGTCGTTCCTGCCAGCTATGCGCCACTTCTCTTGCATAGAGCCAGATTTTGTAAGACTATCATCTGAACTTTTACACTGGCAACTTGAGTTAATTAAATCGATCGGTATCCAAATGTTTTCCAATATATCCTATGTAGATCATATTACCTTCGGGTAAAAAGTGGAATCTAAGGTTTCCCGTCTTGATGTGTAATTCAAAGCACTCCCTTCTGCCATCAGGCATAGAAAACATCCTTTGATTTTTGTATTTATCCTGGCTCATTGTTTTGTGAGACTCGGGAGAAATATTAAGTGCTGCCTTTTGATTTGCTCCTACGTAATTAAATGCACCTTCTTTCCAGAAGCCTGCTATATATTTATCCAGCTCCTGTAACTTACTTATTATCTGACCAAGGTATGTACCACCTATTTTGTGGAGGTCGTTTTCAACGCTTGGGCATAATATAATCCTTTGAAATAAAGATTCCCTTCTTTCCCAGAAGGATGCTGGTGTTACCTCCCAAATATTTTGATCCCTAAACTGGGTGTAGCTTTCTTTACCAGTTATACACCTGTCCATTTCGGGAATATTGAAGTTCACACCATAAAAGGCATTATAGATTTTATAACGGGCATCAAAATCATCAAAATCGAAAATTTCGGTTTCAGTTGAATCAATCATCTGAAAAAGTCTGGGAAGTACCAACATGCTAAATTGTGCATCCTCCATTTTGGAAAACACAACCTCCCCGAAGGAGCCATCAACTGTTTGTGTATCCCACAAAGAAGCATGAAGCATAAAGGCATCATTTTCTTTTTTATCTTTAACCGCAAGATCATTCAGTGCTACAAGATTATCTTCAATAGCTTTGGAATCAGCAGACACATAACTGCTGTTGTACAGGTAAAAATTAAACATTTTTTCGGAGTTGTATAAGATAGGAATAGTCAATTTGGCTCTGATCAAAGAATCCTTTTGGCCACTGGGATAGTTCGCCCTTTTCCTTGATGCTGATATGAATGACCTCGGGCTGGGTACCTATAACATCTCCACCGAAAAAATTAACGCTAACAAGATCATTGGAGATCACCTTTTCAGCCACGGCAATTTGTATACCATTAATAATATGGTCACTATGGGTCTCTACAATTACGCTGACACCAGCATTCGCTACCATGGCCAGAAATCTACCGATCTTGGATTGTGCAGAGGGATGTAAATGTGCCTCAGGATTTTCCACAATGAAATAGCTCCCTTTCTGAGCGATTAGACCGGTTGCAATTATTGGCAAGATATAACTGATCCCAAAACCTATATTAGTCGCTAAAGTAGGATCCCCTTTGGTATAGGCATTTTCAATCTGTATCTGGGCAGTAAAAGTATCCGGACTGTTCTTAACCGTCACCCGCACACCTGGCATAATGTAATTCAACCACTCATTAACCTGGTGTTCCAATCCCGGATTTGAGGTTTCAGGAAATAACCTTTCCTTATCTACAGGCACGTATCCGCCACGTTCTGCTATTAGATGTGCAACATATTCGCCCTGCCATCCTGCGTTGGGATAGTCAAAAAACTGTATCTTTTGGTTTAAACGTGGCCCGATTCTTTCTGCATTGAGATAATAGAATTCCTTCTTTAAGACGGGGTATATGCCCGCAGTTAATGTAGAACACTTATCGGCGGTTAAATAAAGTTCGGGTTCAAAATTATTGGCCGTATAACTTATAGCAATGTCTTCTTTATCATCGTGACCAAGGGAAATTTTTATATGCTCTTTATTTGCATTTCTATTGATCACATAACTACTATTCCCTAAAGACAAAAGATAATTCCCGTTTAAAGGGATTTTATTGTTGAAGTTTTCTCGTCCGTTTATATAATATCCCTCAAATATTTTGAAAGAGTTCTCCACGGTCTGGCGAAAGAAGAGTAATGCCTGAATAGCCGTACTTTTACCATTCCCATTAGCGCCTGCCATCACCGTAATCGCGTTTATATCTATGTCTATTTCCTCAAAACACTTGAAATTATGTATTCTCAGCACTTCCATATTTAAAAATTTAGGTGGTTATTTATAATTTGACCTCCCGCATGGAAAGCAGCCTGAATATTTGCTTTTGAATTAGTACTATGTGTCAGATAACTCAGTAACTCGGTATCTTCACTTATTCTTGTAGCCAATGGTAACGCCAACGAACCTGTTTGATTTTGTCGCTCTACAAGACCATTTTCATACGTGCTTAAAAGCACTGACCAACTGACAAAAAGGGCTTTATTAATTAACTGTCTTCGTGCTCCCTGTTGTAAATGTTCTACTTGGCATTTTCTAAAGCTGTAGATTCCGAATAGATATATTGCATTTTTCATCGCATTATCGAATGTGGAAACGATTGGTGAGAAATCAAAATTCTTATCCCTACTAAGAGATTCTGTTAAGGTATTGAGCTCCGATTCTATATTGCCACTGTAGTTATTCAATGTGGTATCCGATTGATATTTCCTATGGAACATCATGAACCGTAATGCAAGCTCCTGGGCTTCCATCCGCACATCCTTAACACTCCATCCTGTGGCTACTTTGAAGCTATCTAGTTGAGCCATTCTTCTTAAAGCGGTACGAAGGTTATTACTTGCCAGGCAGTTCCTGATTTCTTGTGCATTTAATGGCTGTCCACCCGTGTTAATTCTTCGGAAGATATCGTATTTTAATTTAAAGGGAGAAGAAGGATCGATGACATTTACTGTTATCTGTGTCATGTTGACCCATCTGAAATATTTAGCGTCAATGGCTTTTTCTGGATTACTATGGGAGAAATACCTCCCCCCGCATTTTTCCTGAAGATATTCCAGGTTATTGAGTGAAAATTTATTATCCATAAATTCGCGAATAGTACTTAGTCGCTGAAGACCATCAACTACCGATATTTTGCCTTCCTCGTCCTGTGCAAAGTAGAAAATAGGCAACGGGATTCTAAGTAGAACTGACTCAATTAGTCTTGACTTCCGCAGGTTATCCCAAACCAGATTTCTTTGAAAGTCAGGAGATAGATCAATATCTCCCATTGTAATCATGTCATAGATCTGCCGCAATGAGAAGGCCTTTGTATCTACTCTTATTTTCTCAGGGTCGTATGGTGTATTTACTTCAACGTCCTCCACCTCATTGTCTTCTGTCCCCAGCGAGGCATTTAATGGATTGATTAGTAGCAATAACTCCTCCAGCTTTTCTCTCAATAAATCTTCTTCTTCTTCAATTTCAGGAGATTGTTCAAGGATAACAAACTGATTATCCAGCACCTCTAATTTCAAATATACATGGCCTCCTGATAGAGGAACCAAACAATAAATATTTGCGTCCTCTGGTCTATCAGTGAAGTTTATCACCTTTAATCTAATTTCATTACCCGTATTAAGTCTTATGCTAATTTCCATATAATATTTATCTCATTTACATTCAACGCCGAGAGCCGATTTGATTTTTAAGTGCGGTAAAGCAATTTTAATCGTTATAATGTCCGCTGAATAATCCTGATAACAATATTAAGGATTATTTTAATCGAAAGACCTTTGTAGGCTAATAATTATAGAAGGATATTATTAAAACTGCAATTCATCAGCCAACTGCTTATCAGTATTATAATATGCTTCGTATGCAATAGACAGAGGAACAGATACAATATCATAGAATGACCATTTAAAATATTTTTTCTCTAACTTGAGAAATATTTGTAGTATTTTTCTATTAGATTCATAATAAACTGTTTAACTTTAAAATACTTACATCATGAGGAAAATTTTATTTACAGCGTTGGCGTTTCTCGCAATCTTGTCTCTTAATTCTTGCCATGAGACAGAGGTAAATCCAGATCACAGCGCAACACAAAAATTATCGGTAAGCAAATTATCTAAAAATTCAGTTACAGCGGCAGATGCTTCCAGCCAGTGGTAGGCCAATGAGCTATTTGGAGGAAGAGGAAGAAGAGTGGAACAGGTATGGAATATCCGGTGGGGATGACGGTCTTGCCCAAGGGGTTACCTTCGAAGAATTGAGCGCTGTGGGGATGCCGTTGCAAAAAGATAAATTGCAGCCATCCAAAAGGAAACAGCAGTTGCCATAGTTCAGAAAATACAAGGAACCGAATTATTCAGCCTATTGGAAAATTCTATGGAAAGCGCCTCACGTAAAATAGCTGAGCTGTTAGATGTTAGCCTTTCTGGTGAAGCAGATTCCAGTTCTTCCACATTGCGGAAAAGTGATTTAAATGATATTGACATTGAGGAGTTTATTTAGCTCCCCAATATTTCATATGGTTATATCAAGTCTTTTATGAATATATGATATGGTGTTGAGAATATCAAGAGCTTCATCTTCAGTAATCTCATACTTAATTTTAGGCTCATGGGCTGTCGGATTTCTTATTAATCCGAAAATTCCTTTTATCAGATTGCAAAGCCCGATGTGTTCACTTCTATCGGTATCATTCCTTAAGTAGTTAATTCTAATCATTGGATTACTAGTTGAAAAGGCAGTTTCTACCAAAGCGTTGCCATCAGCATATAATCCCGTTATATGCCTTAACCTATCCGCAATACTTTTTGTAGCCTCAAAAACTGAATGAAAGTAGTTCTCTACTAACAGTTCAGCTTTACAATATTCAAATATTATGGCATGTACATTTCGATTTTCTAACTTGTGTTTTAAGCGATTGGCTCTTTGCTCTGCTTCTGCAATTGTCGTAGCTTTTTCTACTTCCTTATATTTTCCTGTCTCTGTAAGTTCGGTCCCAATAAATGATAATCTTTTATTTATTTCTAATATTCTATTATGAAAGATTTCTTCTTTTCCAATATATCTTACAGGTTGTAAAGCATCTTGAATAAACCTGAGTATATGATTTGAACATTGATGCTTATTTTGCCAATCTGCAAATGCGCTATACAATCTTTTCCACTTAGCATTTTGCGAATCGATATCAGGAATTTTGGCGTTTAATAGAATCTGACCAATTTCTGTCCCAGATAAACCTGTTGTTGTATCTCCGATTGTTCTACATATTCCTTCTAATATGTGAGCTTCGAACATTGGATGTCTAATGATAGCCATATATTTTACTTTTCTTCTTCATAAAAGATTTTATAATATTTCCTGCCATCTTTCTCAATACCTTTTTCAATAAGATTTTTATTTCCATGAATGTAGATGTCAAAATTCCTGTCAAGTTTTAAAACACTTTTGAAAACACGAGATTGTTTTTTTACAGCTTGAGACGATATTTGAAAGTTGTCTGAAATATCTACTTTTTTATTCTCTCTATATTGGTCATCAAAACTCCTGAATGATTTGATCATATCAGGATTATCAAAAACCTCCTCTTCGAAGCTCTTTTTTTCAAATGTATCATGTGATTTAAAATACTCCACTGAACGGTTTAATAAATCTATTTTATCTGCTTTACTAACTTCAAATTCCTCGGAAAGTTGTTTTGTGACAAAATCTTTTGTAATAGAGAGAAAATTCTTTGTAAAATGATAATTATCCGCAGTTGGTCTAATATTCAAAAAATCGTCTTTCCAATATTGTGTATCATTTGATTTATTAGAATCAACAATACAAACTGTATAACCACTTTCAGTATTAATATCGAATATTATACAACCTTTATCAAGCTTTCCAATATTTACTCCATTCTCATATTTGATAGTGTAATTATCCTTTGTTCGATCAAATTTTAGAAATACGTCCTTTACTTCTGTTTTAAATAAACCAATAGCAGTTGTCTCAACACCATCCAAAAATATATTTTCAAATAATGCAATTGTAATCTCTCCTCCATTAACTTTAGGATGGGTAGAACTTTCGTAGAGATGCTTTGAAAGTTCAATAGTATTCTCATAAAAGGAATCTGTATTAGAAAATATTCTGCTGATCAAAGTATATACTGCATTTAATGACAGTTCAGTAGGATTAGTGAAATTGAATTTCTCATTATCTTGAAAGGGAGTAAGAAAATACTTTAGCAAATATTTTTCTGTGTCTCCCTCAAGAATGTTTACTTCACCTGATGAAACTTTTATTTTTTCGTCTCTCAATTTGTTTCCCACAAAATGAGTAGCTATATTTTTTAATTTTACTCCTGTAAAGTCTATCATTATTCTATAATATTGAATTGTTTAAGTTTTTCCAATTTTATCCTTTCAATTTCTTTTGAAAGTTCTCTTTTAAAAAGGTCTACATTTGCCAGTTTTTTTACTTGGGTCGACATATATAAATTAGTTTCAGATTTGAACACCCCGTCTTTTTCCGGTTTATTTTTAAGAGCATCAGAGAAGTTGTATTTCACGCTGTAGAAGCCATTTTTTAAATTGTAATGGTCATATTTATACGTAATATAAATTTCCTCTAATAAAAGAACTTTCTTAAAATCATCTTCTGAAATTTCATTTATTCCCGATAAATTTCTGCCTGAAAAATAAGTAATTAAATCTTTATCTTTTTTATCTTTAAATGCTTCAGGTATATCTTCCACATCATCAAACTTAAATTTGATTGATTTAATTTCCGGTTCTTTAAATATGGTGGATGTAACATTCGTAAAACTTAGTAAAAAATTGACACGGTCTATATTGTTTGCAAAACTTCTAAACATAATTTTAATAGTATCATCTTTAATAAAATCAGCATGCTTAAATTCACTTTCTATACTCTTCATCACCCTTTTAGCTATAACCTTGTCTTCACGTGATACAGTATTTACTCGATTTACTACCAAGGTGTCATTTTCTTTTGTGCAAATAATCTCAATTCTTCCCCACAATGTATTAACGGATACCTGACTAGTGGGATCTTTTCTCTCTGTACGCACATCAAGTATATATTCATCTGGATTAGATGGATTTGGCTTAAAAATCGGAGTATCTAACAATTTTGTGTTTAGATTCTCAGTTACATTATCAAAATTTGGGCGTATTCGTTTGAACACACTTTCCAAACTTTCATTTTGCTTAATTTGAAATATCTCATTCGTTGTATTGACAGGCCTATCTTTTACATCTATTAGAGTCTTAAAATCTTCTAATTCTTTAGGACTAAACAAAAGGACAGACATTAGACCAATTAGTTTTCCTCTGTCAGCGCTTTTTACAAATATTCCCTTTTTTCCAAGGAAAATCTTCATATCATTAGCTGTGATGGCATCAGTTTTTAGAAAAGGCTTGATAATATCTCCATATGGAAGTATGTTTATGAAAGCTTCATTTAGGTGTTTTGATTTTAGTTGAGTTTGAGTCTTCAATTCATCAAATGTCTCGTTTTTCACCATAGAATTGGTTGTTGTCAGAATTCCATCTAATGCCTCAGCATCTATACGATCATATTTTTTTACCTGGATTTTTTCTTCCAGAATTTCATCATCAAATGAGCGTATAGATTCTGCTACCATGTTCTTGTTTTCAAGCTCATTATAATCGTGGAAATATAGTATATATTCATTACCTAAACCACTAGTTAGCCTAATTGTCAACCAAATAAGTTTTTTTAATGAGTCTTCCGAAAAGGAATCAGAACAGAAAAGAAGAATACTAATCTTGTCGCTACTTTCCTTAATTATTGGTAGGACTGAACTGTTAATGAATTGAGCAGGTAATTTTGTACCTCTTTTACCTATTTGACCTGGACTTTGATTCGCTTCGGTTATTGGATATAAAAACTTTACTGTAAGATTTTCACGATAATTTTTGGCAGTTACAATAGAACTTATTAAGAAAATGGCTTTATTATTATCTACAAGATAGTAGCACATTTCCTCATTGAGCCAATCCTTTTTATAATTATCTTTTGCATGGTGAATAAAATCTTGATTTACTTCCGAATTTTCTGTTGTAAGCCAAAAAAGAATATTATGATATTCTGTTGATGAGTTTCGTTTTATTGGTAATTTCTTCTGTAGATGCAAATCACCAAATACCTTTTCTGAGCTATATAAATAATTCTGGATTTCTTTTTTTGATGATGAAGGATAGGTTAAATCATGAATAGATGTCACCAGAATGGCATCATCCGTGTCAGACTTTAACTTACTTTCAAAATCTCCAAAAAGATCGACAGTAAATTCGTCATTTAATTCTGTTTTATCATTGTAAACCTTTAAGGTAACATCCTCATTGAAATTAGTCCATCCTATCAGATCTAAAATTTTCTTTGCAATCCTAAAATTAAAAGGTTTACTTTCATTAGGAGCTGGACTTGCTAATACCGCAAATGGATTAGTCTCTATTTGTCTTTCAATGGCGGAAATCCAATCTAAAAGTTGTTTATCGAAATCTTCTCTTGTAACTTCTTTGCCTATTATTGAATTTGTACCAAAATGCATGGTAAGGGTTTTAACTAGAATTTCCCTTACCTTAGACGATATTTTTGATCTCCCATTTTTTTCGTAATAAGCATCAATTTTTGTTGAAGCAATGTCAATCAGATTATCAGTATCTAAAGATTGTACTTTTGAAATTTTTACATTGTTAAGGGAATCACTTTTGAGAAGTTTTTCTTCTGGATTTCCTACAATGATCAATTCATACTCTTCTATATTTGGAGAGTTAGTAATTAAATCATTACTCCATTTTTTAGCATCGCTGAGGCGAATGATATTTTGGGAGGATTTTACCTGACAAACCTTAACCTTATCTGGATATACCCATTTTATATCAACTTTTTCAGATTCATCCAATGGCTCCAAAGTAACTTTGGACCACTGATTATCTGAATCTAATGCATCTAATACACAAATAATTGTTTGTATTAAATAACCTCTTATTCCAGCATTACCCCCCATATTTTAATTAATTATTACTTCTTAAGACGATTCTTTCTTTGATGAGCTAATATACTATTTTTTAACATTTAAAATGCTACTTGGTGCCAAACAATTCCTCTGATTACCATTTTGTTACAGAGCCTCGATTTACATATGATATTTGCCCTGAAATACCGCAGAGTGCGGAAAATCAATAACAATTAATGTGTTTAATCATGGAAAAACAAAGAAAAAAAACCGTGCTCGCAATAGTGGCGATACTGACAGGTTTTAGTGCGCTGGCACAGGGAGATGGTTTTGCCGTTTTACCCGATTTCCTGTGTAGAGAAGTAATGGACAATCATAAAATCCTGAAAATTTGAGCTGGCTACAAACCCATTGAAAATACTTTATAATTCGGCAAACGGAAACAATCCTTATTCATGGATGAGATAGAATTGATAGAAAAAATGTTGGTTAATCAGTTTCAGTAGTTTGTTCTTATGAGTGGACTACAATGCGTTTTAAAATGTTAGCCAGTTTAATTTCCAAAGATAGTTGAACAGCTCAATCTGCATAAAGTCCTTCACGCCATCATAGTTGTCCACTCCATAACCAAGGATCATATCGTCTATCAGTTCATTTTCGTATGCAAACTGTGTAGCCTGAAAGCTGTTTGATTGGTTCTCGACTACATTCCTGACAGCTTTGGAGAGTTTCTGTAAATTCTGGATACGATTATTGGAACGATAGTCACCCGCTCGGTTACGTAAGGTCTCTACTTGCGATAACAGGTTGGCCTCATCAAAATCTTCAAAATCAGGATTTGCAACGCCGATCATTCCCCCTTTATCATAATACCACTTTGAGTGTCCCGAGAGTATCGAAACTTTGGGAAACGTAGAGTTGGGAACAATGGTCTGGTTTGAGGTATGGTTGTAAAGATCCTGTTGTTTGTGGAATACCGGTGCGGCATATACCACCAGAGCATCTCCATCCATTTCTTTCTCAAGTAATTCAAGAGATGCCTGCTGATGTGGGGTAATTTTAAAAAACCAGTGGGCACCGTTTATATGGGGTCTGAGTTTGCTTTTCGATCTTGAAGAATACTCTGAGCGCTTGGCCTGTATAAAAAGGTTCAGGTGAAAATCGGGCAATAGTTTCTTGGGTTTTGTATTGCTCCATATGTAGTGGAAGTTACGGGTTCGAAGTACCGACCCACCAAGCGGGGCATTAAAGCCATGCAGTTTCCATAAATAGTCGTGTATGCACAACGATGCCCTGTCAACACCTATTGTTTTCTCGAAAACCTGTCCCGGTTCCCACAAAAGATGGCTTCCCCGTTCAAGCTGATTGAACAGTGGGCCCCTAAATTCGCTTTCTTCGAATTCTACCATAATTTTATTTTTATCCTATTAACTTCCAATCTGTATTTTATATTCAATTTGCCACCGATTTTAACCGTCAATATCGGTAAAATAACGCATTCACGTTGTAGAGTAGTTTGCCAAAACCCAACTTTCCTCAAAAGCTTGATTGTACAAGGTATCAGAAGTTGGCGTTTTGCTATTTGGAATCGCATAACTTCTTGTAATATTAAGCTTTTTGAAAAATTCGATAATCATTCTCCTGGACAGGTCAGCGTACTGCTCGTTTAGCTCCACGCCAAAAATTGCCAGATGCCGCAGCGTAGCGGTACTCAATTTTAGAAAATAATTGCTGTCGGACATTTCAGTTATTGTGGTTTTGTCGCCATCCTTCTTCGTGTCGATGATCTTCATTTTAATACTGGAATCAATGATTGCGGATTCAAAACTTTGTATTACAATAAAGTTTTGGTTATCCATGGACACGCTATCGGAAAAGATGGTGCCGAATTTCTTATGTTGTGATTTTTCAGCATCGGTAATGCTGTGATCACAGACAGTCTTTCGATAGATGGGCTGACTGATTACAAATGTTATATCACCGACTACTACCGAGAGGTCATTTTTAAAGGCATCTAAAAATTTGATCCTATACTTTTTGCTTCTGGCATGGAAGTTTTCCACCGCATTGAACGTCCATGTTTGATATTTTTGCCAGTATATTGCATACAGGAACGGTATTCCTACAATCTTGGAATAAGCTATACAGGCATACATCTGCCTGGTCATCACTTCCAGACTTTGGCTATCCCCCTTGACTGATTTTACCTCAAGCAGGATAGGCTTCTGTTCCTTTTTTCCTGTTTCAAAAAAAATGGTGAAGTCGGGAACCTGGTAGGTTTCTTTTGATAAGGTTGGCAACTGGCTTTGACCAAGCTCATGAATCAACTTAACCCACGGCATCGCGGAGAAAAGGATATGAAAAGCGTCCTCAACAGTGTAACCCCTGAAGAACCTTTCGATATTGCCCCTCAAATCTGAACTTTCGATCTGCTCAATAAATTTGTTCATCGTATTGTCATCAACACTAAAGCTGTTTTTTATCCCGTGAATAAGTTTAATCTTATTGATGTCTTCCATATAATTTTTCGTTTAGAATGTACAGATCTGATGTTGCTGTACCGGCCATAAACAATTTTGTGTTTTAAACATCTTCTGTTGATGTTTTAATAGATAACAAATTTACCTAAAAAAATAAGCCGATTGCAGGATTAACTTGAAGTTGAGTATGGGATTTATATGAGGCAATCGCTACAAATAAAGAATAGCAAAAAGGCCAGTGCTTTGGCGGTATATGGAGAAAGATTAAATTAAGCTGGAACTTTACCCATATCAATTTTATGAAAGTAGGATATGGCTGGCCGTTACGTGTATCATTCATATCTAATCCAAAATTATTAATCAACAGCCAATTAGATAGCACAACAGAATCTATCAATAATCTGGCGGCGTTCTTTTGCTTCTTTTCTTTGGCCGCTATATGGAAAGAAAAGAAGTTTGCCAAAACAATAAAGGGCTATCCGATTTAGCCCACGCATTAATGCCGCAATTGATATTGTGTGCTATGATAAAATGATTTTAAATTTTGAATATTCATTGTTAAAATGGGAGGTCGTCCTCTGCCTTATTGTTGTTCGTTCCTTTGGTAGCTTGTGTGGTTTCCGATTTTTTGCCACCGCCGTGCAGTTTGATGTTTGAGATATGGAAATTCAGCCCTGCGTGTGCTTCTCCGTCGTTCCCTTTCCACGCCCTTGCGCTTACCCTGCCTGTGAGTTCTACCAGAGTGCCTCTGGTGAGTATCTTTGCAACATTGTCCGTTATCCAGTATGAGCAATCGAAATAGGTTGTCTGCTCTATGCGTTCGCCCTGTTTATTGCGGTAGCTGTCGTTGGTCGCTACTGAAAAGTTTACTACCTGTTTTCCTGTGACGTTGTGCGTACTTCCGCATCCTTTGTCAGTCTTCCTGTGATGTTCATCATTTCTGTGTATTACGTTACTGAATCTTTACTTTTTTTTTTTTTTTTTTTTTCGGGAATGTGA
>Ga0247813_10000169_pt1 | contig 76182 bp, 67 predicted proteins | sample UWRJL169409C1_FD_180719 | JGI IMG/M metagenome (GOLD analysis project Ga0247813, IMG submission 180719) | Plant litter microbial communities from Arlington Agricultural Research Station in Wisconsin, United States - UWRJ-L169-409C-1 | ecosystem: Environmental > Terrestrial > Plant litter >... | reverse complement strand
GGCAAAATTTGATGGAAGGGCAAATGAACCTAATTGATGCTGTAAACAAAACGATTTCTTATACCGATTCGGTTAAAAACAAAAGTTATCAGTTAAATGAAAAAATAGCAACGCTAATTGTTCGACCAAGAGGATTGCATTTGCCTGAAAAACATCTTTTAATTGATGGAAAGGAAGTTTCAGGTTCTTTGGTAGATTTTGGATTGTATGTTTTTCACAATCATAAAAAACTTTTAGAAAACAATTCAGGACCGTATTTCTATATTCCAAAATTGGAACATTATCTGGAAGCGCGCTGGTGGAATACCGTAATTGATTTTACTGAGAATTATTTAAGATTGAAAAGAGGAACTATAAAAGTGACGGTTTTAATTGAAACGATAACGGCAAGTTTTCAATTGGATGAAATTATCTACGAATTGAAAGAACATATTGTTGGCTTGAATTGCGGTCGTTGGGATTATATTTTCTCTTACATCAAGAAATTCGGTAAGAATCCAAAGTTCATCGTTCCCGATCGTGATCAGGTAAACATGACTTCACCTTTTATGAATGCCTATTCAAATTTAGTAATTCAGAGATGTCATAAAAGAGGAATTCATGCGATTGGCGGAATGGCAGCGCAAATTCCGATTAAGAATAATGAAGAAGCCAATGCGCTTGCTTTCGCAAAAGTAAAAACGGATAAGGAACGAGAAGTTCGAAACGGTCACGACGGAACCTGGGTGGCGCATCCGGATTTGGTAGCTCTTGCAAAAAAAGTTTTTGATGAAGGAATGCCAACTCCAAATCAAATTCATGTTAAAAGAGAACATCGAAAAATAACGGAAGAAGATTTGCTTGAACCGCCAATCGGAATCATAACAGAAAACGGTGTTCGAAAAAATATCAATGTAGGAGTTTTGTATTTGGCGTCATGGCTTAACGGGCAAGGTGCTACAGCATTACATAATTTGATGGAAGATGCTGCAACGGCGGAAATTTCGAGATCACAATTGTGGCAGTGGCTTCAGCATAAAGTGACTTTGGATAATGACAAGAAATTAGATTTGGCTTATTATCATGAATTGGCTTTAGATGAATATCAAAAGATCAAAGCGGAATTAGGAGAAGAAAATTACGAAAAACGTCAATTTCCTTTAGCAGAAAAAGTATTGGAAAGATTAGTGGTAAACACTGATTTCGTAGACTTTTTGACTATTCCGTGTTACAAATACCTTTAACAATTAAAAATTTAGAATTAACAATTAAAAATATTTTTTTCACGCAGGTATGGCAGATAGCACAGATTTTTAATTCTCAATTTTTAATTGAATAAAATGCTTTACTAACCACTTTAACTATATTATTTATGAAAACAACAGAAGACAGAATTCAGGAATTGATTAACGATTGGATCACGAACCCGAGATGGAAAGGCGTTGAGCGTCCTTACACAGCTACAGAAGTAGTTACACTTCAGGGGTCGTATCAAATTGAGCATTCTATTGCAAAAATGGGAGCGCAAAAATTATGGAAAAAGTTAAAAAGTCAGGATTATGTTGCTGGTTTGGGCGCATTGACAGGAAATCAGGCGATTCAGGAAGTCGATGCAGGCTTGGAAGCGATTTATTTAAGTGGCTGGCAAGTGGCTGCCGACGCAAATTTGGCGGGAGAAATGTACCCTGACCAATCGCTTTATCCTGTAAATAGTGTGCCGATTGTAGTGAAAAAAATAAACAATGCCTTATTGAGAGCTGATCAGATTCAGGTGGTAAATGAGGTTAAAGATAAAAAAGATTACCTGGTTCCAATTGTGGCCGACGCCGAAGCTGGTTTTGGGGGAAACCTAAATGCCTTTGAACTAATGAAATCTATGATTGAAGCTGGAGCTTCCGGAGTTCACTTTGAAGATCAATTGAGTTCTGCTAAAAAATGCGGGCATCTGGGCGGAAAAGTTTTGGTACCAACTCAAGAAGCGATTAATAAACTAATTGCAGCTCGTTTGGCTGCAGATGTTATGGGAGTTTCGACTTTGATTGTGGCAAGAACAGATGCGGATGCTGCTAATTTATTAACCAGCGATGCCGACCCGAGAGATCATAAATTTATTACGGGAGAAAAAACGAACGAAGGTTTTTTCTATGTAAACAGCGGTATCGATCAGGGAATTGCGAGAGGCTTAAGCTACGCACCTTATGCCGATTTGATTTGGATGGAAACCAGTAATCCGGATTTGGTTTATGCTAAAAAGTTTGCTGACGCAATGCGAAAAGAATTTCCAGATAAAATGTTGGCATATAATTGTTCGCCTTCATTTAATTGGGCTGCAAAATTATCAGTTGCAGAAATGGAAACTTTTAGAGAAGATTTGGCTGCAATGGGATATAAATTCCAGTTCATTACTTTGGCGGGATTCCATGCTTTAAACACGAGTATGTTCGAATTGTCTAAAGCGTACAAAGAGCGCGGAATGGCTGGTTATTCTGAATTACAGGAACGCGAATTTGCATTACAGAAAAACGGATTCAGAGCGGTAAAACATCAGGCTTTTGTGGGAACTTCTTATTTTGATGCGGTTCAAAACACCGTAACAATTGGAAAATCAACAACAACAGCAATGAAGCATTCTACGGAGGTTGAGCAATTTTAATTCAATAAAAACCAGTTCATTTGAACTGGTTTTTATTTTTTTTACCATTAAGATATTAAGAAAATTAAGTTTTAGGTTTAATTAAGAATATTAAGCTTTCCTTTTAATGAAACTTAATATCTTAATGGTGAAATTATTTTTATTTTTTCAAAAGCCTGGCTTTCATTTTGCTGAAAAATTCGGGCGTTACACCAATAAAAGAAGCAATTTGTTTTTGGGGAACTTTGTGAACCAATGTTCCGTATTTAGTACAAAACTTTTCAAACCTTTCTTCGGCTGGTAAACTTAAGTTGTCCATTAATCTTTGCTGATTGGCAACTAATGAGTTTTCAATTAAAATCCTGAAAAAACGTTCCAGTTTTGGAATCTCCAGATACAATTGTTCCTGATTTTCCTTGGATAAAGAAACTACTTCAGCTTCTTCTAAAACTTCAATAAATAGCTGTCCTGGTTTTTGCGAAAAAAAGCTGTACATATCGCTCATCCACCAGCCTTCGCAGGCAAATGATAAAACATGTTCAACAATATTGTCATTAATATTGAAACTTCTTAAAATCCCTGAATTTACAAAATACGAATGTTTGCAGATTTCGCCGGCATTCAATAAGATAGTTTTAGGTTTGTAAATGTTTGTTTCTAATTTGGATAAAAAAAGTGCTTGTTCCTCTGCTGTTAGAGAAACATGCTTGGCAATGTTTTCAAGAATCAACTCCATTATTTTTCTTTTATCAAAGTGAATGAAGTTGCTTTAAAACGGTTTTTTTCGATTGTTCCCGTTACAGAAGCTTTTCTAATAGCATTACAAAATCCGTCTTCAGCATGTGCGTCGCCGTGATCGTGAATTGTTGTTCCGTCAACAAAATATGTTTTTCCGTCAATTCGTACGGCTAAATCACAACTTTTGCCTTTCATTCCAAATTGGCATTCACCACAAGAGGCTTCAACAATTTGAGGTTTATCAATTACTTTTTTATTCTGTGCCTGAATTGAAATTCCGATAAACAGGAAAATCATGAATAGTATTTTTTTCATTTTTTAAGAATTTACAGTGATTAATGTTGCTGTTTTTTTGGCTCTTTCTATGATTTCTTCGATTGGGGTTGCTAATGAATCGTTGCTTAAAACAACTCCCATTCTTCGGTATGGTCTTGAAGTTGGTTTACCAAAAATCCTGAAATCAGTTTTTGGCAATGCCGCTACTTTCTCAATTCCGGTAAAAGTTGGATTTGTAGAATCTTCTGAAGCTAAAATTACAGCGCTTGCTCCGGCTTTTTCTAATGTAATTTCGAAAATAGGCAAACTTAAAATTGCACGTAAATGCAATTCAAATTCATTGAAGTTTTGTGTTCCGGCTAAAGTTACCATTCCGGTATCGTGCGGACGAGGAGAAAGTTCAGAGAAATAAACGCCTTCGTTGGTTAAGAAAAATTCAACACCAAAAAGCCCTGCGCCACCAAGTGCTTCCGTGATTTTTTCGGCCATATCCTGAGCTTCGTATAAATCTTTTTCTGAAACTAAAGCCGGCTGCCAGCTTTCCTGATAATCGCCGCGTTCTTGTCTGTGTCCGATTGGCGCACAAAATAAGGTTGGATTATTATTCTGCGTTATCGTTAAAAGCGTGATTTCAGAATTAAAATCTACAAAAGCTTCTACAATCACTTCGATAACATCCCCACGTGAACCTGCAACGGCGTATTGCCATGCTTTTTCGATATCGCTTTCGGTTTTAATAGTCGATTGTCCTTTTCCGGATGAAGACATTAAAGGTTTTACCACACACGGAATTCCAACTTCCTGAACGGCTTTTTGAAGTTCTTCTGCTGATGTGGCATATTGATATTTGGCCGTTTTTAAACCTAATTCTTTTGAAGCTAGATCACGAATGGCTTTACGATTCATAGTAAAGTTGGCCGCTTTCGCAGAAGGAACAACGGTTATTCCCTGTTTTTCGTAATCGTAAAAACGTTCGGTGCGAATGGCTTCTATTTCGGGAACGATAAAGTCTGGTTTGTGTTTGGCTACGATTCGGTCAAGAGCTTCGCCATCGAGCATGTTGATCACTTCAAAACCGTGAGCAACTTGCATAGCCGGAGCATTTTCGTAACTATCAACAGCAATTATAGTTTGTCCGATTCGTTGTGCGGCAATGACAAATTCTTTGCCTAATTCACCTGAACCGAGGAGTAGTATTTTCATTTTGGAGTGTTGTGATGTTTGAGTAGTAAAAGTAACTAAAAATGTTTTTAACAGCAAAGTTCGTAAAGTAATTGCATAGTTTGTCGTTCTTGGGAATGACAAGAATATATGAATCTTGGAAACCGAAAACATTCTTATGAAACCGTTTGCGTGAGGGATAGAAGTGGAAAGCCCACAGCCGTGAGGAACGAACAGGCGAGGACTTGTAACGGATAGCCCGGCCCGGAGGGACATGCCCAAATAAAAAAACCGATACTTCTTTTAAAAGCATCGGTTTATATTTTAATGAAAATGATCTTCCTCAATTTCAAATTCGGCGTCTTTTTCCCAAATTTCCATTTCACAAGGCTTACAGTTGAATTTTAGTTTGTATTCTAATTCGCCTTGTTTTAATACTAATGGCTCTTTTACCTTGACACCAACAATATCTTTTTGGTGTATTGGACATTTTTTTAATTCGTATTTAATGCAATATTTGGTTGTCATTACACGAGATTTTCCTGGATCCCATTGTAATTCAAATGCTTTTTCGATTTCGGTAACACCATGGCGTTCGTAGAATTTACGAGCTGTTTTGTTCGAAACATTGTACATGAAATCTAATTTGGTTTCAGGATACGGATGTGAGGTTTTTACCAATTGGTGTTCTTCGCGTTTGTAGTTTTTCAAACGAATTTCGGTTAACTGATCGTAAACTGTTCTTCGCATTTCGTTGATTTTTGAAATAGGAAGGAACCAGTTTTGAGAAAACATAATATTGATTTCATTAGCTGTATAATGTGTAAAACCTGTTTTTGCTAATTGTGTTTTGATGTTTTCTTCAATTGATTCGCCAGTTTTAGTATGCTCTTTTGCGTGTTGTAAATTTACGATACTTACATTTCCGTCTTCATCGGTAGCAATTAATTCGAAACCAGTTTCTGTTTCTGTAAGTAATAAAGTGGTGCTTAATTTACGAACTGCACTATCTTCTCTTTCTACAATTTTAATGAAAGCGGCGTCGTTATTTCTGTAGATAAAAGTTCCGTCTTTTATTTCTTTTAGAACGTTCGGATATATTTTACCGTTTTCTGCTTTGTTAACGTAAATTCCGTCTGCTTCGTTGTTTTCGTTGATAAAACAAAGTCCGTCACCGTTGTTTAAGAATTCACCGTTTTCGATCTCGTAAGCATTTCCAACAGTTCGGATTAATTTACCAATATATTGACCTTTTGATTTTGGGCTTTCCCAGGAACCAATGGAACTGTGTCTTTCGTTTACAAAATAATCGGTATAACCGCGGTTGAACGTTCTGTTTAAAGAAGAATCAAAAGTATAGGTACAAGTTCCTGATGAAGCTTTCATGTATTTATCGCTTCCTTCGCCTTCTAAATAACTGTCTAATTTTTGACGTAAATACGATACGTTGTTTTTTACATAAACAACATCTTTTAATCTTCCTTCAATCTTAAAAGAAACAATTCCGGCTTCAATCAAATTCGGAATCTGTTCTGAAATATCTAAATCTTTAATAGAAAGTAAGTGACTGTTTTTGATTAAAGTTTCTCCGTTTCCGTCGATTAAGTTGTACGGTAAACGGCAGTTTTGAGCGCAAGAACCACGATTGGCGCTGCGTTCTCCGTTGGCGACACTCATATAGCAGTTTCCACTGAAAGAAACACATAAAGCTCCGGTTACGAAAAATTCTAACTCAACATCAGCATGATCGTATATTGTTTTAATTTGATGCAGGTTTAATTCACGGGCTAAAACCACACGTTTGATTCCGGCATCTTTAAGGAATTTAATTTTGTCTGCGTCACGGTTATTGGCTTGTGTGCTGGCGTGCAATACGATAGGAGGTAAGTCCATTTCCATAATCGCCATATCCTGAATAATTAAAGCGTCGACACCAATATCGTATAATTCCCAAATCATTGAGCGACACGTTTCAAGTTCGTTGTCGTACAAAATGGTATTCATTACTACAAAAACCTGAGCGTTAAACAGATGCGCATATTGTACCAAAGCGGCAACATCTTCAATAGAATTGTTGGCATTTGAACGGGCACCAAATTGCGGTGCACCAATATAAACGGCATCGGCGCCACTGTTTATGGCAGCCATTCCTCCAATTAAATCTTTAGCAGGAGCTAATATTTCTATCTTCTTCTTCATTTCTAAAACTTTAAGCTTCTGTGGTATTCACGGAAAAAGTTTGCAAAGTTCTTATAAATAATTCGAGTTTGCTAATGCTGAAGTGACTTTTTTTGAAATAGTTGGATTATATGGAGTGATGATATGCAGGATTTTGTATTTAAAATGAAGTATTTGAAATTCACAACATTAAATTTATTTTATAATTGAATCAAATTTGTTGCCTAAAAACTCAAATTTAATTCCATTATGTTGTGTGTTGTGTAGTTCATATTTAAATCTTTTAGGAATACGAGCTGCATATATATCTTAGTAATCCCAATTAATTAAAAAAAAAAACCTCCTCAACTTTATTTAAAATTGAGGAGGTTTTTCGAAATAATATCTTGCAAATATTAGCTTGCTTTGATTTTAATTCTATCCAATGTACTTTGAATATTATTTAATTGTTTTGAAACAATAGCGATTTGACTTCCATCAAGTTCATTTTTTTCCAATGCCATTTTGTATTTTTCAATAGCAGCTTCTTCTCCGGTAATACAAGCATTAATAATTGCTTCTGTATCTCCTCCGGTAAATGATGATTTAATATCAATCCATGTACGGTGTAAAGCTCCTAATGGTCCACCTCCAGAAGTATCTGTTGATTTTCCCAGTTTGTTGATTTCGTCTTGTATTTCAACAATAAATAACGCTCTTTCGCGGGCGTAATCTAAAAATTCGGTTTTGATTGCAGGGTTTTCTACATGCTCTGCTGCATTTGTATAACCTAGTTTTCCATCTTCTAAAATAGAGATTAATCCGTTTAATGTACTTACTGCTTCTTTTGTGGTTTCATCTGTATGTGTCATAACTTTTAATTTTTAATTAATGTATAATACAAAGTTGGGATTTTATAAAAGCTTATGTATTACAGAATTACATCTTGTGTTTATAGAATTTTAGAATGGGAATTTTGAAAGAATTAGATTTTGACAAAAATTAAATAAATTTCAGCAATTACTGATGTAAAGATGTTAAAATAAAAGCTGTACATACAAATTGGAATGGGTAAGAACAGAAATTGAAGTCTAAGGGAGTAGCGCTAGGAGTTGTATAAAAATAGCAGGATCATTAAAGCCAGAAAAAGCCTTAAAAAAAAAACAGCTTAATGTTTAAAGTGTTAAAACTTTAAGCATTAAGCTGTTTTAATAATTCTTATTATATGCTTACTACAGAGCCAAAGCTTCTTTTATTCTTCGTAAAGCTTCTTTTAAAATATCGTTGCTTGTTGCGTAAGAAAAACGAATACAATTTGGGTTTCCAAAAGCGTCGCCAGTAACTGTTGCAACGTTTGCCTCACCTAAAAGGTACATTGATAAATCATTTGCATCGTTAATTTCAGTTCCTTTTAAAGTTTTTCCAAAGAAAGATGAAACGTCTGGAAAAACGTAAAATGCTCCTTCAGGAACGTTTATTTTTACTCCCGGAATTTCTTTTAATAATCCCACAACTAAATCTCTACGCTCGTGAAAAGCCTGAACCATATGGTTTAGCACGCTTGGGTCAGCATCTACAGCTGTAATTGTTGCACGTTGTGCCACAGAGTTTGCTCCTGAAGTTACTTGCCCCTGAATTTTTGTACACGCTTTTGCGATAAATTCCGGAGCTCCGATATAACCAATTCTGTATCCTGTCATCGCAAATGCTTTTGCAACTCCGTTTACCGTAATTGTTCTTTCGAACATTCCCGGGATAGAACCAATGCTGCAGAAAGTTCCTGAGAAATTAATGTGCTCATAAATTTCATCGGCTACTACATATATGTTTGGGTGTTTTTCTAGCACTTTTGCAAGAGCTGTTAATTCTTCTCTACTGTAAACAGATCCAGATGGATTACAAGGAGAACTGAACCACATCATTTTTGTTTTTGGTGTGATGGCAGCTTCCAATTGGGCTGGTGTAATTTTGAAATCAGTATCTACAGACGTTGGAACCTCAACCGGAACTCCGCCAGATAATTTTACAATTTCGAAATAAGAAACCCAGTAAGGGGCTGGTAAAATAACCTCATCGCCATCGTTTAACATTACCTGTGCAATGTTATATAAAGATTGTTTTGCTCCTGTAGAAACTACAATTTGCGATGGTTTATAGTCTAAATCATTGTCTCTTTTGAATTTTCTGCAAATAGCTTCTCTCAATTCTAAATAACCTTCTACCGGAGAATATGTGCTGTAATTTTCATCAACTGCTTTTTTAACAGCTTCTTTAATAAAGTCTGGTGTATTAAAATCCGGCTCACCTAAACTTAAACTGATAATGTCTTTTCCCTGCGATTTTAATTCACGTGCTAAAGCAGCCATTGCTAAGGTTTGTGAGGTTGCTAAGTTGTTGATTCTGTCTGAAAGAATATGATTCATTATAAAATTTTTGAATGTCCTTAATTTCAACTTTAATTAAGGAAGGTTAATTATTAATAGATTTTGATTATGCTAATTCCGGTTTCATTCCGAGTTCACGTAAATGCTTAAAGTGAGCAATTACGGCACTTGTCATGGTTTTGTATTCATAATACGGTAAGTTGCATTCTCTTGCAGTTTCCTTTACAATTTTTGCAATTTTACCATAATGAATATGACTGATATTCGGAAAAATGTGGTGTTCGATTTGATGATTTAACCCGCCTGTATACCAGTTTACAATTGCATTTTTAGGTGCAAAATTGGTTGTAGTAAACAATTGGTGAATCGCCCAGGTATTGTCCATTTCGCCTAATTCATTAGGAGAAGGATTTGTAGTTTCTTCAACAACGTGTGCCAACTGAAAAACAACACTTAAAATTAATCCTGCAGTGTAATGCATCAGGAAGAAACCTATTAAAACTTTCCACCATGTAATTCCAATAACTAAGGGCAATACAATCCAGATTGAAACGTAGATTATTTTTGTGATAATTAAGGTGGTCCAAAGAATTTTTGGGTTTTTTGGTTCTCCGTAAGATAATTTTCTTTTAAGATAATTTCTCATTTGTTTAAAATCGGTTGTAATGGCCCAATTGAAAGTCAATAATCCGTACAGAAAAACAGAGTAGTAATGTTGAAAACGGTGAAAACTATGCCATTTTGCATCTTTTGTAAAACGGATAATTCTACCCGCATCAAGATCTTCATCGTGTCCAGGAATATTTGTATAGGTATGATGTAGTACATTATGTTGTACCTGCCAGTTATAAACGTTTCCGGCAAGAACATAAATTGTTCCTCCCATGAATTTATTAATCCAGTTTTTGTTGGAATATGATCCGTGGTTTCCGTCGTGCATTACATTCATACCAACTCCCGCCATTCCTATTCCGATAACAATCGACAAAAGAAGCATAACCCAAAAAGGCATCTCAAGAGTTAGGATTAAAAAGTAAGGCGTAAGGAAAACAGCAAAAAGAATAATGGCTTTTAGGTGCAGTTTCCAATTTCCGGTTTTCTGAATATTATTTTCTTTGAAATAATTGTTTACCCGAGAGTTAAGTGTTCTGAAAAACTTCAGATTGTCTTGCCTTGCAAATGTTGGTGCAGTGTTATTCATAATTAGTTTAAATAGTTTTCAAAGGTAATTATTATAAATTTTCAATTTGCAAAATTGAGTTAAATATTTCAACTGTAAAGTAGTACTTTTGTTAAAAATTTACTACAATGGATGAGATATTGAAATATTTTCCTGATTTGACCGAAAATCAAATCCAACAATTTCAAAAATTAGACTTTTTATACCACGATTGGAATGAAAAAATCAATGTTATTTCGCGAAAAGATATTGATGCCTTATATACAAAACATATTTTGCATTCACTTGGGATTGCCAAAATCATGAAGTTTGAGCCCGGAACTTTTGTTCTTGATGTGGGAACCGGCGGTGGATTTCCAGGAATTCCGTTAGCAATTCTTTTTCCTGAAACTCGTTTTTATCTAATCGATGTTATTGCAAAAAAAATAAAAGTGGTTCAGGGCGTTGTCGATGCTTTAGAATTAAAAAATGTAAAAGCAGAACAAAAGCGTGCAGAATTGGTAAAGGGAGATTTTGATTTTATTGTAAGCCGTGCAGTTACCAATATGCCTGATTTTGTTTCCTGGATAAAAGATAAGATCAAAAAACAGCATAAACACACTTTGAAAAACGGAATTTTATATCTTAAAGGTGGTGATTTATCCGAAGAATTAAAAGACTTTCCAAAAGCTACTTTGTTTGATTTATCAGACTATTTTGAGGATGAGTTTTTTGAAACTAAAAAAGTAGTCCATTTGCCGTTGAAGTTTCAGGCTTAGAATTTCCAGTTTTGAAGTTTGTTTGAACTTATAAAAAATAAAAACCGAATCTAATTTCTAGATTCGGTTTTTTTATTGCGGGCAATAAGGGTGTTAATAAGCCATTTCTCGTTTTTGTAAAAACGGATTGGAATTCGTATCTAAATTTTTAATAAATTCATTTAATGCTTTTTCTGATGCTTCTTCAGAATATTTAAATTTACAATCAAAGAAAAACTCTCTGCTAATTAGAGGTTCATGCGAAGAATCGTAGATTGCCTCGTCGCTTTCATCAAGATTTGCGTAACTATATTGACATGGAAACAGACGGGTTAATTCCATCATTGTAGTGCTAAACCATTTGTCAAAAACTTTCTTTTTAGGCGTAATATGACGTGCCAATAATGCCAGTCCAATTATTTCACTTTGAAGAAAATAAGACCCTTTTCTGTATCGAACATCTACCATATTTGCAGCCATAAGTGTCAGCCATATTGGTCCGTTTATACAATTTTTTACAGGCATATCTAAATTTTTGTCAAAATGTAGTGGATACGTTCTGTTTGGATCATTAATACTACACCAAAGAGCTTCGATACGTTTTTCCATATCATTTGCTGCTTTTGTATATCCTGTAAAACGCCAGTAAACCCATTCTGCAAGAGCTGCTGTAAGACCAACAGCTGCCTTGTGATTAATTTGGTCTAATGCAATTTGAAGTTCCTGATTTCCTTCTAATGGATCGAGAAATTTTTCCATTTTATTTTTGCTCCACTTAAAATCAATTCGATGACCTATTGATTTTGATTTCAGAATTATTTCGGGAACATTTTTTAAATTTTTCATAAGCTCTTACTTTAAATTTTAATGTCATTTTTTAAATCATTAAAACCATTTTTGTACCTGTTTTTTTGAGATTTAAAACTTAGACAAAATTATGGCTAAGCTTATTTTTAATTTGATTCTAAAAGTTTTTAAAATGATAAATTAAGGTTTTTAAACTTCTAAGTAGTTGGCAATTAGTTAAATAAGAAAAGTACTACAAAAAATACAATCAATTATAAGTGAGTGTTTTAATGATAAAACCCACAGCTATCAGAAGATAATTGTGGGTTGTAGAGGTAAAAACAAATATTTTTTAAAAAATTATCCTAAAAACGGATATCTGTAATCTTCAGGAGTTACAAAAGTCTCTTTAATAGTTCTTGGAGAAGCCCAACGCAATAAGTTCAATGCAGAACCTGCTTTATCGTTAGTTCCTGAAGCGCGTGCTCCACCAAAAGGCTGCATACCTACTACAGCTCCTGTTGGCTTATCATTGATGTAGAAGTTACCTGCAGCATTTTGTAATTTTGTAGTCGCAACTTCGATAGCATAACGGTCCTGGCTAAATACAGCTCCGGTTAATGCGTACTCAGAAGTAGTATCAACTAATTCTAAAGTCTCTTCCCATTTAGCATCTTCGTAAACATATATAGTCATAACGGGTCCGAATAATTCGGTTTCCATCGTAGTATATTTAGGATTTGTAGTCACAATAACGGTTGGCTCAATAAAATATCCAACTGATTTATCGTAATTTCCTCCAATGATAATTTCAGCATCAGCATCTTTTTTAGCCTGATCGATAAAAGAAGCCAATTTATCAAAAGAACCTTCGTGAATCACTGCTGTAATAAAGTTTCCGAAATCTTCCGGAGAACCCATTTTAAAAGATTTTACGTCAGCAATTAGTTGTTCTTTTACAGCTGGCCATAAACTTTGCGGAATATAAGCTCTTGAAGCTGCAGAACATTTTTGCCCTTGATATTCAAATGCTCCACGCGTAATTCCTGTAGATACTTGTTTTGCATTAGCACTTGGGTGTGCAATGATAAAATCTTTACCACCAGTTTCTCCAACGATTCTTGGATACGTTTTATAATTATGAATATTTGCTCCAATTTTAGACCAGATATCTTTAAATACATGAGTTGATCCTGTAAAATGTATTCCGGCGAAATCACGGCTAGCCAAAACAGTATCAGTAATCATCAATGCATCTCCAAAAACAACGTTAATAACCCCATCAGGAATACCAGCTTCTTTGAAAACTTCGATAATAATTTTTGCAGAAAATACCTGGCTGTCACTTGGTTTCCAAACAACAACGTTACCCATCATCGCAGCACTTGCTGGAAGATTGGCAGCAATAGCAGTAAAGTTGAATGGAGTAATCGCGTAAACAAAACCTTCAAGAGGTCTGTACTCTAAACGATTCCATACAGTAGAATCAGATTTTGGCTGATCTCCGTAAATTTGAGTCATAAATTCTACGTTGTAACGTAAAAAGTCGATCAATTCGCAAGAAGCATCAATTTCTGCCTGGTGAATATTTTTAGATTGTCCAATCATTGTAGCCGCATTGATACGAGCTCTGTAAGGACCGGCAATAAGTTCAGCCGCTTTTAAGAAAATAGCAGCACGTTGTTCCCATGCCATGTTTGCCCATGCTGTTCTTGATTCAAGTGCATTAGCGATTGCTTTTTCGATATGTTGTTTTTCAGCTAAATGATACGTTCCTACGATATGTTTATGGTCGTGGGGAGCTGAAATTGTTTTTGTGTTTCCAGTTTTGATTTCTTCACTACCAATGTATAATGGAACATCGATTTTAGAGTTCCACATTGAAGTGTATGCTGCCTGAACAGCTGCTTTTTCTGGTGAGTTCGGCGCATAGCTTTTTACAGGCTCGTTTACCGCTTTTGGTACATGAAAGAATCCTTTTAACATGGGATGAAATATTTTAAAATTACGAATTATTTAATTTTATACAAAAGTACAAATGATAATTTGATTATATCACAATACATTATTAAAAAGTTGTAATTTAATAAAGTAATAGCGTTAAGTTGTAATACGGACATCTGTGTAAATATTTAAATTTGAGTTTAATGCGCTTAGCATTTTTGTAATTTTTAAAAATGTAATAAGATGAAAATCCCACTTTTAGCTTTTAATGATAAAGGTATTTATTGCCAACAGGCCGATGTGTATCTTGATCCTTGGCGTCCTGTAAAAAATGCCATAATTACGCACGGCCATGCTGATCATTCGCGCTGGGGACATCAAAATTATATTACACATCATACTAATATTCCCATAATCCGTCACCGTTTAGGAGAAATAAATGTCACCGGAAAAGAGTGGGGAGAAACATTTGTAATTAACAATGTAAAATTCTCGCTTCATCCAGCCGGGCACATTATCGGAAGTTCTCAAATTAGAGTAGAACATAAGGGAGAAGTCTGGGTTTTTACTGGAGATTATAAAACGGAAGACGATGGAATATCAACTCCGTATGAAGTTGTAAAGTGCGATACCTTTATAACAGAATGCACTTTTGGCTTACCAGCATTTAACTGGACACCGCAAGCAGAGGTAATTTCAGAAATCAATAGTTGGTGGGCAGAAAATAAAGCAGAAGGAAAGACCTCTATTCTTTTTGGATATTCTTTAGGAAAGGCACAACGACTTTTAAAATACCTAGATACTGATATTGGTAAAATTTACACCCATGGCGCCATCGAAAACATGACCAATGTTTTGCGGCCTATGGTTGATTTTCCACCGACAACTTTAGTAACGCGCGAAACCAAAAAAGAAGATTTTGCCGGAAATATTGTTCTCGCCCCGCCAAGTGCGCACGGAAGTATCTGGATCAGAAAAATGACACCTTTTGTTACCGGTTCAGCAAGTGGCTGGATGGCTTTTCGTGGAGCAAGACGCAGGCGTGCCATCGACAAAGGTTTTGTTTTAAGCGATCATTGCGATTGGTATTCTTTGTTAGACAGTATAAAAGCAACAGGAGCAGAAAAAATAATCTGTACGCACGGTTATACCGATATTTTCTCTAAATATTTAAGAGAATTGGGTTACGATGCAAGAACCGAAAAAACACAATATGAAGGCGAAGCGGCAGAAATGGAAAAAGACGAGAAAGAAGCCGAAATAGATCAAAATGAAACTTCGATTATTTCTGAAAATAATGAATTGTAAATGAAAAACTTTGCCCAACTCATAAAAACACTTGACAGCTCGAATAAAACGAACGTAAAAGTGGATGCTTTGACGACGTATTTTAAAAATGCATCGCCGGAAGATAAAGTATGGACTATTGCGATTTTGTCACATCGACGTCCGCCCAGACCCGTTAATACAACCTTATTGCGAATTTGGGCAAACGAATTGGCAAATATTCCACTTTGGCTTTTTGAAGAAAGTTATCATATTGTTGGGGATTTGGCCGAAACTATTGCTTTGATAATTCCAACAACAAAAGAACATTCAGATAAAAGTCTGACCGAATATCTGCAGGAAATCATCGCTTTAAAAAAGAAGTCAGATTTGGAGAAAAAAGAATATTTGCATGAAAATTGGCTTGCGCTAAATTATTATGAACGTTTCGTTTTTACCAAATTAATTACCGGAAGCTTAAGAATCGGCGTTAGCCAAAAATTAATGACGCGTGCTTTGTCTAAAGCAGAAGATGTTGATGAAGATGCACTGGCTTATAAATTAATGGGAAATTGGGATCCGAATACAATTACGTTTCAGGAATTAATTTTAGATGAAAAGAGCAGTGATTATCTTTCAAAACCTTACCCATTCTATCTGGCATATCCAATTGAAGGCGAAGTAGAGAATCTCGGAAATCCAGAAGATTGGTCAGTCGAACATAAATGGGACGGAATTCGGTCACAAACTATTATCCGTGAAAACGAAATTTATGTCTGGTCAAGAGGTGAGGAGCTGGTCACCGATAAATATCCTGAGTTTAAAACTTTTGTTGGAATTATTCCTGACGGAACTGTTATTGATGCAGAAATACTGGCTTTTCCTGAGAAGGAAATTGGAACATTTAATGACTTGCAGGCGCGAATTGGCCGAAAAACAATATCCGCTTCTTTACTCGAAAAAGTCCCTGTAATTTTAAAAGCGTATGATATTTTAGAATGGAAAGGGCACGATATTCGAAATTTACCGTATTCTGAAAGAAGATTATTATTAGAACAATTATACGATTCTATTAAAGATAAAACCAATCACTTTCAATTATCAGAAAGAGTTTTGCTTCATTCCTGGGAAGATGTAACAAATGAAAGAATGCGTGCAAGAGAAATGAAAAGTGAAGGTTTGATGCTAAAGCGAAATGATTCACCGTATCAGGTAGGAAGAAAAAAGGGCGATTGGTGGAAATGGAAAATCGAACCTCTCGTAATTGATGCCGTTTTAACCTATGCGATGCGCGGTCACGGGCGACGCTCGAATCTTTTTACAGATTATACTTTTGCACTTTGGCAAAACAATGACAAAGGCGAAAAAGAATTGGTCACATTCGCAAAGGCCTATTCCGGTTTAACTGATGCTGAATTTAGAAAAGTAGATGATTTTATAAAGAAGAACACATTGGAAAGATTTGGTCCGGTTAGAAGTGTAACGCCTCAGCTGGTTTTTGAAATTGGTTTTGAAGGTATTGCACTTTCAAAAAGGCATAAAAGCGGTATTGCAACCCGTTTTCCGAGAATTTTGAGATGGCGACATGACAAAAAAATTGACGAAGCAAATTCAATTGAAGATCTAAAAAGTATGATTTCATAAATGGTTAAAAGAGACAAAGTAAGAGAATTTCAAAAAAAAACTTTAGGAAACAGCAAAACTTTGTCCCTCTGAGCCTTTGCAACTTTTAACCTTATAAAAAATGAACAGAGAAGAACTCTATAACATTGCAGAAAACTGGTTTCATACTCAGGGTTGGAAAGCATTTCCTTTTCAAACCCAAACGTGGACTGCTTTTTTGCAAGGAAAAAACGGGTTATTGAACGCTCCAACCGGAAGCGGAAAAACCTATGCCTTATGGTTTCCGATCGTTCTGGATTATATGAAGAAAAACCCGGATTATAAAACCAAACATAAACCCGGGCTAAAAGCCATTTGGATTACTCCATTACGAGCACTTTCTGTGGAAATAAAACAAGCCGCAGACAGAATTGTACAAGATTTAGACACTAAAATGACAGTTGGAATTCGTTCCGGAGATACTTCGCAAAGCGAAAGAGCAAAGCAAAGTAAAAAAATGCCGGATTTGCTTATAACCACGCCAGAAAGCCTGCAATTGCTTTTAGCATCAAAAGAATTTACAAAAACTTTTGCCAATTGTTCTGCCATTGTTGTCGATGAATGGCATGAATTGTTAGGAACAAAACGTGGGGTTCAAATGGAACTTGCTTTGTCGAGATTAAAAACAGTAGCACCCAAAATGAGAATCTGGGGAATTTCTGCAACAATTGGAAATCTTGAATTGGCGCAGCAAGTATTGTTAGGATTAAATTCTGAAGCCTATCAAAATTCGGTTTTGATTAAGGCGAATATTAATAAAAAAATTAAAGTATTATCGATATTGCCTGAAAAAATGGATAGTTATCCATGGCGCGGACATATGGGACTTCATTTAATTGATGAGGTTGCAAAAATCATCAGAAAGAGCAAAACCACTTTAATTTTCACCAATGTACGTTCTGCTTGCGAAATGTGGTTTCAGGCAATATTAGAAAAATATCCTGAATTTGCAGGAGATATGGCCATGCACCATGGAAGCATAAGTCGAGAAACCCGTTTATGGGTCGAAAATGCGATTAGAAATGAAGACTTAAAAGTTGTAGTTTGTACTTCAAGTTTAGATTTAGGAGTCGATTTTGCACCTGTTGAAACTATTATTCAGGTGGGCGGACCAAAGGGTGTAGCAAGATTTCTGCAACGTGCAGGACGAAGCGGGCATCAACCCGGAAAAGAAAGTGTTATTTATTTTCTGGCAACACATGCTATAGAACTTATTGAAGCATCGGCACTTAAAAAAGCGGTTGAAAAAACGATTGTTGAAGACAGAATTCCGTATCTGAGCAGTTGGGATGTCCTGGTACAATATTTAAATACGCTGGCCGTTTCTGACGGATTTTATCCTGATGAAATATATGATGAAGTACGGAAAACATTCTGTTACCAAAATATAACAAAAGAAAACTGGAACTGGATTCTGAATTTTATTACCAATGGAAGTCAAAGCTTACAAGCCTATGACGAATTCAAAAAAGTGGAAGTAGAAGAAGACGGACGTTTTAAAATCAACAGCAGAATGATCGCCATGCACCACAGAATGCAAATTGGAACCATTGTAGGCGACGCAGCGCTAAACGTTAAGTTCTTAAGCGGAGGGTATATTGGTTCAATAGAGGAATGGTTTGCTTCAAAACTGCAGCCTGGAGATGTTTTTACCTTTGCAGGGAAAAGACTAGAACTATTTCGTGTAAAAAATATGCAGGTTTTAGTGCGAAAAGCAGATCCCAAAAAAGCATCAAGAGTAGTAAGCTGGATGGGTGGTCGTATGGCTTTATCGGTACAAATGAGTGAATTACTGCGAGAAGAATTATATGCTGCCAATACAGATAAATTAACACCTGAATTAATTGCCTTGCAACCTCTTTTTGCAAGGCAAAGAAAAGAAAGCATTGTTCCGGATACCAATCAGTTTTTAATCGAAACATTTAAAACCCGCGAAGGATTTCATGCTGTTTTTTATCCTTTTGAAGGACGTTTTGTGCACGAAGCGTTGGCTAGTATTATTTCTTATCGCATTAGTTTATTGTCACCCATTACATTTTCATTGGCTTACAATGATTATGGATTTGAATTACTTTCAGATCAGGAAATCGACATGCAGGCAGTTTTTGATAATAATTTATTTTCAACAGAATATGTGCACCACGATTTACAAAAAAGTCTGAATTCTACCGAAATGGCAAGAAGAAAATTTAGGGATATTGCCGTAATCGCCGGTTTGGTCTTTACTGGAATGCCCGGAAAACCTATTAAAACCAGACATTTACAAAGTGGCTCGCAACTATTATTTGAAGTTTTTCGCGATTATGAACCGGACAATTTATTGCTTCAGCAAGCATTTACAGAAACCTTTGAACATCAGTTGGAAGAAGGACGTTTGATACAGGCTTTAGAGAGAATAAACAGCCAGGAAATTGTCTGGAAACAATGCAAAAAACCAACACCTTTTAGTTTTCCGATTATTACAGACCGACTTAGGGAAAAATTATCTAGTGAAACTTTGGCAGAAAGAATAAAAAAAATGACAGCCAGTTACATGAAATAATTTTGGACTGATTTTTGGAGAAAAATTTATATGAATATAATAATAAACAATCAGGATTTCATTCTGCATCAATCTGGTGCTGCTTTTTGGGAAAAAGAAAAAATGCTTTTAATATCTGATGTGCATTTAGGAAAAGTGGCACATTTTAGAAAACATGGAATCGGAATTCCTAATAATGCAATTTTCGAAAATTTTAGTCGGCTAAAAGCGGTTTTAGAATTATTTAATCCTAAAACAATTGTTTTTTTAGGCGATTTATTTCACAGTAAAATTAATAATGAATGGGATTTATTTGTGGAATGGACCAGACAGCATTCGCAGAAAATTATTTTAGTAGAAGGCAATCATGATATAATTTCCAAACAAAACTATACAGATTTAAATATTGAAATTTACACCGAATTAAAAATTGATAATTTCCTGCTTACGCATCATCCAACAGAAAAAGAAGGTTTTGTTAATTTTTGCGGGCACATCCATCCCGGAATACAACTGCGGGGTCTGGGGCGACAATTTTTAAGTTTATCCTGTTTTTTTATGAAACCAAATCAATTAATTTTTCCGGCTTTTGGAGAATTTACGGGAAATTCGTATCTAATTCCAACTGAAAAAGATAAAGTTTATGCCATTACAAAAGAGGGAATAATCGAAGTTGCAATAAATTAATTTAATGCAAAAGGTGCGCACATTCTGAAAGTAGGTACAATTACTTTGAATGTTTTAGTCGTAGTAAAATTGATCATATTAAAATGACCTTTCATGGCTCCGTATGGAGATGAAAGCAAACAACCCGAACTATAAGTGTGATTTTCGCCAGGTTTCAAAACTGGTTTTTTACCTATAACGCCCTCTCCGTCAACAACTTCTATGTCGTTTAAAGAATCAAATATTTCCCAGTGACGAGAGGTTAGCTGAACCGAGTCCTTACTGTGATTTTCGATTGTGATTACGTAACTAAAGGCAAAATGAATCTTATAGTTCTTGAAGTAAGTACCTTCAAAACTAGTTAAAACAGAAATTTTTATGCCTCGTGTAATCTGAGAAACCATACTAAAGTAGTATATATGTGAGTGTTATAGTGGCAAACTTACGAAAAATATTTGTTTAGCCGAAATCCTTTAACAATGTTTTAATTGGTGATATTGATTGAGTTAGCATTTCCTTTTCCGATAACTCTCGTATAACGATCCGAACTTTGTTTATAATAGACTAATATGGTGTAATCATTTTCTGTTTGGTAAAAATTACCGTCAATGGCATTTTCATAATCAATAACGCCATTTTTATCCGCTATTTTATATTGAAAATTGGTAAAACCCTGTTTGATCATAATTGCTTTTTCATACACTCCTTTATCCTGATTATAGTCCATTTTATATTCTGGCGACAAGCTGTAATTGTTGAACATTCCTGTAATATAAACGTCTTTGCTATTTGACCTGAAAGCAGGAGCAGAAAGAGTAAAATAGACCCACGCATAATCAGCCTCAATTTCGTTGTTAGAAGCGTTGATGTTCTTAACTACAAAATTGCCGTTTATATCATCATAATTCGTGTAAATTTGATTTCCTCTTGCTGCATTTGTATATAAATAAGAATTGTAAATATCATTATTTGAACCGACTTTTCCCACGTTATTGTTTGCAGCACGGATGTCTTTGTTTTCAAAATATAAAAACTCGTTTCCTCCCCAAAATAAAGTTTCTTGTCCGTATTTATAAACCAGTTGATTTCCAATAGTATATTGAGGTGGAATGTTCTTAATTGCAGTCTTAAAATCTCCGTTTTGCAGTATAAGAACTTTTACATTTTGCAAAGGTGTCTGAAAAGCAATATCGTTAGAAAGGATCGTAAATTCAAGATTTTGCATAAAATCTATATTGCTGAGGTTTCTGCTTCTTTTTACCTGAGCAGCAACTGTAGAATGTTCCTCATATAAAATAAATTTTCTCGAGAAAACAACTTCTTTATCTTCGTTTAGAATTTTTACAATATAATTTCCTGAAAGACGTAATTCTGATGTAAACTGATTTGGAAAGCTAAGTTTAAAATGGGAATAAACCTGAAGCGTGTTAAAGGAATTTATGTAATTTGTAATTCTTTGATTGTCAAAACCACGAATAAAATCTGTTTTAGGAATATCTGTTGGTTTCCAATTGTAGTCACAATGCGTGATATCAAAATAATAATTGGCTTCGTTCCCAAATAAATCATCAAATTGAAGTTCAAATGTAGAACCTAATTCAAAGATCGGAATAACATTATTTCCGTTCTGAACAAACGAAACCGTTTTGATATTATAGGGAGGAGTAACTTCGGTTTGTACTTCCTGCGCTTTCGCGAAAGTAAAAATGAAACACAATAGAAGGTTGTAAAACAAAAATTTTGGCATCTTGTTACGTTGTAAGATTGTAAATATAACAATTTATACAACGAAAAATAAGACATTTTATTGGTTTACAAAACAATTTATTAAGCTCCCAAAATATATTCCAGATTAGTCTCGATTTCGTCGTTAACAAAACTTTCCTCTAAAAGTGAATCAGATAACAGCTTTTTGTTTTCCTGTAGTTTGATTATTTTTTCTTCTACCGTATTTTTAGAAATAAATCTGATAACGTTTACTTTGTTCAATTGTCCAATGCGGTGCGCTCGTCCAACTCCTTGTTTTTCAGCAAAAGGATTCCACCACGGATCTAAAAACAAAACATACGAAGCCTTGGTAATATTCAAACCAACGCCGCCGGCTTTCAGCGAAATAAAAAACAAAAGAGGTTCTTTTTTTTCCTGAAACAGTTTGACCTGCTGTTCTCTTTTAGCAGCTGGAGTTTCGCCTGTAATTTCACAAAATGCTATTTTATTTTCTTTACACCAGGTGGTATAAAAATTCAGATTCGTAACAAACGAGCTAAAAATGATTGTTTTCTGTTTCTCTCTTACTAAAGTTTCGAGATAATTGGTAACCGCAATATATTTTCCGGAATCAATTTCCGATTCCTGATCGACCATTTTCGGGTGATTACTGAGTTGCCTTAGCTTCATCAAAGTATTGATAATGCTAATTTTGTCAGGACTTGATCCGTCTGTTTTTAGTAAAAAATTACGTGCTTTAGATTTTTCTTCTTCATATAATTTTTCCTGTTCAGGATCCATATCGCAATAATAAATTTGTTCTGTTAATTCAGGCAAATCCTTTAAAACCTGTTCCTTCGTTCGTCTTAGGATATAAGGCTGGATAAGGTTTTTCAATTCAGATAAACTGTTCTGGTCTTGTTTTTTCTCAATCGGAATTTTAAAATTTTCAGCGAAAAAATTGTAAGTACCCAAAATTTCAGGGTTTATAAACTCCATTTGCGACCATAAATCGTCAAGCGAATTTTCTATTGGTGTACCACTTAGTGCAATTTTATGATAAGTGTTGATTTTATTAATGGCTTTAAAAATCTTAGAATTTTTGTTTTTAATGTATTGACTTTCGTCTAAAATTAAATAGCGAAAATTGTATTTTTCTAAAATTGAAATATCACGATGAACAATGTTGTAGCTCGTAAAAATTAAATCTGTTGATCCTAATCGGCTCGCTAATTGCTTTCTGTCATTACCAACATATTGCATTTTTGAAAAATGCGGTGTAAATTTTGAGGCTTCGTTGTACCAGTTAAAAACCAAGGAAGAAGGCAAAACAATCAGGGTTTTTAGGGGTTCTCTTTCAATAACAGTTTCATTTTGAAACAAATCAAAATTTGTAGTTTTCTTTGTAAAACCCAACTGTTCCTGTACTGCAACCAAAACGGCTAAAGTTTGCAGCGTTTTACCAAGTCCCATATCATCGGCAAGACAGGCGCCTAAATTCGAATTAAAGTGTCCTAAAAGCCACTTTACCCCTTCAATTTGGTATGGCCTTAAAGTTGCTTTTAGTAAATCAGAAGCAATATAATCTGCTTTGTAAATAGGCTCTGAATCATTTTTGATTTCCGAAATTGTATCTAAAGCAGCAAAATTACTTTTACGCAAAAGCAGATTTCCGGTCTCCGTATTCGCCAGTTTTGCCAGCGAACTATATCTGCTCATCCATTCTAGCGGAATCAGAAAATAGTTTCCGTCCGGCAGTAAAAAGAGTCTTTCTTTGCTTTTTATATTTGGAATAATCTCGCTGAAATTAATCGAATAATCTCCAACAGAAATGATTATTTTGATATCAAACCAGTCTCCGTTGGTTTCTTTTGAGGCTGCAACTGTATGGTTTTCTGTAACAATTTCTCTGCTTTCCAGCTTTAAATTCTGAATGGTAAACCCTAAACTTTCCAGTTCTTCTTTACGATCAATAACAAACTGAATGTTGGCATAAGGATCCTGAGTTTCGACATTCGGATTCCAGCCAAATAATTCGTTTTTTATTTTTGTTAAACCAATTTCAATTAATTTGTCTCCATATAAAATTTCATCGGCACTTCTTTTAAACTGAATTATTTTAGGTGCATTAATGATGCTAAAATCAACAAACGAATGTGTTTTTTTGGTTTTACCTGCATCAAAGAGGTAACCGTTATAATCAAAAAACAGATTAAGGTAATAGCAGTTTTTAAAAAAATCGAAAACAGGCTGAATCGTGCAGGAGGTAATAGTATCGCGAAGTTCAATTTCAAAACCAGTTGCCTGAATATCGATTTTTTTGGCTATTTCAGGAATGAAATTTTTAAAATAATTATCAACTAATTTTGAAGGTATTTCAATGGATTTTTTCTTTAAAAAAGGCGAAAGCTTTTTGGAATTAAGGTCTTTTAACTGACCTAATTTTTTATCAATAATTAACCAACCAGGTTCATCCAAAAGAATTTCAACACTACGATCCATTGGTAAATAAGTAGTTTCGTTTTCTTTTAAGGATAAAGTATAGGTAATTCCTTCAGAATGTTTGTCAAATTGTATTTGAGGTTCAAAATAAAGCGGAGTAATGGCTACTCTGGAACGGAAAAAGTCCTTTTCAAGTCCCATGTTGACAGATAACGGAAATTGTTCTTTTACAATTAGGGTGTAAAAAGAACCTAAATTTAATTGCAAATGCTGACGAATTGCAAAATCAATTTTAGAATCTTTCTGCAAATCAGCAATTGTCTTTGCTGATTTGATTTTTGTGCTGAACTTTTTAAAAATAAAGTCGGGCTTTAGGGATTCGCAAACTGTTAATATTTTTTTGGTATTCGAATCTAAATTTTTAACAATTCCAAAACTTTCAAGCACATCAGCGCTTGCTTTTTTGTTTAAATATTTAATTTCATCGGTATCCTCAACGATATAAGCTGTTGGGATATAGACATTCAGATTTTTTTCAAAACTGATGTCAAAGCAAAACTGAAATGATTTTGAAAGATCCAAGATTTGGGTTTGATTTGATTAATTTGAGAAGTTCTCTAAAATTTAAAAAGTTTTCAAATTACTATTTGAAAACTTTTTAAATTAACTTATATGACTAAAAATATATTGTTTTTTAGTTTTCCGGTTTGAAGCAAAGCGGAATAATTTCTCCTTTTGCCAGACAGTATTTTTCCACCAGTTCCGGTGTCATTTTATTAGTATAATCTTCCTCAATAACGATAAAACCAATGCTTCTTAATTTATCGAAATAATCACGTCCATAAATGCGTACGTGATCGTATTGTCCAAATATTTTAGCACGTTCTTTTTGATCTGTGATAGAATCATCAGCAAAAGTAACTTCTCTCGACAAATCCTGTGGAATTTGCAAAACAGCCATTCCTCCCGGTTTTAAAACTCTGAACAATTCCTGCATGGCTTTTGTATCATCCGGAATATGTTCTAAAACATGATTACACAAAATCACATCGTATTCGTTGTCTTTAAAAGGCAAATTACAGATATCTGCTTTTACATCTGCTAAAGGCGAAAACAAGTCGGTTGTTGTATAATCAAGGTTTTTTTGCTTGCGGAATCTTTTATAAAAAGCCTGTTCCGGGGCAAAATGCAGCACTTTTTTTGGTGCTGTAAAAAAATCTGTCTGATCGTTTAAATAAAGCCAAAGCAGACGGTGTCTTTCTAAAGATAAAGTGCTTGGTGAAAGCACATTATTACGTTGTTTTCCATATCCGTAAGGCAAAAAAGATCTAAAACTTTTCCCATCAATAGGATCAGTAAATTTGTCCCCTTTTAATGATAAAGCCAAAATTGGACGTGCCACATAACTCAAACGAATTAATAATGGGCGAGGGATTGTATTAAGTATTAATTTAAAAAGTTTTTTCACAGTTTAGGTAAATTAGAACACGAATTTCACCAATTAACACGAATTAAATGTTAGGGTGAAATTTCACGAACCTTTGATTTGGATTAAAGTATTATTCTTTTATATTTTAAGCTGTCTTTTCCAAAATAATTAGTAATCCCAATTTGTTTTTTGACGCAGCTAAATAATTTAATGTTTTTTTAATTTGACTTGTTTACAGTGAGGCATGCATCTCCATAAACTTTTTCACTATTTCCTTTACCTAAAATTTTATGGACTTCCATACAGATTCCTATAATTTTATAAGACTCTTCTTTTAAAAGCAACTCATTCATTATCATCAATCAGTGAATTTTACGCAGTATATTATTCGTGCAAATTAGTGAAATGTGTGTTTATAATAGAATCGGCACTTGTCTAAATTCATCTTCTTCATTACTTTCGATTCCCAGCGCTTTGTAAATGTATTGGAACGTAGATAACAATTCTGGTTTTCCGTCAATTAAGGCAACGTCGTGTTCGAAATGTGCACTTGGTTTTCCGTCAGCAGTAAGGATTGTCCAGCCGTCTTTAAGTTGTTTGATGTTTCTTGTTCCCATGTTGATCATAGGTTCGATGGCAACAACCATTCCTTCAACAAAAAGCTTTCCGCGACCGCGTTTCCCATAGTTTGGCATTTCCGGTTCTTCGTGCATTTTTTGCCCTAAACCGTGTCCAACCAGTTCACGAACAACACCGTAACCGTGAGATTCCGTATATTTTTGAATCGCATTTCCAACATCTTCTACGCGATTTCCTGCTTTAAATTCTCTGATTCCAACGTAAAGAGATTCTTTCGTTACTTTCAAAAGTTTTTTAACTTCCGGAGCAACTTCACCAATCTCAAAACTGTAGGCATGGTCACCGTGATATCCGTTTTTGAAAGCACCGCAATCTACCGAAATAACATCTCCGTTTTTCAACGGCGTATTATTCGGAATTCCGTGTACAACCTGTGCATTCGGACTCATACAAAGCGAGTTTGGAAAATCATACAATCCCAGAAAACTAGGTACTGCGCCATGATCACGAATAAATTCCTCGGCTAGTTTGTCAAGATATAATGTAGTGACTCCTTCTTTAATTTCAGAAGCAATCATTCCTAATGTTTTAGATACGATCAAAGCACTTTCGCGCATTAATTCAATTTCTTCTCTACTTTTTTGGATAATCATATTTTTCAGATTTTCAGTTTGCAAAAGTACGATTTTAATATAAATTTTTCGCCACGAAATGTTTTTTTCGCCAAGAATCTCACTAATTCATCATTTTTAAAATTTACGAAGAAATAATTCGTGAAATCATGGCAAACCTTTTTTAATCATCATGATTTCTTAAATATTTGCCAGAAAAAACGTAAATTAGTAGTAAAAACGTTTACAATCATGAAAACTCCTATAGTTGAAGAAAATATATCCAAAGAAAAAGCTTTACGAAAAATGAAAGGGAATGCTTTGGCACTTTTAGGTTTTGCTGTGCTTTTATTTATAATTGCCATTTATTTTAAGATTCCTATACTGCAGGCTTTTAGTGAAGCGGCAATGGTGGGCGGAATTGCAGATTGGTTTGCGGTTGTTGCTTTGTTTCGCCATCCCTTGGGAATCCCGATTTGGCATACAGCGATTATTCCAACCAAAAAAAATGAAATTGGTGAAAATCTTGGAAGTTTTGTTTCAGAAGAATTCCTGAACAGGGAGAAGTTAGAACTTAAATTAGAAGAATTCAATTTTGCCACAAAAGCTTCAGATTGGCTTTCACAATATGAAAATGCCAATAAAATAGCCAATTTAGTGGCTGTCAATATTATTCCCGGCGTTATAAAAACAATAAAAGATGAAGATGTAAAACGATTAATTCAGGTTCAGTTTAAGGAAAAACTCGAAGGAATTAATTTTGGAGATTGGGTTGCGCTGGCTTTAGAACCTCTGCAAAAGGGGCAGGTAAAAGATCAGATGCTAACCAATTTGATGGAAGTAATGAGCGAGGAACTTAATAATAATAAAGAGCTGATCAGAAAAAAAGTAAAAGAATCAACGCCTTTTTTAAGTTTTGGCTTAGCCGATAAAAGCATTTCAGAAGGGATTTTTAATGGATTGTCTGAATTTTTAGATGAAGCCAAAAATCCGGAAAGTGCCGTTAGAATTAAAATAGACGAATATGTTTATGATTTTCTGGATAAGGTAAAGAACTCAGAAGAAATGAGAGTTAAAATTAATAATCTGATTTTGGGTTTTGCTAATAAAAAAGAAGTTCAGGATTATGTAAGCGGAATTTGGGATGAAATAAAATTGTCCATTTCGAGTGATTTGAATAAAGGAGATGAATCTTCCATCAAAAACAGTATATCAAATTTAATTCAGGGCTTTGGTAATGGAATAAAAGAAGATCCGATAATGATTGACAAAATCAATAATTTTATCAAAAATGATTTGTTATCAGTGCTTTTGAATAATAAAAAAGTGATTGGCGATTTAATTTCTTCAACAGTAAAAAGCTGGGACGGAAAAGAAGTTTCTGAAAAATTAGAACTGGAAATTGGAAAAGACCTTCAATACATCAGAATAAACGGAACTCTCGTTGGCGGATTAATAGGACTTATAATTTATGGCGTTGAGCAATTATATCACTATTTTATAATGTGATGTTTAAACTATATAACGCATAGGAGTAAATATAATCACTGTGGTTTTTACTTTTTCTAAAAAAATAAAACCATATAAGCTAGTGAAGTTTTAAAATCAACTTACATAACTTATATGGTTTATATTATAATTCACTAAAAGCTTTTAATGAACTTATACTGACATAGTTAAATCACTACAACAACGAATGACAAGTCATTGCTGCTGGTTGCTGGACGCCCATTAATTCTAAAATAGTGGGAGCAATGTCACCTAAAACACCGTCGTTTATGTTTTTTAATTGTTTGTCAACTAAAATAATCGGCACTGGGTTTGTTGTGTGCGCTGTATTCGGGCTTCCGTCAGGATTAATCATGGTTTCACAATTTCCGTGATCGGCAATTACAATTGTAGTATAATCGTTTGCAAGAGCTGCTTCGATAACTTGTTTTACGCAGGTGTCAACGGCTTCACATGCTAAAATTGCAGCACTCATAATTCCGGTATGGCCCACCATATCACCGTTTGCAAAATTCAGACATACAAAATCAACTTCGTTTTTATTTAATTCAGGAATAAGAGCTTCTGTAAGTTCAAAGGCGCTCATTTCCGGTTTTAAATCGTAAGTAGCTACTTTTGGTGAATTTCTTAAAATTCTGGTTTCACCTTCAAACGGAACTTCTCTTCCTCCTGAAAAGAAGAATGTTACGTGCGGATATTTCTCTGTTTCTGCAATACGAATTTGTTTTTTTCCTGCTTTTTCTAAAACCTCGCCCAGCGTTTCGGTAATATTATCTTTATTGTAAACTACTTTTACGTTTTGGTAGGTTTCGTCGTAATTGGTAAGCGTAACATAATACAAGTTTAATTTGTGCATGTTTTGCTCGTGGAAATCCTGTTGCGAAAGCGCTTCTGTTAATTCACGGCCTCTGTCTGTTCTAAAGTTGAAGAAAATTACAACATCACCTTCGATAATAGTAGCCAAAGGAATTTCGTTATCATCAACCATTACAATTGGTTCGATAAACTCATCGGTAATGTGATTTGCATAACTGTCAAGAACACTTGCAACTGCATTTTGAGAATATGCTCCTTTTGCATTTACTACTAAATCGTAAGCCAGTTTTACACGTTCCCAGCGCCTGTCGCGATCCATTGCATAATAACGCCCAATAATTGAAGCAATTTTTACAGGAGTTTCTTTAATGTATTCTTCTAAATCGTGAATGTATTTTGCTCCGGATTTTGGGTCAACATCACGACCATCTGTAAAGGCATGAACAAAAACATTTTCAAGACCATACTCCTGAGAAGCATCAATCAAACCACGCAAGTGAGAAGTATGAGAGTGAACGCCGCCATCAGAAACTAATCCTAAAAAATGTACTTTTTTGTTGTTTTCTTTGGCATATGTAAAAGCATCAACAAGTACTTGCTCTTTTGCCAGCGTTTGATGTGCTACTGCCAGATTTATTTTGGCTAAATCCTGATACACAATTCTTCCGGCACCAAGATTCATGTGTCCTACTTCGCTATTTCCCATTTGCCCTTCCGGTAAACCTACGTTTAAACCATCAGTTCTAAGTTGTGCACTTGGGTAATTTTGATAAAGACTGTTTATAAAAGGAACATGTGCATTGTCTATTGCAGATATTTTAGGGTCAGGAGATTTTCCCCAACCGTCTAAAATCATAAGGATTACTTTTTTGTTCATCATTTTTAGTTTTCTACAAAGATAAACCATTTATAAAATGAGTGAGAAAGCAAATCTATAATTTATGTTTAATAAAATGAATTGTATTGAAAAATATTAAATTAATTATAGAAGTCTTTATTTTTTAAAATTAATTCAGACTACGCTCTTTTTCTAATCTTATTTTTGATAGCATTATAGTCAATAAAGTATTTTATACTTACAGAAAAAATGTGTTTTAATGCTGTATTATTTAATAAATCAGTAACGTTAGATTTAAATTCTTTGTCAATCGTGCGTTCAAAATTTGCTGCATTATTACGATATAAAACAGAAACCTGACTGCCAGGTGCAAACCACCAGGAATAGGAAAGATCTGCATTCCAGGAATAAAAACTTGAATTTTTGTTTTCTGTATATTGCGGATAGGATGATAAAGATCCATTTTGTTCCAGTTCAAGAATATCTTTGTTTTCTGCATAGGACCAATACTGGCGAACGGCCAGATTTAGTGTCATAGCACTATTTATCGCATATTTCCCACCTAATGTGTTCGAGTAGGTAATCACGTTTCTATTTGCAAAAACAATCGTTTCGGGCGTGTTTTCATTATCATCGGCATCAACACTGTCAATATATCCTTTGTTGTTGTCTTTTCTTAAATAGCTAAAAGTATACGTTAACAATAATTTGTCATTAAAACGATATCTCGGCCCAATATCAACCCCGTAAGTCATTCGGCCTGATTCATTAAAAAATAATAAAGTCGGATTTAAATCTAAAGCAAATTTATAATTGTAATTGGTGGAAATACTGCCCCACCATTCTATTCGCTGCGGAAGCGCAACATAGCGGTTCTCTGCTCTTGGCTCGTAATAATCGTAGGATTCTAAGGGGTAAAACGTAATTCCTGCTCCGTAATAATTGTTTTTTACTGTTGTAAGATTCACATTTGCGTTGATGCTATTGTCCTGTATTTTTCCGGATTCTTTATTGAATTCTGAATACAAATTAAGATTAATTTTAAAAGTATTAAAAAGCTTGGTGGGGTTTAGAATTCTGTAATTGGCGTTTCCGTAGAAGTTGTAATAATTAGTATAGAAATTAATTCCCAGGTCGTTCGGGTCAAAATTTTTGGAAACAAAATCAGAACCAAAACTGTAACGGTAATTTCCGCTTGTTTCGGCAAAGCCAATGGTCGAATAAATGCCGTTTTTATCCTCTTCGGCATTAATTAAACTGTATTTTACATTACCAGATACATTATATGTATTCGCTTTTGTATTTAAATCCCACGCCAGCCCCGTGACATTTGCGTCTCTGTAATGTGTATTTCTGGAAACATTTGTATTAATTAAGGTTACCGATGAATTTTTGCGAAAGCGCTGATCTAAAACCAACACATTATAATTTGTCAGCGGCTCAACAACAGCGCGACGGGTTTCGCCGGATATTGTATCTTGTATTACGGCAAAAGTTTTTTCGGTAACAGCATTTAAAACTCCAATTCCCAAACCATTTTTTGTTCTTCCGGAAACTTTAAGCGCATTAATAAGATTTACATTCTGAACAGTTTCGATTATTTCTTCATCATCATTTAAATCAGGATCAACAGATGGCTGTCCTCCAATTCTTCGCGAATAAAACATATTTCCCTTATTGAACAAATCTGTTCCTTCGGTAAAAAATGCCCTGTTTTCATTGAATTGCTGCTCAAACGGACCCAAATTCAGAATTTGATCATCGTATTTTGTTTGTCCAAAATCAGGAATTAAAATGGCGTCGAGCGTAAAAGCATCGTTAATTCCGTATTTAATATCCATGCCGCCCTTGAGTGTTCCATAAGTTTTCTGACCTTCTCCGGCATTTAAATAATAGGATGCGTAAGGCATAAAAAACAATCTCGTAGGAGGTTTTATGTTTTCAATTCCTTCAAGATTACCATTTTGTTGCGTAAAAGTGCCAATTTTAGTATCGATTAAATTCCAAGTATATTTTTTACGTTCTCGTTTTATTTCTCTGAAAAAATTAATTCCCCACGTTTGTTTATTCTCTGCAGAAAAACGCAAAGCGGCATACGGAATTTTAATTTCTACGATCCAGCCTTTATTACTTAAAGTTGCTTTGCTAATCCAAACAGCATCCCAAGTAAAATCTTCTCCATTTGCATCTGTCATAATACAATCGCCCTGAACGTCTGCCGCAGACACAAAAAACTCAAAATTTTGCTGGCCGTCATTAAAACCGTTAATGAAAACGCCAAAAATATCAGCAGTTCCAAAATTATCACGTTGCGAGATTTCTTTTAAAATTTTATCAGGCTCGTCATCATATAACATTGCACCAATATAAATTGCGTCATTATTATATAAAACTTTTATCTCAGATCTTTTAGGGTTAGGAATAGCTTTTCCATTGTCGGGCTCAAACATAACAAAGTCGGAAGCGACATGAGCATTTGCCCAGGCGTCTTCATCTAATTTCCCATCAATGGAAATAGATTGGGAGATAACTTGCGCTTGTAAGGTTTTCTTTTGGCTGTAACCGAAAGAGGAATACAAAAGAAAGATAAGGAAAACTAACTTTTTCATTTTAAAGACTACTTCATTAATATAGACATTCAATCGAGTTAAATGTTACACTTTAATATTCAAAAATTATATTCTTTTAATATTGTAAGTATATAGCTACGTAATAAAAGTTAAAATATTGGGCAAAAATAGGGGTTTTCTCTCGATATGCTAATTTTTTGTTTCATATCTGTTAAATTTTAAACAAAACGTCCCTGATTTACAGCGTTTAATTTTGTACGCTATAATTTTTTTATACTTTTGTCCAACCCAGATTTATTATTAACCTAAAGAATTTCAATGATTTACAAAATTTATCCCTTGTTGGTGTTTTTGCTATTGTCTTTTGGAAAAGACACAAAAAGCACTCCAGAATTAAAAAAAGCAGCTATCAGAAGTATCGCTAAAGTTGAGAAAATTTCTGTAGACGCTAAAATTGAAAATGTTTATAATACATTAAATTCTAACCATTTTGAGTTGCCAGAACTTAAAACTTTTTCGGAAGCATTAAAAGGCTTTTACCTATTAAAAGAAAAAGGAGTTATTCAAAAAGATATTTTAACGCTAATTGATTTTAGTTTATCGTCAAACGTAAAACGCCTTTGGGTAATTGATTTAAATTCAAACAAAATCTTATTTCAATCTTTGGTTGCTCACGGAAGAAATACAGGTGAAGAATTTGCTTCGGCTTTCTCAAATGCAAACTCATCTTTTAAAAGCAGTTTAGGTTTTTATGCAACTGGCGAAATTTACCAGGGAAAACACGGCGCTTCGTTAAAACTAGATGGATTAGAAAGAGGTGTTAACGATCATGCACGCGAAAGAGCAGTTGTAATGCACGGTGCTGATTATGTTTCTGAATCTTTTATCAGAAATAACAAAAGATTAGGCAGAAGCCAGGGTTGTCCGGCGATTCCATTTGAATTAACAAATGAAATCATCCAAACTATTAAAAATAAGTCATGTTTGTATATCTACCATCCGTCAAGAGGTTTTGCGATGGAGTCAAAACTAATTTCTTAGTTTAGTATACAAATCTGAATCTAAATTATAAATATCAGCTCTGAAAATGAGCTGATTTTTTTTGCTCCATGCTGTCCAGTACCATTGATATAAAGCATATTTTTTGGTAATTCTGATGTTTATTGTTTTTTTGGTTTCGATAATGGAATCGATTTTTTCTTTTGGCCAGTTTGTTGAAATAGTATCGTTTAAAATATGTTCGGCCAATTCTAATGGATTCTCAATTCGAACACAGCCAGAGCTTAACGAACGATTGTTTCTTCCAAAATAATTACGGTGATTTGTATCGTGCAAATAGACGCTGTGGTGATTTGGAAATAAAATTTTCATTAATCCCAAAGAGTTATTATAGCCCGGACTTTGAACATACCGGTAACTATGAGGTTTGTTCTCGTTCCAGTTTTTCGGATCAACCTCCCTTCCAGCAGAATCAAATATTGTGATATTTTTTTTGGCTAGATAATTTCTGTTCTTCTTCATTGCAGGAACAATATCTTCTTTTAAAATAGTGGGAGGAACTGTCCATGTTGGGTTAAAAACCACCGTTTTTAATTTTGATGTAATGATAGGCGTTTTTCTTTTGCTTGTTCCCACCACAACATTTCTTACTAAAGTAGTGTCTTGACTTTCAATAACATTCAAGCTGTAATTTGGAATATTAATGATGAAATAATTTTCTGCAAAATCATTATTATACCATCTCCATCTTTCAAGATTGGCAATAATTTGCTGTTTTCTTTTTTCTTTAGTGAAATTTAAAGCACTTAAAGTTCCCGCTCCAATAACGCCGTCAGCAGCTAAACCATGTCGTTCCTGAAATGTTTTTACAGCTTCAAATGTTTTTTGATCGTAAATATTAGTCAGACTGTCTTTTCCGGTAAGATCTTTCCAGAATAAAAGTTTCTTTTTAATATTTAATAAGGCGTTGTTAGTGTCTTTTAAAACTATTTTATCCGCAGCTTTAATAGTATCCATTGCTTCTTCATCAGGATAAGTATTGATGACTTTAAGCGCATTTAATAGTTCTTTGTACGTTTGAGATTTAGGCTGAATATTTTCAACAATACTGTCTAATTTGTTTTTATTGAAAGCTTTAATCAGTGTGCTGTTTGGGTCAAAAGGTTTGTCTTCCAAATCCCAATCTGGGTATAATTTTTTAGGATTTAGTTTTCCTTTATATAAGTGAGTTAGGTATAATTCAAAATTATAGGTCAGTAAAATATCATAGGTAGCCAATTCTTTATCATTTAAAGAACTGATTCTTTTTTCGTATTTTTCTAGTGTTGCTGCTTTATAATCTTCGGGATTTAAGCCTAATCCTTCTGCTTTCTTTAATTCAGATAAAACAAAAGTTCGTTTTTTAAGGTTTCCCCAAACACTCTTATTTTCAGAAGCGATGTAAAATTGCTTAAGTGTTTCGCTTTTAAAAACATTTATTAATGCAGTATCTATAGCTACTTTTCTTTCATCAGTAAGAATGATTGCAGGTGGAGGTGTTTTTTTTACCCGAATTACTTTTGGTTCTTCTTTTTTACAACTAATAAAAATGCATATTAATAACAGAAAGTAAATTTTCCTCATTTTATAACTTTTTAAACATTAAATAGTGCTCGCCGACATCATTGATATCAAATGGTTTGCCAATTGTTTGATAATTCATTTTTTTATAAAACCCAACAGCTGCTGTTCTGGCATTAAACCAAATGAGATTAATGTTGCTTTCATGGCAATAATTCTCACAATGTTTTACCAGTGCTTCGCCAAATCCCTTTTTTTGATGCGATTCTAAAACAGCCATTCCTCGAATCTGAGCTTGATTTTCGTCGGCAAATATAGTGTTGGTTTGGGAGAATAACGAAATAATTCCTATTAATTCCTTATTTTCAAATAATCCAAAATGATGTGTAGTATTTAAATCGTCTCCTTCAAAAATGCAGCTTTCAACAGTTTTTCCTTTCCTTAAAACAGGTTGACGAACGATATAGGTTTGTTTTGATCGAATTTCTTTGATAATATTCATAATATGTAAAAAATAATAAAAGTATAACTTTTTAGTTTTAAATAGGTTATAGTAAAATGATGTTTTTAATTAATTTTTTTTGAAAAAAAGCTTGTTTTGAACTAAACTTATTTTTTATATTTGCACCAGTAATGCGAAAGTAGCTCAGTTGGTAGAGCTCCAGCCTTCCAAGCTGGTTGTCGCGAGTTCGAGCCTCGTCTTTCGCTCTAAAAAACCGAAGCTTCAGTGTTTCGGTTTTTTTATCAAAGTTAAATAATTAGTGATTTTTATTTTTTTAAATGATTTAATTATTTATATTTGCACCCTGTTAATGCGAAAGTAGCTCAGTTGGTAGAGCTCCAGCCTTCCAAGCTGGTTGTCGCGAGTTCGAGCCTCGTCTTTCGCTCTTCAAAATCCTCAAACATTTGTTTGGGGATTTTTGCTTTTACACCTTTTTTTAAACCATATAAGTCATATAAGAAAAGGTAAGTTTTTATACAAACCTTTTTAAATGAACTTATGTGACTTATATGGTTTGAAATTTATTTTAAGTTACTCAAATCGCTTTCTGTTTCTAGTTCCTGAGGATTTTCATTTTGCAGAAACAAGCGAGCTTTTAAATTTCCTTTCAAAATGATTTTTTTTCCTTTTACTTCAAGCCAGCTTCCCTCTCTTAAGCCTAAAACCGGAATAGAATTAAAAGCATGAAACTCTTTAATTCTTGTTTCTCGGGTTTCTCCCATGTGTTTTGATTGTAAATCGGCATCTAAATAATGCGGATTTAAATTAAAAGGAATTAATCCTAATGTTTGAAAACTTGGCGGATAAACAATTGGCATGTCATTGGTAGTCTGCATGGATAAACCACATATGTTACTTCCGGCGCTGGTTCCTAAATAAGGCGTTCCGTTTTTGACAGTTTCTGAGAGAATATGCATCACATTGTGATAATATAATTTTGTTACCAGTAAAAAAGTATTTCCGCCTCCGGTAAATATTCCTTCTGCGTTTTTTACGGCATCTTCTGGATTTTCAAATTCATGAATTCCTTTTACTATTATGTTAATTTTTGCAAATGCCTGTGCAGCTTTTGAAGTATATTCGTCATGCGAAAGTCCGCCCGGACGTGCATAGGGAATAAATAAAAGGCTCGTACAGTTTTTAAAATGTTCTTGCAAAGTAGGTAATAGGTATTCTAAATAGCTGCCTTCGTGCAAAGTAGAGGTGCTGGCAATGATAATGCTTTTCATAAAAAATTAACTCTGATTATTGCTGTTAAAGATATTAAAAACTCCTTTTTAAGACTTATATTCTAAAGTTTAATTAACATTTATTTACCAAGCCGTTAATACTAAATTTGCAACACATTAAGATATTTTTACACTTTAAGAATAAATCTAATTTTTTTATTTTGATCAATAAAGTTTTATGTGTTTTGTGTGTTGTATTGGGTCAGACTGCGTGGTCTCAAAATCAGGAACGTATTATTTTAAGCGGAAAAATCATTTCAAATACAAATGATTTAGAGGGCGTTTATGTGGTAAATGCACAAACTGAAACTATGACCACTACAAATGCTGAAGGTGCTTTTTCGATTTTGGCGAAAGCAGGAGACACGCTTGTTTTTTCATCCATTCAATTTAAGGAAAAAAGATTTCTAGTAGCTGCAGAAAATTTTTCGGAACTTGATTTTACAATAAAACTCAATCTTGTAATGCATCAATTACAGGAAGTGATTATAAGAAGATATGATAATATAAATGCCGTTGCATTGGGGATTATCTCCTCAGGCCAAAAAACATATACAGAAGCGGAAAGGAAATTGCGTACTGCTACTGCTTTAGATGCTACTCCAAGTGCAAGTTTGATGGCAGGAGGATCAATTTCGGCAGATCCGTTATTGAATTTTTTATCAGGACGTACCGCAATGTTGAAAAAAGAAGTGGTGGTCGAGAAGAAAGAGTTTTTTATGAAACTCTTAGAGAATATGTTTAGCCTGGACCATTTTGTTAACCGACTAAAAATTCCGAATGAATACGTGAAAGGATTCGAATATTATGCTGTCGAAAATGACAAGTTTACTACGATTTTAAATTCTAAAAATAAAACTTCAACAGAATTTCTTTTAGGAGAATTAGCTGTGAAATATAAAGAAATACTAGCTGTTGAAAACAAATAAAACCTTACTTATATTTTTTATCTTAATAACCCAAATTTCATTTGGACAAACAACAGGTGCAAAAGAAATTCTTGGACAAATATTCGAACAATCTACCTCTGTGGAAGGTGTAAATATCATCAATAATACAACTCAGGTTGCAACTGTTTCTGATGCAAACGGAATGTTTTCGATTGTTGTGAAAGAGGCCGATGTGCTGGTTTTTTCATCAGTTAATTTAGAACCGCTTCAACGTAGAATTTCGGCTGAGGATTTAAAAGCTGCTTTGGTTCAGATAAAAATGGCTGCGAAAGAAATTGAACTGAAAGAAGTTGTTGTAAATGAAAATGCAAATATTAATGCTGAAAATTTAGGAATTATTTCTGCAGATCAAAAAAAATATACGCCGGCAGAACGAAAAGTTTATACAGCAACATCAAGTCCTGGAGATATGCTTTTGAATGCAATTTCAGGAAGAACTGCAATGCTGAAAAAAGAAGTTGAAGTAGAGAAAAAGGAAGCGCTTTTTAGAAAAATGGAATATCTTTTTGAGGAGAATTATTATACAGAAAGATTAAAAATACCAACAGAAGATATCAAAGGATTTCAATTATATTGCATAGATGATGCGGAATTTGCCGTATCTTTGAGTAGTAAGAACAAAACAATGAGTATGTTTTTAATAACTGAATTAGCCAGAAAATATATAAAAATTCTCGAAAATGAAAAATAGCCTAAGAATACTTGTTGTGTGTTTATTTTGCCAAATTGCGCTGGGACAAAACTCAAGAAAACCTTTACACGGACAAGTAATTAACAAATCTCAAACCATTGAAAGTGGTTATGTGATGAATGTAAATGCCAATGTTAGAACTTTTATTGGTTTAAACGGATTGTTTGATATTATGGCAAGACCAAAAGACACGCTGTTGTTTACTGGAGTTGCATTTCAGTCTAAAAAAGTCGTTCTGACAGAAAAAGATTGTGCAGAAGTGCTTTTTACAGTGCCTTTGGATTTAGTAAATATTGAATTGAAAGAAGTTTTGGTTCATAAAGAATTAAAAGTAAAATCTTTACAAGGCGGATCGCAGGGTATCGTCGATTTGCAATTTGAAGATGATAAGCAATCTACGGCAAAAAATACGGCTATGTATTCTGATCAGACTATTAAATACGGAACAGATTTTGTCAGAATATTTAAAGATGTTAAAAAGCTTCTGCGTAAAGATGAAGATGTAAAAGAAGATGTGATAAGTGATATTGCTTTTGTTGAATATGCTAAAGATAATTTCGCACCTGATTTTTACACTAAAACATTAGGTTTGAAAGAAGATGAAGTAGAGCTTTTTTTAATGTACTGCTCTAACGATGCAGAATCTAAAAAACATTTAAAGCCGGAGGAAAAATTTGAACTGATGGACTTTATGATCAATAAAAATAAGGAGTTCAAAAAAGTGGAGTTACATAAAAAATGAAAAAGAAGTTAGTTTGTTGCTTTATTGGAATACTGTTTATATCGTTATCCTCTTTTGCATTTCATAAGTTTTATATGGGTGTTTTTCAGGTCAATTATGTGACCGAAAAAAAAATGATTCAGATTACATCACGTATTTTTATTGATGATTTGAATGACGGTATGGAAAAAAAATACCATAAAAAAACATCCGCAGGAACAGAAAAAGAAACACAGGAAGATGTTGAGTTATTAAAAAAATATCTTGCAGAAAATTTCAGTATAAAAATAAACGGTCAGTTAAAACCCATAACTTTTTTATCTAAAGAAGTTGAAGCTGGCGATGTTTTGGTTTGTTACTCCAGAATAAAAGATATTGATAAGTTTAAAACAATTGAGATCTCTAATACTATTTTAGTCGATTGGAATGCTGAACAGCAGAACATTACGCATATTACAGCTTTTGGAACCAAAAAGAGTGTTCTTTTTACGGAATCTTCCAGGAAAGAATTGTTAAAGTATTAGTGAATTCATATAATTACCATTATAATTATTATTTTCACACCCTGACAAATTACCTATTGCATTTTTATGAAAAAACTTTCATTATTATTAATTTTTCCTGCCTTATTAATGGCTCAGGAAAAATCAACTTCGACCGTTGCTCCTAAACAACAAGGAAAATACGACACAAATAAATTCAGCCAGATGTATGATTTATTAGCAACGCCTAATATGTTTCGTACAGCTTCTGGTGCGCCGGGTCCTGCCTATTACCAACAACAGGCAGATTATAAAATTGACATAGAATTAGACGATAAAAATTCAAAATTAACAGGATCTGAGGTAATTACTTATTCAAACAATTCTCCGGATAGTTTAGAATATTTATGGATTCAGTTAGATCAAAATCAGGCAAAAGCAAATACACAATCGACTTTGGCAGAAAGCGAAAAAATTAATCCCGTTTTGCCCCTTGATGGTTTTTCGAGCAAATATTTGAAAAAAGATTTAGAGCGTGGTTTTAATATTGAGCAGGTAAAAGATGCTAAAGGAAATTCAATGTCATATACGATTAACGAAACGATGATGCGTATCAATCTGGCCACTCCTTTAAAACCGGGTGAAAAAATTTCATTGGCTATAAAATGGTGGTACAACATTAATAATTATAGAAAAGAAGGCGGGCGTTCTGGTTATGAACTATTCGAAAAAGATGGAAATAAATTGTATGTAATTGCACAATTCTACCCAAGAATGGCGGTTTACAACGATGTTGAGGGATGGCAAAACATGCAATTTTGGGGAAGCGGAGAGTTTGCTCTTCCTTTCGGAAATTTTGACGTAAACATTACAGTTCCTGCAGATCACGTAATTGATGCTACGGGAGAATTAATGAACAGAGCTGAAGTTTTTACTGCAGAACAGGTAAAACGTTACGAACAGGCTCAAAAATCATTCGATAAGCCAGTTGTAATTGTTACACAGGCAGAAGCAGAAGCAACTGAAAAAGGTTTCTCTGAAAAGAAAAAAACATGGAAATTTAGTGCTAAAAATGTACGCGATTTTGGAATTGCTTCGTCTAGAAAATTTATTTACGATGCAATGGCAGTAAAATTGGGTGGTAAAATTGTTATGGCAGAATCTGTTTATCCAAAAGAAGCTAATCCGCTTTGGGGAGAAACTTCAACAATGACAGTAGCGCATACTTTAAAAAGTTATTCGTCACACACTTTTGATTATCCTTATCCAAAAGCAGTTTCAGTTTCTGCAGAAGATCAGGGAATGGAATATCCAATGATTTGCTGGAATTTTGGTCGTCCGGACGAAAATGGAGTAACGAGCAAAGAAGTTAAAAACGGAATGATTGGAGTTGTAATTCATGAAGTGGGACACACTTTCTTCCCGATGATTGTAAACTCAGATGAGCGCCAATGGACATGGATGGATGAGGGTTTGAATTCATTTTTAGAATATTTGGCAGAACAGGAACTAGATCCAGCTTTTCCATCACGACGCGGACCTGCAAAAAATATTGTTCCATACATGAGCGGCGACCAAAAGTTTTTAGAACCAATTATGTCAAACTCTGAAACCATCCATCAATTTGGAAATAACGCATACGGAAAACCGGCTACAGGTCTTAATATTTTAAGAGAAGTAGTTATGGGTAAAGAATTGTTTGATTATGCTTTTAGAACATATTCAAACAGATGGAAATTCAAGCATCCAACTCCTGAGGATTTCTTTAGAACTATGGAAGATGCTTCTGCCGTAGATTTAGACTGGTTTTTTAGAGGATGGTTTTATTCTACTGATTTTGTAGATATCGGAATTAAAGACGTAAAACAATATTATGTTTCTGATACTCCAACTACTGATATTAAAGATGTAAAAGTTAGAAAAGGCCGTTTTGGTTTTGATAAAGGACCATTTGTTTACTTAGTTGCCGGAGATAATGCTGAAGTAAATGCTTCGAAGAAAAAAGCATTGAAAGTGGATGAGGTAAAATTATTATCTGACTATGTAAACCAAACTTTTACAGCAGAAGAAAAATCAAGTTTAAAATCGCCTAAATATTTCTATGAGGTTGAGTTTAATAAGCCAGGCGGAATGATAATGCCAATTCTTGTTGAAATTACTTACGAAGATGGTTCAAAACAAAACTTTCAGTATCCGGCTCAAATCTGGAGAAAAAGTAATGAGAGTGCCAAAAAGGTATACGCTACAGATAAAGCAATCAAAAGCATTCAGATAGATCCAAAACTACTGACTGCCGATATTGATGTAACAAATAACTCATGGCCAAAAACAGAAGAAAAATCAAAATTTGATTAAGCATACAATTAAAGACTCTGGAAAGAGTCTTTTTTTTTAAGGAAATTTTAAAGTTCGCGAGCTACAAAATTTAATATCTTTGTGACACACTAAAATAAAAATTATGTTTGGTATAGGAGGAGGAGAATTAGTTTTCATACTATTTATAGTTCTAATGCTTTTTGGTTCAGATAAGGTGCCTGAAATTGCCCGTACAATGGGAAAAGCAATGGCCCAGTTAAAAAATGCAACCAACGATATTAAAAGTGAAATCCATAAAGGAGCCGAAGCCAATGGTTTTGATTCTCAAACTTTAACGGATATTACCGGAAATATAAATGCGCAGATTAATGAAGCAAAAACGAATTTACTAGGTGATACCACAAGCGTGTCTACCAATATAATTGGCGATACGGCAACTGAAATCGATAAAGTAAAAGAAGATATAGAAACAATCTCAGGACCTGTTAAACGCCAAAGATAATGCTTGAAAAAATAAAAGAATTAGACATCAATTTATTGGTGTATCTTAATGGCTTAGGTTCTGAAAAATATGATGGCTTCTGGCTCATTATTACCCATCAGTTGTATTGGACACCATTCTTTTTATTTCTTTTTTTTCTGATCTACAAAAAAATAGGAGTAAAACAAACCTTATACCTATTGCTTTTTGTAGCAGTTTTAATTGCTTTTACAGATCAGACAACAAATCTTTTTAAACACACTTTTGCGCGTCTGCGTCCGTGTAATAATCCTGATCTTAAAGGTATTATTCGTGAAGTTCAGGTTCGTAATTCATACAGTTTTTTCTCAGGACATGCTGCTAACACAATGGCGGTCGCAACTTTTTTATTTCTGATTTTAAAACGTTACTTCAAATATTTGGGATTCTTATTTTTTTGGCCTTTAATCTTTGCTTATAGCCGAATTTATTTAGGATTGCATTATCCGGGAGATATTCTTACCGGTTATTTCTTCGGAGCAGTTTTTGGATCGTTGCTTTATTTGGTTTATCGAAAGTTAAAACCTCAGTATTTTCCAGGGTAATTTTTTTTTAAGATTCTAAGTTGCTGAGGTACTAAGATTCTAAGTTTTTTAATTTAAAGGAAACTTAGAATCTTAGTACCTAAGAACCTTAGCAACTCTTCTAAAGCACCCGGCTCACCGTCAATCCGTCACGAATTGGCAATAAAACCGTTTCTACTCTCGGATCATTCTTTAAAAGTAAATTGTATTCTAAAAGTACTTTTGTACTCACATCATTTGGATGAACAGGTTCCAGGATTTTTCCGCTCCATAGCACATTATCAGATAAAATAATACCGCCTTTGTTCATTTTGGGTACAATCATTTCCCATTATTTGAGGTAGTTTTCTTTATCGGCATCAATAAAAACCAAGTCAAACTTTACGTCGAGCGTTGGAATGATAGCAACAGCTTCTCCTAAATGCTGAAAAATTCGTTTCCCCCACGGCGAAGCATCAAAATATTTACGTTGAAAATCTACCAATTCTTCTTTAATATCAATCGTGTGTAATTGACCGTTTTCCTGCATTCCTTCGCACAAGCACAAAGCGGCATAACCGGTATATGTACCAATTTCAAGAATATTTACCGGGCGAATTAATTTAGACAACATACTTAATACACGACCCTGAAAATGGCCGCTTAACATTCTTGGTAAAAGTATTTTCTGGTACGTTTCTTTATTTAACTTCGCCAGCAATTCCGGTTCGTTTTCAGAATGCTGTTCGATGTAATCTTCTAATTCCTGAGATATAAAATGCATTTTTTTATGTTGTAATTTAAAAGCAAAAATACAAAAAATATTCGCTTCGTTTTTTCATAAAAAAAAACCATCCGCAGCGGCAGATGGTTTTAATTTTGATTTCAAGGAAATTATTTTTTCAATGCTTCGTTAACGTCTTTGGCCGTTTTTACAGTTCCGTCTTTTGCGGCTTTTGCAGCTGCTTCGGCTTTATCAGCTGCTTTTTTAGATGCTGCTTTTACGTCTGCAGCAGTATTTTTAGCGCCATTTTCAATATCGTTTGCAGTTTTTTTGGTAGCATCTTTAACTTCCTGCATTGTGTTTTCTGAAGCTGCTTTTGCCTCAGCTGCAGCATTGTGAGCTTTAATTACAGCGCTGTCTTTAGCTTGTTCAATATCTGTTGTAAGTGTATCAACTTTGTTTCCAAGTGTTAATTCATCATCTCCCGGTTTTGGTTCTTTCTTTTCGCATGATTGAAATGCGAATGCTAATAATGCAACAGCGGTTAAGCTTAAAATTTGTTTTTTCATGATTAATTTCATTTTTAAAAGTTGATAATATAAAGGTTATAAAGCTGAAAAAATAAAAGTACAAATTTTAAAATTAAGCGCTCTTCGTAAGATTATTTTTCTTTCTACAGAAAGACAATTCTCGTGCCAAAATTTTAAGTTCGATGTAGTTGAAATAAATATTTTTTCCGGGTAGAATGATAATTTTTAGTAACTGTCTGATAATTTAGTCTTTAGTTTTATATAGGCAAAAGTTTATAATAATATCATCTTTTACTTTTATAAGTCCGGCCATTTTTACCGGAGGTTCGAGTTCCAGGTCTGAGAATTTAAGATTGAGAATTCCTTCTATTTTTTCATCAGACTTATATAAAATAAAGTCCTTGTATTTTAATGTTTTATCTGTAATGCAAAAAATAAGCCTGCATTTGTAATTTTTGCCATTTGGCTTAATATCACTTATATAAACTGTGCTGTTTGGGAATTTTTTTGCTTTTACAGTTTCTTTTAAGTCTTTTGTCATTATTTTATTTCCACAATCAAAATTAGACATTTTGATCTCTGTAGTAAAAGCGTTTTTTTTAGTCGAATTTAAATAAATTGTATCTCTTATAGAAAAAGTATTAGAACAATTATAATTGCCAACATTTGATTTTCCGGTAATTTCTATTTTGATTTTATTTATTGATAAGGTTGAATCATCTGCCAAAAAAGTGGGTTTAGCACTTCCTAATAAAAAGAAAATTACTAAACCCATAATAAAAAAAATAAATCTGTTTAACATTTGTATCAGAATAAAATTACTGCTTCGAACATTAATCCTTTAAAGCTTCCTCCAAAAAAATCGTTTGGCGTGGCTCCATTAAATTGAGAGAATTTTTTATAGTTTTGATCTACATATTCTAATTTTGCCAGAACATTTTTTGTCATAAACCAACCTGCAGCGGCTTCGAATCTGTTTATTTGAATCGCCTGAGCACTTGCATTTGAAAGTTTTCCATCAACTAAATTATATTTACCTCCTATATAAAATCTTTCTCCTTCACCAAAGCGGTATACAACATCTCCCACATATTGGTTTACTTTTCGGGTTTCATCTGTCCCTTTAAAATCACCTCCTGAAGTAAATTCCAGCGTTCCAAAAAATTCAAGACCTTTATATTTGATAAAAGGGTTTACCATATAAGATGTAGCCCAGTTTCCATATCCAGGATTGAATCTGCCCGTATCCTTATTTGCTTTCGGGTCAAAATTGTTTGCAACAGTGTTTAAGGTTTCATTTGTAACCGGATTTATAATGGTGTAGTCTGCATGGCTCATTACACCATAAAAACGGCTTCCTGCTCGATCAGATGCGTATAAATTACCACTAGAATTTGCTGTGTGGTAATATGATCCTGTAATTCTAATTCTCAAGTCTTCGTTGATTTGTTTGTCCCAGCCTAATTTTGCAAGGATTGACGGACTTACAGTAGTGTTAGAATTTGGTTTTGCTGCTGTAGGAGCTGTTACTGCTATTTCTCCAACATCTTGATTAAGCTTAGAATTCGTTACACCAATCATACTTACAAATCCTGATCTGTTGTAATAAACTTCAGCACCCATTTCTGTAATGAATGCATCCATGATATTGTTTCCTACGAACGGATTCATAAAAGCATTTCCGTTATCAGATCTTCTAAAGTGGGCATCACCATAATTGTTCTCCATTTGCCCAATTTTTATGGTTGTATACTGCATAAAATCGGCAAGGAAATCTTTTTTAATGAAGTCCAGTTTATCAATTTGCAGATAACCTCCTTTTACCCAAGTTTCATTGTGGTGTCTTGACGCCAGATATACATCCAGATTTACACGTACTCCATCATACAATTGAGCGCCAATAGTGAAGTTGGCATTTGGTAAATTAAAATTGTTTCCTAAATTATTTAATCTGTAATTGGGCGCTGTAGTTAAATTGATTTGATCGTTAAACGAATTTAAAGCTTGAAACTGAAGTGCAAATGCAGCTCCCATATCTACGCTTAATCCTTTAAAGGCAACAGTATCTTTTTTTACGTCAAATTGATTGATACCATTTTGATTTCTTGGAATTTGGTTTTGAATTTTTCCAAAACTAACCTGAGCGTTAATAGTATAAGTACTAATTAATGCAATAATGCATACATAAATCTTTTTCATGGCGGTTATAAATTAAAGTTTAAATTAAATTTTACGGTCAAATCGTCACCCGTTTTAATAGTTCCTAAAAGTGCTGTTGGAGATTTCATTCCAAATTCTGTAAAAGTAATTTTGTTAGCTCCCTGTAGGGTTAAGACATCTTTTGTAAAAGCTGTTTTTACAGTTGTTTTTAAAATTTTACTTACGCCTGCAATGATGTAGGTTCCTGTGAGTTCCCAAGTTGTTTCGTTTATTTTTTGAGCAGATTTAAGAACATATTTGATGTTTTTTTGTTTGTCTGTTTGTAAAGTTTGATAAGCAACTTTGTCCATACTTTTTTTCTCACTTTTGATGCTTTCGGCCAAAAGAGTAATGGATAAAGATTCGATATCTGTGAGTTTAGAATTTGTTATTGTAAAGTTGGCTGTTCCCGTTCCTGAGGCTGATTTCATTTCCCAGTCATGCAAAGTCGAAGTGCCTGAAACCGAAAATGAAGATTTGTTGTCTAACGCATAATTTTTTTGTGCCGTTGCAAATGTTGTCATTCCCAGAAAAGAAATGAAGAAGGCGAATACTCTAATTTTTTGTGATTTCATAGTTACTATTATTAATGGTGTGATATAATTTTTTTGAATTCAATTCTAATTGCGTTTGTTATCTTGGTCAAATGTATCCCCGTCATAGTGAGATTTGTATGATAATAATCATAGTTAAAATTTTATTAAATTCGTACTTAACAACTACAACGTTTTCATTTTCCATAAATCAGTAATAAAAAAAAACAGCTGTTTGAATTTTCATCAAACAGCTGTTTTGAATTTTAAATAATGGAAATCAATTTTGCGTTAATGCTCCCTTCATGCTTACTTGGCATATAGCAATATTGAAAATTACAGTCAGTTCTTTTCCGGCTCTTACAACGCCCAGTGCCGCGATTGGAGGTGACATACCAAAATCTGCAAAAGTAATTTGGTTTGAACCCTTCAAAATAAAGTTTCAGTTATTGGCTGTTACATTTACCACAGTTTTATAATCTTTACTAATTCCTGCAATAGTATAAGTTCCAATTAAATTCCATGTTGATTCATTTATTTTAGTAGCTGATTTTAAAACGTACTTAATATTTTTGTATGTTTTTGTGTCGAGAGTTTCATAAGCCACGTCATCCATACTTGTTTTACTGCTTTTTATACTTTCTGCCAATAGTGTAATAGTTAGGCTATTTATATCGGAGAGTTTAGAGTCGGTAACCGTTAAATTAACAGTCCCATTGCCTTCTGTAGATTTCATTACCCAATCGTGTACGTTTGAAGTTCCGGCCACTTCAAAAGTTGATTTGGCTATAGTATAGTTTCTTTGTGCATTTGTGTGTAATGGCAATGTTATCAAAATCACTGTCAATAAAATTGATTTAATTGTTTTCATTTTAGTAGGGTATTAGTTTGTTTTTGGGAAAAGCAGCTATAATTAAATCAGATTTTTAGAGATTAAACTGCCTTTTATTTCTTATTTCAAATTTATTGTGAAGACCTAACATGGAGAATGATAAAAATCATGGATAGGAATTTATAAAATCAGTATAATAATTTTAATAAAGGGTTCTGTAGAAACAATAAATTATCAAAAACAGAAAATGGGTATTTACAGCTATTAAGCCTCAGTATATCGCCAAAAATTTTTAAGAAAAAAACAGTAACTTTGCACCATGCAATTGGAGAAAAAAGACATACGAGCCTTATCAAAAGATCAGTTACGAGATTTTTTTGTTGAAAATAATGACAAAGCTTTTCGCGGAAATCAGGTTTATGAATGGTTATGGAGCAAGGGTGCGCACAGTTTTGAAGATATGACGAATGTTGCCAAAACAACACGTTCTATGCTTGAAGATAATTTTGTAATCAATCATATTAAGGTTGATACAATGCAAAGAAGCAGCGACGGAACAGTAAAAAATGCCGTTCGTTTGCACGATGGTTTAGTTGTAGAATCCGTTTTGATTCCTACTGATACGAGAACAACAGCTTGTGTTTCGAGTCAGGTGGGCTGCAGTTTAGATTGTAATTTTTGTGCAACGGCAAGATTAAAACGTATGCGAAATCTGGAACCCGGCGAAATCTTTGACCAGATTATGGCAATCGACAAAGAAAGCCGTCTGTATCACAATCATCCGCTTTCGAATATTGTTTTTATGGGAATGGGAGAACCTTTAATGAACTATAATAATGTCATTAAAGCAATCGATATGATTACATCGCCGGAAGGTTTGGGAATGTCGCCAAAGCGTATTATGCTTTCGACATCCGGAATTCCGAAAATGATTAAAAAAATGGCCGATGACGATGTGAAGTTTAAGCTGGCAGTTTCCCTGCATTCGGCTATTGATGAAATTCGCGCGAAAATTATGCCTTTTAGTAAAAATTTTCCTTTAAAGGATTTGCGCGAAGCACTTGAATATTGGTACAGAAAAACAAAAACTAAAATTTCGTATGAGTATGTGGTATGGAAAGGAATTAATGATGATAAAGCTTCGATTGATGCGTTAGTTAAATTCTGTAAATACGTGCCGTGTAAGGTCAATTTAATTGAATATAACCCAATTGATGACGGAGAGTTTCAACAAGCTTCAGAAGAATCTATTATGGCTTACATTAAAGCATTAGAAAACATTGGAGTAGTTGTAAAAGTACGTCGCAGCCGCGGAAAAGATATTGACGCCGCATGTGGACAATTGGCAAATAAAGAAGGGAATTAATTGTAAAATATAGCACTAAAAATAAAAAAGCATTAACAACAAGAATAAAACTTGTTTTTAATGCTTTTTTGTTGGGCAAAAAAGGTATTATTTTTAAAACTATTTTTTTACCTATGAAATCTTTAAATAGTTTAGATTGTACTTCATTAGTGAATTCATATTAGAATTTGAAACGAGATCTTTTTTTGGTTCATTTTTCAATCAGCACACAAATTATTTATATACTAACATAAAATAGACAACGTTTTTTTATTTAAAATAGTATATTTGGAATCGAAATGAATATTACTTCTCAAATAAAACAGCCCATTTTTAACGAAATGGAACTTTTTGAAACAAAGTTCCATGAATCGATGACCTCACAGGTTGCATTGCTGAACCGTATAACATATTATATCGTAAATCGAAAAGGAAAACAAATGCGTCCGATGTTTGTTTTTCTGACTGCAAAAATGGTTTCAGAAGGTATTGTAAACGAAAGAACCTATCGTGGTGCATCTGTAATTGAATTAATTCATACCGCTACTTTAGTGCATGATGATGTGGTTGATGATAGTAATCGCCGTCGCGGATTTTTCTCAATCAATGCACTTTGGAAAAACAAAATAGCTGTTTTGGTTGGAGATTATTTATTGTCGAAAGGATTATTGCTTTCGATAGACAATGGTGATTTCGATTTACTCCGAATCATTTCTGTCGCCGTTCGAGAAATGAGCGAAGGAGAATTACTTCAGATAGAAAAAGCCAGAAGACTCGATATTACCGAAGAGGTTTATTATGAAATTATCCGAAAAAAAACTGCTACACTTATTGCGGCTTGTTGCGCTCTTGGTGCAAAATCTGTAATTGAAGATGATATTCAGGTTGAAAACATGCGCAAGTTTGGCGAGCTTATCGGAATGGCATTTCAAATCAAAGATGACTTATTCGATTACAGCGAAGAAGCAATCGGTAAACCAACCGGAATCGATATTAAAGAGCAAAAAATGACTTTGCCTTTAATTCATGTTTTAAATACTTGTACTCCGCAAGAAAAAAAGTGGCTGATAAACTCCATCAAAAACCACAATAAAGACAAAAAACGCGTTAAAGAAGTTATTGCTTTTGTAAAAGATAATAATGGTTTGGCTTACGCCGAAAACAAAATGGTGCAATTTCAGCACGAAGCACTTTTACTTTTAGAGAATTACCCTGATTCTGATTTTAAAGATGCGCTTATTTTGATGGTGAACTACGTTATTGAGAGAAAGAAATAAATTTGATAATTAGAAAATTTGTCAATTAGATAATTGGTTTACTTAATTGTAAATTAGTTGTTTATGTTTTTTTTGTTTGATTTTTCAATCATTTAATTTTAAATTTTTCAATCTCCATGCAACTATTTCTCCACCTAACTCGTCTATGCTAATAGAAGTATGTTAGTAAAACAAAACTGAACGCTTATTAATGAAAATTATTCATTTACATCAGGAAGAAACTGAACTTATAAAGTTGGCTGTCGAACATAATCGACAAGCCCAGCAACAATTATACAGTCGGTTTTCTTCAAAAATGCTAAGTGTTTGTCGACAATATATAAAAGATATTCAATTGGCCGAAGATGTAATGATCACGGCTTTTATGAAAGTGTTTACCAGCTTAGGCAAATTTGAACACAAAGGAAGTTTCGAAGGCTGGATTCGAAGAATAATGGTAAACGAATGCATTTCTTATTTAAGAGTTCAGAAAAAAGTAAAATTTACCGAAGACGAAATTTATGTTGAAGAAAGTTTCAATGCAATTGACAGTCAGTTTTCGATAGATCAGATTCAGTTTTTAATTGATGCCTTGCCGGACGGTTATAAAATGATTTTCAATTTATACGCCATTGAAGGTTACAAACACAATGAAATTGCAAAGATGTTAGGAATTAACGAAGGAACATCGAAATCGCAATTATCGCACGCCAGAAAAATGCTGCAAACACAAATTACTATTCTAAAAAAACAAGATAATGGAACCGAATAATTTTGAAAAGGATTTCCGTGAAAAACTAAACCAGCGTAAAATTGAACCAACCTATAAAGCCTGGGATCGATTAGATGCAATGTTGAGTGTTACTGAAAAGAAACAACCAAAGAAAAAAAACAGATGGCTTTATATTGCTGCAAGTCTTGTAGGCTTTTTATTGGTTGGAACTTTCTTTTTCAATAAGAATAAAACAGTTCAAAATCCTGACAATTCAGTAGTTGCTAAAGAAAATAGAAAGGGAGATTCAGTAGTAAAACCGGCATTGAATATAATTGATTCGGTTAAAACGGAGATTGCTATTTCTGAAAATGATGCAACTCACATTTCAACAAAAATTTCAATTGCAAAAAAAATAAAACGAAATCAAAAAACAAATAAAATCATTAAAAATGAATCAAATCAAATAGCGGAGTCTTCAGTCATCATCAAAAACAATCAGGAAAAACAATCAATCAATAATCAAACTTCAGCTGTTGAAAACCCTAAAAGCTCAAGTGTAGATCAATTACTGAATTCAGCCGAAAAGGCTATTGTAGCAGAAAATTCGGCTAAGCCAAAATCAAAAATAAAAGTCAACGCCAGCGATTTGCTTAATCAGGTCGACGGCGAACTAGAACTTTCATTTAGAGAAAAGGTCATTACAAAAGTCAATAAAAACTATCAAACAGTAAAAGTGGCTTTAGCGAACAGAAATCAACAAGAATAAAGAGATAAGAAAATAGAAAATAGAAGATAGAAAATAGATTTTTAGCTCCAGAGGAACGATTCATATTGTAGCGTCGGGTTTTAAACCGATGGAGTTGGAATAAGAATTCACAATTTACCATTTATAATTCACAATTAATCATCATCAATCAACAATCAATTAAAAAAAATCAATCATGAAAAATTTTACCGTTTATCTCGTTATTTTAGTTTTCTTATTTGTCAGCAAAGTGCTGGGGCAGGAAACTTTTGAATACAGGGCAAAGCAAATTGCTAATAAAATAGAGAAGATTACCAAAGAAGAAAAAGCTGCTTTAAAAGAAGAAGTAGAGGCAGTTAACGAACAATTAGCACAAGGGAAAATAACGCAGCAACAAGCCGATAAACGCAAAAAGGAATTGGCAGAAGTTCGTGCTGTAATTATTGAAGAGAAAATAACTTTGGCACAAAATGAACTAAATGATTTAGTTCAGGAAAAAGTTGATGGAAAAATAAAGGAACAGGATTCAACCGGAAAACATACTTTAATTATTCATTGGAACGACAGAAACTGGAATAATGAAAACAGAAAAAGAAAAGATTCTATTCATGGAGAACGAAGAACAACCTCACAATTTGTGTTTGCAATGGGTTTAAACAATATGCTGATCGACGGAAAACTTCAGGATTCTAATTACAGTTTTATAGGTTCACATTTTTACGAATGGGGTTTTACCTATAATTCAAGATTAATAAAAAAAGACAATTTACTGCATGCAAAATACGGACTTTCATTAATGTATAATAACATTCGACCAACAGACAATCGTACTTTTGTAGTAAACGGCAACCAGACAAATCTGAAAGTTAATACTGTAAATCTTGATGAATCCCGATTTAGAAATGTTTATTTGGTTTTGCCGGTTCATTTAGAATTTGATTTTACAAAACCAACAACAAGTAACGGAAAAACCTATTTCAGAACTCATAAAAGTTTCCGTTTCGGGATTGGAGGTTATGCCGGAATCAATGTAAAATCAAAACAAATTTTAAAATTTGAAGATGAAGATTTAAAATATAAAACCACCATAAAAGGCGATTATAATGTAAATAATTTTATGTACGGATTAAGTTCTTATGTTGGGTATAAATCCTGGAGTTTGTATGCGAAATACGATTTAAACCCTTTGTTTCAGGATAATATAACTGACGAAAAAAATATTTCACTAGGATTACGTTTCGATTTAAATTAAGAATTAGGTTTAGTTACTAGAAAAAGCACTTCGAAAGAGGTGCTTTTTTTATGAAAAAATGATCAAATTTCAAGATTGATTTGTGTACTTTTACAGGCTGTAAATTCTAAAAATATTTTACGTTTTGATCTCACAAAATACAATTGATACTGTTTTTGAAACTGCTCGCGTTGAGGAGGTTATTGGTGATTTCGTAAATTTAAAACGCGCCGGAAGTAACTTTAAAGGCCTGAGCCCTTTCTCAGATGAGCGCTCTCCATCCTTCATGGTTTCGCCGGCAAAAGGAATCTGGAAAGATTTTAGTTCGGGAAAAGGAGGGAATTCTGTCGCTTTCCTGATGGAACATTCTCATTTTACCTATCCTGAAGCCATTAGGTATTTAGCCAGAAAATACAATATTGAGATTGAAGAAACTGAACAAACAGATGCAGAAAAAGCCATTACGGATGTTCGCGAAAGTATGTATCTCGTTTCAGAATTTGCAAAAGAATATTTTCATAATACACTTTTACATTCAGAAGAAGGAAAAGCAATCGGGCTTTCCTATTTTAAGGAAAGAGGTTTTACAAACGAAACGATTAAAAAATTTAGTTTAGGATATTCGCCTGAAACCTGGGATGCACTTACAAAAGAAGCCTTGGGTAAAGGATACAAACTCGAATTTCTTGAAAGTACCGGTTTGACAATTGCCAGAGAAGACCGCCCTTTTGACCGATTCAAAGGCCGTGTAATGTTCCCGATAGAAAGTATGTCAGGACGAGTTTTAGGATTTGGAGGACGTATTTTGACCAATGATAAAAAAGCAGCCAAATATTTAAACTCTCCGGAAAGTGATATTTATCATAAAAGCAGAGTGCTTTACGGAATTTTTCAGGCCAAACAATCGATCGCAAAATTAAATAATTGCTATTTGGTGGAAGGTTACACTGATGTAATTCAGTTTAATCAGGCCGGAATTGAGAATGTTGTGGCTTCATCAGGAACTGCTTTAACACCAGATCAAATTCGTTTAATAAATCGTTTAACAAAAAATATAACCGTACTTTTTGATGGTGATGCTGCAGGATTAAGAGCGTCTATTCGCGGAATCGATCTGATTTTGGAAGAAGGAATGAACGTAAGAGTCTGTACTTTTCCTGATGGAGAAGATCCGGATAGTTTTGCCAGAAAAAATTCTCACGAAGATTTAGTTGCTTATTTAGAAGAAAACAGCAAAGATTTTATACAGTTTAAGGCTTCAATTTTAATGAATGAAGCTAAAAATGATCCCATAAAAAAAGCCGATTTGATTCGTGATATGGTTGTCAGTATTTCAAAAATACCCGACCGTATTCAGCGAGAAGTATACATTCAGGAATGTGCCCGAATAATGGATATTTCTGAGCAGGTTTTAGTGAGTACTTTGGCGCAGCTGATTCAAAAAGATGTGGCAGAAGCTAATAAAAAACAAAAACAGGAACAAAAACCTTTTGACGTTGTTAGAAACCAAAATTCCAAATATACAGGTTATTCAGGAGGAGATCCCGACGATCCGAGAACAGGACCGCCGGAGGATTATCCAGGGGATCCTGCATATCCAGGAGAGTCCGCAGAAAAAGTAGATATTTTGTATGGATTTGAACGAAAAATTATTGAAATTCTTCTTTTGTACGGAAGTGTGGTTGAAAATTTTGAAGACGTTTTCCTAAAAGCTGATGAAGAAGGAAATGTAAAAGAGGTTTCGGAAAAAAGACAATATAAAGTATTTGAGAAAGTATATTTAAGCCTGCAGGAAGATGAAGTAGAATTGTCAAATACATTATTTCAAGATATTTATAATAATCTAATGGATTTCTACAATCAAAATGAAGCTTTTAGTTTAGATAAATACCTGATGCACCTGCAGCCTGAATTTGCTCAGGAAGTGACTAATATTTTAATGGAGGATGAAAAAGTACTTATTCATAATTGGGAAGGACAAAATATTTTTCCCAAACAAAAAAATGAAACAATAGAGCAAAATGTTTCCGATACCATTTTCTCAATGCGCTGGTACTTGGTTTCCCGAATAATTCATGAATTAAAACAGTCGCTGTTAACAGATCCGCAGGAAGATAATTCAGAGCTTTTATCTATGGTCGTTGATTATTCTAAATTGCTCAATAACTTTTCAAGAAAGTTGGGCAGAGTAGTGGTTCCTTATCATTAAAAACGTAAAAAGCTCTGTACTATTATTAGTACAGAGCTTTTGTTTTCTGGTTTGTGGATTATTCGACTGATATTTGGAAGATATCAGAAAAAGTAATTTTACACCATTAAATGATTTCTAATGTCTTAGCTTTATTTACTAAGTCAACTAAATTAGTCACGTTTAATTTAGTTAATAATCTCAATTTGTAAGTACTGATCGTTTTTTCGTTCAGGTTTAAAATTTTTGAGATTTCATTGTTCTTTTTACCGTCGCTTAAATAGCGTAAAACTTCAATCTCACGGTTAGAAAGTTTTCGGTACAAACGTTCGCTCTTGCTTTGTTTAGCAATTAGGGCCATGTTTTTGCGAACTGTTTCGTTGATAATAATTTTTCCTTCGTGTACTTTAATAATAGAAAGACCTAAAGTTTCAAGTTTTTCTGTTTTGTGCACGTAACCAGATACTCCTGCTTTAATAGCATTTGGGGCATACATCTGTTCAGCGAGGTCACTGAAAATTACAATTTTTGTTTTTGGGAAATTTTTCAGGATAGATTTCACTTCGAAGATGCTCGAAAGACCTTCTAATTCTAAATCTAGAATTAGGATGTCGATCTCCTTCGTCTGAAGAATATCTCTAACCATTGAAAAATTGCCTACGTTGGCAACAATTGAAATTTGATCGTGGTCTTTGAAATAAGACTTAACGCCAAAGTGAGTCACAGGATGATTGTCTGCAAGACATACTTTAATCATAATTTTACCTTTTTAGAATTATTATCATGTTTTTTGGAGCTGTAAAATTAATAAATAAATTCTGTAATTAATCGAAGACAAATGTTAAAAAGTTTATTTTAACGTTTTTGGTATCAAACAAACTGGTATTGAATCCATTTTATGCTTGTTGCTGGTGTTTAAACGTTTATAAATTTCAAAGACAGATTTTTCTCTCCCAGTGAAGTCAGCTGGCGTCTTTCCTGACTCGGCGGCTAACATCGCCCATTCGAGCTCATCGTAACTTGCCCCTAATTGATCTTCATCAGTTCTGTTGTCACCAAATAATCCATCTGTAGGTGCAGCAGTCAAAATTGACTCAGGAATCGTTAAAAATGCTCCAAGAGCATAAACATCAGATTTCATTAAGTCGGCAATTGGACTTAAATCGACACCTCCGTCTCCGTATTTTGTATAAAATCCAACCCCAAAGTCTTCTACCTTATTCCCAGTTCCTGCAACTAATAAACCGTGAATTCCTGCTAAATAGTATAAAGATGTCATTCTTATACGAGCTCTTGTGTTAGCAAACGATAAATTAACTTTTGTTGAATCTTCTGTAATTGGCACAGCATTCTTAAATGCTTCAAAAGTGTCAGTTAAATCTGTTTTTACGTCAGAAACGTTAGGAAAACGTTTTTTTAGCTGTTCAATATGTTCTCTTCCTCTCGTAACCTGATTTTCTGCCTGGTGAATTGGCATTTCTACACATAAAACTTTCAATCCCGTCTGGGCGCATAAAGTAGAGGTAACGGCAGAGTCAACCCCACCTGAAATCCCGATTACGAAACCATTAACTTTTGCATTGTTGGCGTAATTTTTTAGCCACTCTACAATGTGTGTATTTACTTTTTCTACCTGAATAGTGCTTTTTTTAGTCATAATTGGTCAAGTTTAAGATACTGGAATGTATATTTGCACAAATATTTTTAAGTACGCATTATACTTAAATTCATACAACACAAATCTAATTAAAATAAAATGAAAATATATCGCTTTGTAGTGGTTCTGTGCTTGTTTTTTTTGGCATGTGATCAAAAAAGTAAAGTCGAAAAAGCTGTTGAGGAAATTCCTGTTGATATTAAGGTAGAACGTTTTGATAAAGCTTTTTTTGAAACTAAACCTCAGGATTTAGCCAAAGTAAAAAAACAATATCCTTTCTTTTTTCCTGCAGGAAATGATGATAATGTATGGCTGAATAAAATGCAGGACCCAATCTGGAGAGAGGTTTATGAAGAAGTTCAAAAGAAATATTCAAATTTCGAACCTGTTCGTGAGCAGTTTAATTCACTTTTTCAACACGTAAAATATTATTTCCCTCAAACTAAAACTCCGAAAGTGATTACAGTAATTGGAGAAATGGATTATACTGCGAAAGCCATTTATGCAGATAGTCTGGTTGTTGTAGCACTTGAATTGTATTTAGGAAAAAGCCATAAGTTTTACGAGTTTCCAAATTATTTGAAAGAGAATTTTGAAGAACGACAAATTATGCCCGATGTAGTTTCAAGTTTTACTTTCAGAAAAATTCCTGCTTCTTCAGACAGAACCTTGCTTTCTCAAATGATATTTGAAGGAAAGCAATTGTATGCCAAAGACTTACTTATACCTGAATTTACAGATTCTGAAAAAATGGGATATACACCGCAACAAGTAAAATGGTGTGAAGAGAACGAAAGCTTTATGTGGCGTCATTTTATTGAAAATGAAATGCTGTATAGCGAAGATCCAAAATTAAATGCCCGATTTATTGCGCCTGCTCCTTTTTCAAAATTTTACCTTGAAATAGATAACGATTCCCCAGGAAGAGTTGGAGCTTGGATTGGTTGGCAAATAGTACGTTCTTACATGAAAAATAATAATGTAACGTTGCCGGAATTATTAAAAACAAATGCTAAAGAAATTTTCGAAAAATCAAAATATAAACCTAAGAAATAATGTCAGATACAATAAACTCAGAAATTAAATTCAATATAGAATTAGACGAAAACCGTGTTCCTGAAAAATTAACATGGAGCGCTCAGGACGGCGGTGTTCAGGCAGAAGAAGCAAAAGCTATAATGTTGTCGATTTGGGACAGTAAAGCCAAAGAAACAATGCGTATTGACTTGTGGACAAAAGATATGCCGGTAGATGAAATGAAAATTTTCTTTCACCAGACTTTAGTCGCAATGTCAGATACTTTTAAACGCGCTACAGACGACGAAAAGATGGCAGATACAATGAAAGATTTCTGTGATTATTTTGCCGAGAAACTGGAGTTGACGAAATAGTAAAATTCCAAATAAGAAATCCCAACTTTCAACTTGTAAAAATTGGAATTTGGGATTTTTTATTTTTGCGTGTTCTAATGAACAGATCGTTTCTTTAAATCTTTAAAAATTCGCTTTAAAGCGCCCAACATTAGATTATCTGCATTTTTGTAGAACGTTACATTGTCTATAAACTTGTCTGATTTTTCTGTTTCCCACATCGATTTGGTATTTCCTTTTTCTGTAATGCCTACCACATTTTGCGAGTAGATAATCTGTTGCAGGTTTAAATCATATATTTCAAGAGTTACTTCAGCTTCATTCTTTCCGGATTCGCTGTCGGTTTGGTAAAGTTCGACAGAAGAAAAATCACTCTTATTTTTTTTGGTAGAGATATTAATAAAAAAATCAAAACCGGTTCCGTCTTTGAGTTCTTTTAATTTTACACTATTCGGATTTAATTGAATTTTTCTCGTAATCAATAATCCATTTACATCATGAATGTAGAATATTCTGTCACCTAAGTTTTTTTTAAAGAATTCCAACGATTCAGCTGTCATTTTTTCTCTTGAATTTTTAGGAGAATCGACTTCGTTTAAAAGCCATTTTCCTGTTGTAAAATCGACGCCGGTTCTTTGTCCGGTCATAAAGATATAGCGTGGCGACTGACATGAAGATAAAATGATAAGAAAAACAAATGAGAATAATGTAAAGGTCTTCATATCTGTAATTTTGTTGTTTCAAATGTAGAGTAAAAAAATAAAATAAATTCCAAATAAAAAAAATCCCAAATCACAATCTGTAAAATTGCAATTTGGGATTTTTTTTATTGATTATTTCCTTCTATTGGAAAATTTTGGATTTTTATTTTATTAGAATTTTAAAACTGACTATTGTTCTTAAAAACTTCCTGATTCACTTCGTCTATATAATTTAAAACTTCCTCTTTTCCGGTTTGTTCTGTTGCAGAAGTCACGAAATAATGTGGCATTTCTTCCCAGTTATTGGCAAACATTTGTTTTTTGTAAGCTGCGATATGTGAGTCAACCTTAGTTTTGCTAATTTTATCGGCTTTGGTAAAAATAATACAAAACGGAATTTCGCTTTCGCCCATATAAGACATGAATTCAATATCTATATTTTGAGCTTCATGACGAATATCAATCAAAACAAAAGCACAGACTAATTGTTCTCTGGTTTCAAAATAATCAGTAATAAATTGCTGAAAAACTGATTTTGTTTTCTTAGATACTTTAGCGTAACCGTAACCCGGTAAATCGACCAAAAACCAATTATTATTGATTTTAAAGTGATTTATCAATTGCGTTTTTCCAGGTCTTCCTGATGTTTTTGCTAAATTTTTATGATTGGTAAGCATATTGATCAACGAAGATTTCCCTACGTTTGATCTTCCGATAAAAGCATATTCCGGCAAAAAATCCTGCGGACATTTTGCAACTTCAGAATTACTAATAATAAATTCGGCGGTTGTAATTTTCATTTGTTTTGTTTTTAAAACCTCCTAAAAGTCGAAAGTTAAGTGTGCTATAAATTCTTTTTAACAAGCCATTCTTCCAGAATTTTATTAAATTCCTGAGGATGTTCCATCATAGCAGCATGTCCACATTTGTCTATCCAGTATAAACTTGAATTAGGCAATAATTTATCAAATTCTTCGGCCACGTTTGGTGGAGTTACAGCGTCATTTTTACCCCAGATAATACACGTTTCAACTGTCATCTTTGGTAAATCTTTTGCCATATTGTGGCGAATAGCACTTTTTGCAATTGTTAACGTTTTGATTAATTTAATGCGGTCGTTAACTGTTGCATAAACTTCATCAATCAATTCGGGAGTTGCGATTTTCGGATCATAAAATACATCTTCAGCTTTCTTTTTGATGTATTCATAATCTCCTCTTTTTGGGTAGCTGTCTCCCATTGCACTTTCGTAAAGCCCGGAACTTCCGGTAATTACAAGTCCGGCAACTTTTTCAGGATATAATTTTGTGTGGTACAGGGCAATATGTCCTCCAAGCGAATTACCTAATAAAATTACTTTATCATAACCTTTAAAAGTGATAAAGTCTTTTACGTATTTCGCAAAACTTTTGACGTTCGTTTTTAATATACTTTGGGTATATATTGGCAAATCAGGAATAACAACTTTGTATCCTTTTGTTGGGAAATATTCTGCTACAGCATCAAAGTTACTAAGACCTCCCATTAAGCCGTGTAAAATAACGATAGGAGTTCCTTCTCCAGCTTCATAATAGCTGTATTTGCCTTCTTTTTTGTAGTTTTTGTCCATCTAATGTAATGCCAATTTCAATTTGGACAAATATAGGGTTTAATAAATAAAAATGGATTTTTGGTACCGTTTTTTAACTAGATAATTTTAGTAGAACATGTAAGTAGTTAGAAATCAGGTTTAATTAGTAAATACTGAATAATTGCTAAATGTTAAAAAAATGAAGTTATGTTTGGTTTTTTAAGACAATAGCTGTCGATTTTTTGCAATTGTTAAGCAGAATTGCTGATTCATTAATTATAATCTATAGTGTTGATTATCTATTAATTAAGGGAGTAAGGGTAAAAGTGGTTAAACTTATTAACAAAGTGGTAGATTGTGGTAAAATGTGGTAATATTTTTTATATTTTTGCTGTATAACATGTTAATGAATTTTTCTTGAACACAATTGTAGGAACATACGAGTGTAAAGTCGATGCTAAAGGAAGGCTGTTAATGCCTGCGCCTTTAAAAAAGCAGTTGGCGTCCTCTCTTCAAAGCGGATTCGTTTTGAAGCGCTCTGTTTTTCAACCGTGTTTAGAATTATATCCTATGGAAGAGTGGGATTTGATGATGCAAAAAATCAATAAACTGAATCGCTTTGTAAAAAAAAACAATGATTTCATTCGAAGATTTACTGCCGGAGTTAAAGTAGTAGAGATTGATGCATTAGGAAGGTTATTGGTTCCAAAGGATTTGGTTGCATTTTCAAATATTTCAAAAGATGTGGTTTTTTCATCTGCGGTTAATATTGTGGAGATTTGGGATAAGGATTTATATGAAAAATCAATAAGCGGCGAAGATATGGATTTTGCAGATTTAGCCGAAGAAGTAATGGGAAATATTAATGACGACGACAATGGAATATCATAATCCGGTTTTACTTCATCCTACAGTTGATGGTTTAAATATTAAACCTAACGGAATATATGTAGATGTAACGTTTGGTGGCGGAGGTCATTCAAAAGAAATTTTGAAACGATTGGGGCCAAACGGAAAATTGTTTGCTTTTGATCAGGATGAAGATGCGCTTGCAAATGCATTGCCAGATGAAAGGTTTACCTTAATTAACGAAAACTTTAGATTTATAAAAAGATTTTTACGTTTTCACGGAGTAAAAAGTGTAGATGGAATTTTGGCAGATCTTGGAGTTTCATCACATCAGTTTGATGTTCCGGAGCGCGGTTTCTCAACAAGATTTGATGCCGAACTCGATATGCGGATGAGTCAGAAAAATGATTTAAATGCTTACCGTGTGGTTAACGAATATGAAGAACAGGATTTACGTCGTGTTTTTTTTGATTATGGAGAGTTGAAAAATGCACCGGTTTTAGCAAGAACAATTGTAGAAGCAAGAGCAGGTTATCCGATTAAAACTACAGATGAATTGAAAGAAGTTCTGGCAAAGTTTTTACCGGAAAGAGTTCGAAATAAAATATTAGCTCAGATTTATCAGGCCATTCGTATCGAAGTAAATCAGGAAATGGACGTTTTAAAAGAATTTATCGAGCAATCGTTAGAAATTTTAAATCCAGGAGGAAGATTCTCTGTAATCTCTTACCATTCTTTAGAAGACAGACTAGTGAAAAGATTCATTAAAAACGGAATGTTTGAAGGAGAACCGGAACGCGATTTTTATGGAAATTTTTCAGTTCCGTTTAAAACCATCGGAAAATTAATTGTTCCGGACGATGCTGAAATTAAAATTAATAACAGAGCTAGAAGCGCAAAATTAAGAATTGCCGAAAAAGTATAATTTAAACATAAAATGAAAGGCGGAGTATTTAGCATATTAAAAGCAAGATTTCTATTAAACGATGACGCTGTAAAAAACTGGCGATTTATTGTTTTTCTCATTTTGCTTGCAATAATAATGATTGCCAATACGCAACGCTACGAACAAAAGGTTTTTGAAATTGCAAAACTGAACAATGAAGTAAAAGAATTACGATCAGAATTTGTAGACAGAAGATCAGAATTAATGAAACTAAAAATGGAGTCAACCATATCGGATAAAATGCTTGAAAAGCAAATTTTTCCGTCGACAGTTCCTCCGGTCAAAATAGAAGTTAAAAAAGAAGAAGAAAAAAATTTCTTTAAAAGAATATGGCAGTAGAAGATAAACATATATCCTACAGAATTTATCTCGTAGCAGTTTTCATCTTTTTGATGGCAATTGCTATTGTTGTTAAATTAACTAATATTCAATGGGTTGAAGGAGATTATTATAGAAAACTGGCCAAACAGCGTACGATTAAGAATTTTATAATTCCGGCAAACAAAGGAAATATATATTCTGCAGACGGAAGTTTACTGGCAACATCAATACCTAATTATGAAATTAGATTTGATGCAAAAGCGCCAAAGACAGAAAATTTCGAAAAATACGTAAAAGCACTATCAGATTCATTAGTAACTGTTTTAGGAAAATCCGGCAGCTATTTTGAAAAAGAATTAAGAAAAGCCAGAGAAAACAAAAATCGCTACTATTTAATAGGACGCAATTTAAGTTATACAGAATATGTGAAAATAAAAGGTTTTCCGTTGTTCAATTTGGGTCCGTTTAAAGGTGGAATTATCATTGAACAGGAAACAGTAAGAAAACATCCGATAGGGAAAATTGCTGAAAGAACGATTGGTTACGACCGCATCGATCCGGCAACAGGAGTCGAAGTAGGAAAAGGAATTGAATGGGCTTTTAAAAGTTATCTGAACGGAAAAGATGGTAAAATTTTAAAGCAAAAGATTGCAAAAGGGCAATGGAAACCTATTCGCGATTTAAACGAAGTGGATCCTATAGACGGCTACGACGTAATTTCGACAATTGATGTTTTTATTCAGGATATCGCGCACCACGCGTTGTTAAAACAACTGGGAGATTACGAAGCAGATCACGGTTGTGTGGTTGTTATGGAAACAGAAACAGGTCACGTAAAAGCGATTTCGAATTTAGGAAGAGCAGAAGATGGATCGTATTATGAAACCACAAACTATGCTATTGCCGAATCTCATGAGCCGGGATCAACTTTTAAATTAGTCGATTTAATGGCAATTTTAGAAGATAAAGTAGCAGATACAAGTACGGTTTACGATAGTAAAAACGGAGAAATAAAATATTATGGAAGAACCGTTCGTGACTCACATAAAGGCGGATACGGAAAAGTTTCTTTGGCACGAGGTTTTGAGCTTTCATCAAATACAGTAATGGTTCAGGCAGTTTATGAAAATTATAAAAGCAATCCGTCAAAATTTGTAGATCATATAAAAAGTTTTGGTTTAAATAAAACTTTGGGATTGCATTTTAAAGGAGAAGGTAGAGCAATTATTCCACATCCTGGAGATAAAAACTGGTCAGGAGTTTCACTTCCGTGGATGGCATTTGGTTACGGCGTTTCGGTTACACCTATGCAGACTTTGACATTTTACAATTCGGTAGCAAATAACGGCGTAATGGTAAAACCTCAGTTTGTTTCAGAAATAAAGGAATGGAATAAAACCATTAAAAAGTTTGAAGTTGAAGTGATAAATCCAAAGGTTTGTTCTCCTGAGACATTAAAAAAGGTAAAAGCAGTATTGCTGAATGTGGTAAAAAAAGGAACAGGTTCTAAATTATATTCGAAAGATTTTTCGATGGCTGGAAAAACGGGAACTGCTATGGTGAATTATGGTAAAGCAGGAAGAGAAGGAATGTATTATGCTTCTTCTTTTGTGGGTTATTTTCCGGCAGATCATCCTAAATATTCTTGCATTGTGGTTGTTCACAGACCTAATACGGCAAAAAATAATTATTACGGAGCAGATGTAGCGGGACCGGTTTTTAAACGAATAGCGCAAAAAATATTCACAGACGCGCCTTCAACAAATAAAATTAAACAACTCGATTCAAGTGTTCCAAGGCAGGATTCAAGTTATGATAGATATTATGCAGTTGAGGCCAATAAAAAATCAAATCAGGTTCCTGACTTAAAAGGAATGCCGGGAATGGATGCCATCGCTTTGCTGGAAAACTTAGGCTTGAAGGTAAAGGTTAACGGAGTAGGAAAAGTAAAAAAACAGTCATTACAAGCTGGACAAAATATAAGTAAAAACACAACCATAGTATTAGAATTATCGTGAAAATACTGAAAGACATATTATATAAAGTAGCTATTGAGTCTGTAACAGGTTCGACAGAAATTGCTGTAAACAAAATTGATTTTGATTCAAGAAAAATTGAAGATAATGATGTTTTTATAGCCATTCGCGGATCACTTTCTAATGGTCATGATTATATCGAAAAAGCAATTCAGTTGGGTGCGACTGCTATTATTTGCGATACTTTACCGGAAAATCCCGTAAAAGGAATCACTTATATAAAAGTAAAAGACACCAATACTGCTTTGGCTTTTATGGCTGCTAATTATTTTGGAAATCCATCTGAAAAATTAAAATTAGTGGGAGTAACCGGTACAAACGGAAAAACAACAATTGCATCGTTACTGTTTCAATTATTTCAAAAAGCAGGATTTAAAGTTGGTTTATTGTCAACCGTAAAAATCATGGTAGATGAAACAGAATATAATGCAACGCATACAACACCGGATTCTATCACAATCAATCATTATTTGAATGAAATGATTGAGGCAGGAGTTACACATTGTTTTATGGAAGTGAGTTCACATGGAATTCACCAAAAGCGTACAGAAGCATTGCATTTTGTTGGAGGGATTTTCACGAATCTTTCGCACGATCATTTAGATTATCATCCAACTTTCGCAGAATACAGAGATGTAAAAAAATCTTTTTTTGATTCATTACCCAAAACCGCTTTTGCTTTATCAAACATCGATGATAAAAACGGACCTGTAATGTTGCAAAACACAGTAGCCAGAAAAAGAACGTATGCGCTAAAAACATATGCCGATTTTAAAGCGCAAATTTTAGAAAATCAATTGTCTGGTTTATTGTTGAAAGTAAACGATAACGAAGTTTGGGTAAAACTAATCGGGACTTTTAATGCATATAATGTTTTGGCAATTTACGGAACTGCGGTAGAATTAGGAATGGACAACTTAGAAGCTTTGCGTTTATTGTCTGATTTAGAAAGTGTTTCGGGACGTTTTCAATATATTATTTCAAGTGGAAATATTACTGCAATTGTAGATTATGCCCATACTCCTGATGCCTTAGATAATGTTTTAAAAACAATTGCTGACATCCGAACTAAAAACGAACAATTGATTACAGTTGTTGGATGCGGCGGAAACAGAGATAAAACAAAAAGACCAAGTATGGCTAAAATTGCCTCAGAAATGAGTGATAAAGCCATTTTAACATCTGATAATCCAAGAAATGAAGATCCTGAAGTTATTCTGGATGAAATGGAAGAAGGTGTTGAACCACAAAATTATAAAAAAATGCTGAGAATTACTGATAGAAAGCAAGCCATAAAAACTGCTTGTCAATTGGCTCAGCCAAATGATATTATATTAATTGCCGGAAAAGGACATGAAACCTATCAGGAAATTAATGGATTGCGTCATCATTTTGATGATATGGAAATTGTAAAAGAAATTTTAGATCAACTAAGAAAATAAAAGTTTAACCGGTTAATTGATTATTTGTTTAATCGAATAATTATTAAATCAAAACGAACAAATAACAAATAAACGATTCACCAAATAAACCGCGATATATGCTATACTATTTATTTGAATATTTGAGAAAAACATTAGACATGCCAGGGGCGGGGGTTTTTCAGTACATTACTTTTAGATCAGCTTTAGCATTTATGCTTTCGTTGCTTTTATCAACAATTTACGGAAAACGGGTGATCAATTTTCTGCGTAAGCAACAAGTTGGAGAAACAGTTCGTGAGCTTGGTCTTGCTGGTCAAAATGAAAAAGCAGGAACGCCAACAATGGGCGGATTGATTATCATTTTTGCGACTCTGGTGCCAGTTTTATTGTTTGCTCGTTTGCAAAATATTTATATCGTATTGCTTATTGTAACAACTCTCTGGATGGGGACAATTGGTTTTGTAGATGATTATATTAAAATATTCAAAAAAGATAAGCAAGGACTTAAAGGAATCTTTAAAGTTATTGGTCAGGTGGGTTTAGGACTTATTGTAGGTACTGTTTTGTATTTTAATCCTGCTGTAACAGTGAGAACTGATACCGGAAGAACAGATATTTACAGAGACGTAAATACAACTGTTGTTGTACCAGCTCCAATTGAAGAAAAATCAACAGCAACAACAATTCCTTTCGTAAAAAACAATGAATTTGATTACGCTGAGATTTTATCGTTTTTAGGAGACGGATATGAAAAATGGGCTTGGTTGATTTTTATTCCGGTGGTGATTTTTATTATCACAGCAGTTTCAAACGGAGCAAATTTAACTGACGGAATTGATGGACTCGCTGCAGGAACCTCGGCAATATCTGTCCTCGCGCTAGGAATATTTACGTTTGTTTCAGGAAATATCATTTTTTCGAATTACCTCAATATAATGTACATACCCAATTCGGGAGAAATGACGGTTTTTATATCCGCTTTTGTGGGAGCTTTAATCGGATTTCTTTGGTACAATTCCTATCCCGCATCAGTTTTTATGGGCGATACCGGAAGTTTAACGATTGGCGGAATCATAGCCGTTTTGGCAATTGCAGTTCGTAAAGAAATATTGATTGTTTTGTTTTGCGGAATTTTCCTTGCAGAAAGCGCTTCGGTAATTATTCAGGTTGCCTATTTTAAATATACAAAAAAACGTTTTGGCGAAGGAAGAAGAATTTTCCTGATGTCGCCATTACATCATCATTATCAGAAAAAGGGCTATCACGAAAGTAAAATCGTAACCCGTTTCTGGATTGTTGCCATCATGTTAGCCATATTATCAATAGTAACGTTAAAATTAAGATAGATGAGGCTAGTAGTTTTAGGAGGAGGAGAAAGTGGTGTTGGAACTGCAATCTTAGGAAAAAAACAGGGATACGAGGTTTTTGTATCTGATTTTGGAAAAATAAAAGAAAGCTATAAAGAAGTACTTATCATTAATGGAATTGCCTGGGAAGAAGAACAGCATACTGAAGATCTGATTTTGAATGCTGACGTCGTTATGAAAAGTCCGGGAATTCCTGATAAATCTCCAATAGTAAAAAAACTTATTGAGGCAGGTGTTAGAGTGATTTCAGAAATTGAATTCGCCAAACCTTATACAGAAGCTTTAACTATTGGTATTACGGGTAGTAACGGTAAAACGACCACAACAATGTTAACGCATCATTTGCTGAAATCGGCAGGTTTGAATGTTGGATTGGGAGGAAACATCGGAAAGAGTTTTGCCTGGCAGGTAGCCGAAAATAAATACGATGCATACGTTCTTGAATTAAGCAGTTTTCAGCTTGACGGAATTGTAGATTACAGACCAGATATTGCCATAATTACAAATATAAGTCCGGATCATTTAGACCGATATGAATATAAATATCAAAATTATATCAATTCGAAATTCCGAATAACAATGAATCAGACCGAAAGCGATTATCTGATCTATGATGCAGATGATGAAGCGAGTACAGAATGGTTAAAAAATAACAAAACAAAAGCAAAATTAATTCCTTTCTCACTGACAAAAAGTTTTGACGAAGGAGCTTCTATAAATAACAACAAAATGGAAATAAAGATCAACCAAGAAGAGTTTACAATGGAAACAGAATACATTGCGTTAGAAGGAAAACATAATACAAAAAATGCAATGGCAGCAAGCTCTGTAGCAAAGTTGATGCAAATTAGAAATGCAACAATTCGCGAAAGTTTATCAAATTTTCAAGGTGTTGAACACCGTTTAGAGAAAGTATTAAAAATTCAGAATGTACAATACATTAACGATTCAAAAGCAACAAATGTAAACGCTACTTTTTTTGCATTAGACAGTATGAATGTGCCAACAGTTTGGATTGTTGGTGGTGTTGACAAAGGAAACGATTACAACGAATTAATGTCATTAGTTCGCGAAAAAGTAAAAGCAATTATTTGTTTAGGAGTTGATAATCAAAAAATCATCAATGCTTTCGGAAACGTTGTTGATATTATGGTTGAAGTAAACAACATGAGTGATGCTGTAAAAACAGCGCAAAGATTAACAGAAAAAGGTGATGCTGTTTTATTGTCTCCAGCCTGCGCAAGTTTCGATTTATTCGAAAATTACGAAGATCGTGGAAAGCAATTTAAGCAAGCAGTTCATAACCTGTAATAAAAAGTTTCATGTTTCAAGTTTCACATTAGGCGGAACTTGAAACATAAAACAAAAGAAACCTGAAACAAAATTTAAGATTATGAAAGAACTAGTAAATAAATTAAAAGGAGACAGGGTAATATGGTCATTCGTGGCTTTATTAGCGTTGTTTTCGTTTATGCCTGTTTTTAGTGCGAGTAGTAATTTGGCTTATATCGGTCACGGAACAGGAAATACATTGGGCTATCTGGTAAAACATTTGGCACATATTTGTATTGGTTTCATGATTATTTATTGGGTACATAAAGTTCCGTATCACTATTTCAGGGCGATTTCAAAAATCGCTTTACCTGTAGTTTGGATCTTATTGCTTTATACATTGCTGAAAGGAACTGTTATTGCAGGAGCAAATGCAAGTCGTTGGATTCAGGTTCCGTTTATCGGCATTACTTTTCAGACTTCGACTTTGGCTTCTATTGTTTTGTTTATTTATGTTGCAAGATATTTATCAAAAACCAAAGAAGAAAATGAACCATTTCAAGTGTCGTTAATTCAGCTTTGGCTTCCGGTTTTTATCACCTTAGCACTTATTTTACCAGCCAACTTTTCGACTACAGCGTTGATTTTTGCAATGGTAATAATGCTCACATTTATTGGAAAATATCCATTAAAATATATTGCATTTATTATTGGTTCGGGAATTGCAATGCTGGCGTTCTTTTTATTAGTTGCAAAAGCATTTCCGGAATCAAGATTTTTTAGCAGAGTAGGAACCTGGGGAAGTCGTATCGAAAACTTTACCACAGATAAACCTGACGAAGATGATTATCAGATAGAAAAAGCAAAAATAGCAATTGCGTCAGGGAGATTTGGTGGTCTAGGGCCGGGGAAAAGTGTTCAGAAGAACTTTTTGCCACAATCTTCTTCTGATTTTATTTATGCAATTGTTGTAGAAGAATATGGTTTAGTAGGCGGAGTTTCGATCCTGCTTTTGTATTTATTATTATTGTTTCGATTTGTAATTGCTTCGCATAAAGCCAATACATTATTTGGAAAATTAGTCGTCGTTGGGCTTGGCTTTCCGATGATATTTCAGGCTATGATTAATATGGCCGTTGCAGTAGAATTGTTGCCGGTAACAGGGCAGACACTTCCTCTGATAAGTAGTGGCGGTAGTTCGATCTGGATGACGTGTTTTTCCCTTGGAATTATTATTAGCGTGACTAAAAAAGACGAAGAAATTGTTGAGGAACTACTGGAAAAAGAAAAAAGAAAAGAAGCGCTTCAAAGATTGATTGACAAAGAACTGGCCGAAACAGATTTGCCGGTTGACGAAAAAGAAGAAATCTACGAAGATGAAAAAATGTATTCCATCGAAGACAATTCAAGAAATCCGATGAATGCAGTTTTGAATAAATAAAGTTTAAAAAAGAATAATTTTTAAAGCTAAAAACTTTTAAAAATATGGCAAATTATAAATTCATATTAAGCGGTGGCGGTACAGGAGGACATATCTATCCTGCAATTGCGATTGCAAATGAATTAAAATTACAATTTCCTGATGCTGAATTTCTTTTTGTTGGTGCTCAGGATAAAATGGAAATGCAGAAGGTGCCTCAGGCAGGTTACGAAATAAAAGGACTGTGGATTGCAGGTTTGCAACGAAAACTGACATTGCAGAATTTGATGTTTCCGCTCAAATTGGCAACAAGTTTGCTAGAGTCAAGAAGAATCATCAGACAATTCAAACCAAATGTGGTTATAGGAACAGGTGGTTTTGCCAGCGGACCTTTATTACAAGCTGCAGGCGGAGCAGGAATTCCAACTGTAATTCAGGAACAAAATTCGTTTCCGGGAATTACAAATAAATTACTAAGCAAAAAAGCAAATGCAATTTGTGTTGCTTATGAAAATTTAGAACGCTTTTTTCCAAAAGGAAAAATTGTTCTGACAGGAAATCCGGTTCGTCAGGATTTAATCGATATTGATAGTAAACGTGATGAAGCAATTACTTTTTATGGTTTAGATCCGAACAAAAAAACTTTGTTGATTTTAGGGGGGAGTTTAGGCGCCAGGAAAATCAATCAGTTAATTGAGAAAGAGTTGCAAAATATACTTTCACTAGATGTTCAGATTATTTGGCAATGCGGGAAATTATATTTTGAAGATTATAAAAAACATAATCAACAAAGTGTTAGAGTAGTTGATTTTATTGAAAGAATGGATTTTGTTTATGCCGCGACAGATGTAATTATTTCCCGGGCAGGAGCTTCCTCAGTGTCAGAATTATGTATTGTTGGGAAACCGGTAATTTTTATTCCGTCACCTAATGTAGCAGAAGATCACCAAACGAAAAATGCACAGGCAATTGTAGATGCAAAGGGAGCGATTTTACTGAAAGAAGCAGATTTGGAAAGTCAGTTTAGTATTGTTTTTGAAGCCTTATTAAAGGATATTGGAAAACAAAATCAATTAAGCGAGAATATTAAAAAACTCGCAAGACCAGAAGCTACAAAAGCTATTGTAGATCAAATTAAAAAGTTGTTATAATATAACTTTTTAAGAAAATTATAGAACAGAATTAAAAAATTAGAACGCTATTTTTAAGCGTTTTGAGTTATTAAAGTAAGAAAAATACAAAGGCTTAATTACTAGTTTTTTATAAAATAAAATAGACTTGTAAATAGCTCAAAATTAGAAATTAAAATGAATTTAAATCAAATACAGAACGTTTATTTTATTGGTATCGGAGGCATCGGAATGAGTGCTCTGGCCCGTTATTTCAAGTATATTGGAAAACAGGTTTCAGGCTACGACAAAACGCCATCAATGCTTACAAATGAATTGATTGAAAGCGGTATTGATATTCATTTTGAAGACAATATTAATTTAATTCCGACAGAATATTTTGTAGAAAATACATTAGTCATTTTTACTCCTGCCGTTCCCATCACGCATTCAGAGTGGAATTATTTCATTGAAAGACATTACGAAGTTAAAAAACGAGCTGAAGTTCTGGGACTTATTACTAAAAATACTTTTAGTTTTGCCGTTGCGGGAACACATGGAAAAACAACCACTTCAAGCATTTTAGGTCATATTTTATATGAAAGCGGAGCAGATGTAACAGCATTTGTGGGCGGAATTGTAGAAAATTACAATTCAAATTTAATTGGAAGCGGTAAGACCGTAACAGTTGTAGAAGCTGATGAATTTGATCGTTCGTTTTTACACCTGCATCCAAATATTGCCTGCATAACATCGATGGATGCAGATCACTTGGATATTTATGGAACGAGTGAAGCTATTGAAGCTTCGTTTGTAGAATTTGCTAATAAAGTTGAAAATAAAAACAATCTTTTTATAACCAAAGAATTGCCTCTTGAAGGCGTGCAATGTGCTATAAATGAAGATGCTGTTTATAAAGCTTTTAATGTAAGAATAGAAGACGGAAGTTATGTTTTTGATGTGCAGACGCCATCAGAAATTATGAAAGATTTACGTTTTGGATTGCCTGGAAAGCACAATTTAATGAACGGTTTGATGGCTATTGCGATGGCAAAAACTTTCGGAACTGACACAGATTCAATTGCAAAGGCATTGGCTTCTTTTAACGGAATAAGAAGACGTTTTTCGTATCAGATTAAATCTGATAAATTAGTATACATAGATGATTATGCACATCATCCAACAGAAATAAACGCTGTACATCAAGCAGTTAGGGAATTGTACCCAAATCGTAAAGTTTTGGCTATTTTTCAGCCACATTTGTTTAGCAGAACAAGAGATTTTGCCGACGGATTTGCCGAAAGTTTATCTCAGTTTGATGAAGTATTTTTAATGGATATTTATCCGGCACGCGAATTACCCATGGATGGTATTACATCAGAATGGCTGTTAGGAAAAATGACAAATTCGAACAAAAGTATTGTTGCAAAAAATGATTTATTAGCGCAGATCAAAGCCAGTGATGCACCAATAATTGTGACAATTGGAGCTGGTGATATTGGAGAAATGGTTCCGTCAATTAAAAAAATGCTCAATGAAAATATTTAATTGGTCGAATATTCGATTAGTTCTCATTTTTGGACTTGTACTTTTTTTGTATTCGTTTGCTCAGCATCGAAATGGGAATAGAAAACTAAAAAAATCAACAGTAGTTTTTGTAGGTGAAAATACGCTTTTTGTAAAACCTGAAGCGGTTAATAAATTGTTAATAGAAAATAAAAGGGACGCTTCTACTATCCGAAAAGATGAAGTAGATTTGAATAAGATAGAAAAAAACCTTGATACGCAAGACATGATTGAAAAGTCGGACGTATTTGTAAGTATCGACGGTGTTCTAAAAGCGATAGTAAAACAGAAGACACCAATAGCAAGAGTTTATGATGGTGAAAACTCTTTTTATATTGACTATGAGGGAAATAAAATGCCTTTATCAGACAATTTTACGGCGCGTGTTCCTCTGGTTTCGGGGTCAATAAATAAAAAAAATAACGAAGATTTAGCTGCCTTATTTCGCACAATTTACGATGATGCGTTTTTGAAAAAAAACATCATTGCAATTCAAATTATGCCTAATGGTAGCCTAAAAATGTTTAATCGAAATTATAATTACTTCATCGATTTTGGCAGGACGATGAATGTTGATAAGAAATTTAAAAACTATAAGGCCTTTTTTCAAAAAGCAGTTTTAGATAGTTCGTTATACAAATACAACAAGATTGACCTTAGGTTTACGGAACAAGTAGTTTGCACAAAATAATAGAAAATGGAAAAAGATAACATTGCAGTAGGTCTAGATATTGGAACAACCAAAATAGTTGCCATGATAGGCAAGAAGAACGAGTATGGTAAGTTGGAAATTTTGGGTATTGGTAAATCCAAAAGTTTGGGTGTTGCGAGAGGTGTTGTAAACAACATTACGCAAACTATTCAATCAATTCAACAAGCCATTTTAGAAGCAGAAAATAATTCAGGATATAAAATTAAAGATGTTGTTGTGGGTATTGCCGGACAGCACATCAGAAGTATACAGCATACAGATTACATCAGCCGTAGTAATCCGGAAGAAGTAATTGGCGAAAGTGATATTCAGCTTCTGATCGATCAGGTAAATAAACTGGCTATGTTACCGGGAGAAGAAATTATTCACGTTTTGCCACAAGAATTTAAAATCGACGGACAATCTGAAATCAAAGAACCAATCGGGATGTACGGCGGGAGATTAGAATCTAGTTTTCATGTAGTAGTGGGTCAGGCATCATCTATCAGAAATGTGGGAAGATGTATTCAGAGTTCAGGAATTGAATTGTCTGGTTTGACACTAGAACCATTGGCTTCAGCAGATGCAGTTTTAAGTCAGGAAGAAAAAGAAGCAGGTGTTGCACTTATCGATATTGGTGGTGGAACAACTGATTTAGCCATTTTTAAAGATGGAATCATTCGTCATACTGCTGTAATTCCTTTCGGAGGAAACGTAATTACAGAAGATATTAAAGAAGGATGTTCGATAATTGAAAAACAGGCAGAACTTTTAAAAATAAAATTTGGATCGGCATGGCCGGGAGAAAATAAAGATAACGAGATTGTTTCGATTCCGGGATTGAGAGGAAGAGAGCCAAAAGAAATTTCGCTTAAAAACTTATCTAAAATCATTCATGCACGTGTAGTTGAAATTGTAGAGCAGGTTTTTGCTGAAATTAAAGCTTATGGTCACGAAGATCCTCGTAAAAAACTAATTGCAGGTATTGTGCTTACAGGTGGTGGAGCTCAGCTAAAACATATTAAACAATTAGTGGAGTACATTACAGGAATGGATACCAGAATTGGATATCCAAATGAGCATTTAGCAGGAAATTCAAGCGAAGAAATTTCTAGTCCTTTATTTGCAACCGCAGTTGGTTTAGTAATGAATAGTATCGAAAATAGCACGCAAAGTGCTGTTAGAATGGAAATTGTAAACGAACAAACAAGAGTGGTTTACAGAAATGTTCCGCCTCAGGTTCCAGAACCAGTACAGCAACGATACGAAGTTGAAGAAAACTACGTTGAAAGAGTAGAAACTTATGAACAGCCAAGAGAAACCAGAGGTAATGTGGCAGTAAAAGATGAGTCTACAGAAACAAAAATAAGAAGATCATTTTTTGATCGTTATGTCGATAAAATCAAAGATTTTTTAGACAACGCAGAATAATAAAGTAAAACGAAAAGGATTACTTTTTGCCCCAAGTCAAGAAGTAAAAAATGTATTTAATAAGAATTTCAAAACCAAAAAGATGATGAGCAACTCAGAATTTGGAAGTATTTCATTTGATTTACCGAAAAACCAATCAAATGTAATCAAAGTAATAGGTGTCGGTGGAGGCGGAAGTAACGCTATCAACCACATGTTCAAGCAAGGTATTAAAGGGGTAGATTTTATCGTTTGTAATACAGATTCACAAGCACTTCAAAATAGTGCTGTACCAAATAAAATTCAATTAGGGGTAAACTTAACAGAAGGTCTTGGAGCAGGAGCAAATCCTGACGTAGGACAGCAATCTGCTATTGAAAGTATTGCAGATATTGAAAAAATGTTAGACCGTGGTACTAAAATGGTATTTATTACCGCTGGTATGGGTGGTGGAACAGGTACTGGTGCTGCTCCGGTAATTGCACAATTGGCAAAAGAAAGAGAAATTTTAACAGTGGGTATTGTAACAATTCCTTTTCAGTTTGAAGGTAAAGTTCGTCAGGAACAAGCGCTCTTAGGGATTGAAAAATTACGCAAACAAGTAGATTCATTAATCGTAATTAACAATAATAAATTAAGAGAAGTATACGGAAATCTTGGTTTTAAAGCGGGATTCTCTAAAGCAGATGAAGTTTTGGCAACAGCCTCAAGAGGTATTGCTGAAGTAATTACACATCACTACACTCAAAATATCGATTTACGTGATGCCAGAACTGTTCTTGCAAACAGTGGAACTGCTATCATGGGATCTTCTGTTGCCGAAGGTGAAAACAGAGCAAAGGATGCGATTGTATCTGCATTGGATTCTCCGTTATTAAACGACAATAAAATTACAGGAGCCAAAAACGTATTGTTGCTTATCGTTTCTGGATCAAACGAAATTACACTTGATGAGATTGGAGAAATTAATGATCATATTCAGGTTGAAGCAGGTCATAATGCTAATATTATCATGGGAGTTGGTGAAGACGAAACTCTTGGTGATGCTATTGCCGTGACTATTATTGCAACAGGTTTTGATGTTGAACAACAAAATGAAATTGTAAATACAG